>ENA-ORNG01001643-ORNG01001643.1-human-gut-metagenome-genome-assembly--contig:-NODE-1643-length-15413-cov-4.101576_pt1 | contig 15413 bp, 17 predicted proteins | sample MGYA00242113_ERZ509018 | MGnify/ENA primary metagenome ERZ509018 (study PRJEB26280, sample SAMEA2338711) | human gut metagenome | biome: human gut; feature: human-associated habitat; material: faeces... | reverse complement strand
ACAAGAAAAAACCCTCAAGCCTTTATGGCTCAAGGGTTTTTTGCTGGTGGAGCATAGGAGATTCGAACTCCTGACCCCAACACTGCCAGTGTTGTGCGCTACCAACTGCGCTAATGCCCCGTCAACATTGCTTATTATACATCTGCGCATGCATTTTGTCAATCCCTTTTTTCCATTTTTTGTGCTTGTCGTGCTTATAGGACTCTTGGAGGCAATCACAGCATTTTAGGAGAAGAGAAAAGCGCCGGATCTGTGCAATCGGTCCTTACCGCAACGCTGCGAAGTTCATATCCAGCAACCGGGGTTTCTGGATCATGTTGCCAACGGTTGGGCTCACATTCTGAGGCAAGGATGCATACTTGCCTGCGCTGGCACGCCTGTGCTATAATGTCGCCATACCATACAAAGAAGGATCAGCGCGCAAATTGCGCCGATCCACGTCTGAGGAGGATACGCATGAAGATTTCCAAGAAAGATGCGCGGATCTGGTTTGAGTTTTTTGCCTCCCTTCCCGAGGAAGAGGAGCTCCTTCCTTTTCAGCAGGAAATCGTTTATGCCGTATTTGCTCAGATTGAGAGGGTGGTCAATCATCGGCGTGAAGGCCTCAAGGCCCAGATCAAAAACCTTCGTTCCCTGGATGGACGTACGCTCTATGTCGGTCCGGAAGCAGCCTTTCCGCCCGGATGCCGCTCCTGCCTGACCGGTACCGGGTTGAGCGCTGTGCGTAAGACAAACACCTGCAACATTGCCTGCAAATTCTGCTATAACTATGGAGAGCTTGACCGCATTCCTCCTATTGGAGAAGGAATGTGGGAAATTGGCGGCACAAAGTTTTACGAACAGGATATCGACCTGCTTCTCTCCATTCAGAAAAAGCCTACAGGAATCTCCTATGTATATCTTGAACCGTTTATGGAGATTGAGGAATACTACGGCATCATTGAGAAGTTCCGTCATGCCGGCATCCATCAGCACATGTATACCAACGGCACGCTGGCCACAGAGGCCTCTTTGCAGGCATTGGGTGAGGCGGGGCTTGACGAGCTGCGCTTCAATCTTGGGGCGACCCATTGCGACGACCAAGTGATTGAACGGATCCATCTGGCCAAGAAGTATATCCCCCATGTGGGCATTGAAACCCCGATGACTCCCGAGTTTTTCGATGCATTTTTGAAAAAGAAGAAAGCCATTCTTTCTACGGGGCTTGACTTTATCAACTGCGCGGAGCTTCACCTGAATGCCAACAACATCGGCAATTATGACGGTGAACCCCTGTATGCATCCCGCCAGGGATACATCTCCCCGATCTGGAGCAGAGAACGAACCCTGGAATTTATGAAGATCGCGGATGAGGAGGGATGGCCCGCCCTTGTGCACGACTGCTCGAATGATACCAAATTTGCCCGGGATCTGAATCTGAAAGCACATGAAGGCGGCTGGTTCGGCGCAAGCGGCTATGCCAGTGAATTTGTGCGTACGCCGTTTGAAGCTTTCCTGCCCACGCTTTGCGATGAAAATTTTGTTTTTCTTGAAGAAGAGCCGCTTCCCATGGGGTACAGACCGGGGGATCTCATGTTTTAACACTTCCCTAATCCGTGCGGATGTCTCCACCGGAAAGGCAATGTCCGATATTTTGAAATTCTGGCAAATATTTCACGGAAAGGGCTTGACAGCCCTTTCCGGTGGTGCTATAATAGATTCTGTTCTTAGTAGTGCGGCTATGATCACGCAGTAGAAATTGAGGACGGCGCTTGTCCGATGCGGTGTGCTTTCGTGGATGTGACACGAAGTGAACAGCACAGAAATCGGTTTATATATACCTTATGGTCGCATGGCTCAGTTGGTAGAGCACATCGTTCACATCGATGGGGTCACAGGTTCGAGTCCTGTTGCGACCACCACAGGTCGTCCGAAAACTATTTTTCGGACGACTTTTCTATACCGAACACACATAAATCCGGGTTGAATTTGGCCTATTATTGTGCGGACTGACGGTATAAGCTAGAGTTTTCGGACAGTGTGACCACTTCCTCGGTCAGAAATGACCGAGGATTTCTTTTTTTCTCTCAGCGGAATATGTGGGCACGTTCCCCTGCCATCAAAGGGACGAAGGCAAAATGCCTATAACTGCAACAAGAAATCCCATGCCGAGCGTGATGCTTGCGGCATGGGATTTCTTTATTTGCTTATTTGTCCTCGTCGAAACCCTTGGCGTGAAGAGCAGCAATGAGCGGCTCATTAGCCGGGCCGGTTAAGGTGCCTGCCTTATCAACGCGGTAATCGCCAATCACATAAGCAAATGTGGGCGCGTTCTGGTAAATATGTCGGATGCCCAAATGCGCGCTGATTGCTTCCACCAATGCCTTACGTTCCTCTCCAGTTACGTTGAAAGATACTACCGTGCTCTCCGGTTCAACGGTTTCAATGGTCATCTCCGGGCCATCCATGGTTACACTAATCTCCGAACCATTGGCAACGGCTTCGGCTAATTCATGCACCGGCTGGCCTTCTGCCTCAGCTATATCGAGGGCTTCTGCGAGGGCCTCGGTGATTTCCGTGTGAGGAATCTCCACTTCAGCATTGGCTACCTTGCGGCTCTTGCGCTGCCGGGCTTCGGGCCATTCGGTCGGCAGGATGCCCGCCTCGAACATGATCTTGAAAGTGATGGCCCCGCTGGCCGGTACGTCGAATTTGAAGTCCACGAAGGGAAACTGCTTGACCTCGTCCGGAATTTCGATGTTCTTGAAACGCTTGACCTCTTTCCCGTCCTCAATGAAACAGACCGGAACCGCGTCCCTGAGCTTGGCTGTGAGCTTTCCACATTCCATGATGTATACCTCCAATATTTTAGTGTGCCTTGCGGCTGAGTCACAGCTTACGCACGGGTGGTCAATATACAAGGCTTCACCGTGCTTTTCTTCAAATTTTTTGTTTATCTATTGGTTTCAGCTATGCCCTATGCTACTGTCTGTCCGGAGTTGAAATCATGCAAAAAATCATTGAAGATATTTACTATGGGCGCTTATCCGTAAGCGAGCAGACGTACCAGAAGGGCAGCCAATACGACGAGACTTTATCCGAAGTTGTAAAGCTGGCGGAAGATTTGCAAAAGCTGCTCCTGTCCGAACATCACGATACCTTGCGGGCTTACGCCATGGCCTGTGGCAACCTGGCCAGCCTTTCAAAGGCGGCTGATTTCGTCAAAGGTTTTCGCCTTGGAGCACAGGTGATCTTGGCTGTACTTTTGCCCGATGGGCCACAGTAGCCATCAATGGATAAACCGTTGGAACAGCAGGCCACTACGCGCCCACTAACCGCGTTTTTATGACAGCGAGGGGTGGTTCCCCAAGCCGACGAAAAAAACGCGCGGTTGGTGGTCGTTTGTGGTCAATAAAAAATGCCAGCCGTTCGGCTGGCGCTTGCGTGTGGATCAGGCGATTTCAAAGGGTACGTCGCAGTCGCCGCATACTACGTTGACCTGCCGCGTGGCTCGAATGATGGCTCCGCAATGCGGGCAGACGTACTTGATGCTGCGATTCTTACTGGTGCTGCGCCCGCCTTTAATGGTCGTGGTCGTTTCGCTGCCCTCGTCATCCTCAGACTTGGTTTTGATCTGGAGCACCGTTTTGCGGCTGGCTGTTATATCCTTCAGGCCGGGCTGCTGAGCCAGCCATTCGGCGGTTTCTTCGCTCAATGTCGTGATCGTCCAGCCGTAAGTGGCGTGGTGCTCAATGTGCAGGCCATGAGCCTCAGCGGTTTCCTTGAATTTCTTATTGTGGTAGTACCCGTTGTTGCTGACGTCCTTGATCTCATGGGTTAGATTGTAGAGGTGCGCCATTTCGTGGAGCATAGTCGCCGCCACCTCGCCGATGGGCCGGTCGATGTACTCGGCGCAGATATTGATCTCCCGGTACGCCTCACCACTAGCCTGCCAGATTTCATATACACTGCACCAGCCATAAGCTCCACGCCCGCCATCCGGAGATACGGTGATGGCCGGGCGGGTAAGCTCGTCATTATAGAAGTGATGGTTGAAAAGGTCGAACATGGCCTCGGTCTTGGCTACGATTTCAGATACGCTCAGCATTGCTGCGGGCCTCCCTTGCTTTGATGTGCTCACAGCTTATCCTTTTGAACATATTTTTCAAGTGGGCAAAGGAGACAAAGATTCCACTGTAGTCCTGCCGAGTCTTCCATAATAAGTACCAGCTTTTGATACAAAGGCTGGTAGATTTCTTTTATCCCCTGACGGCCAAAAACCTTGCAGCAAGGCCTTTCCGGCTGTGTCTCGCTAAACCATAGACCAAAAACCGTATATTCCAGACACCCAAACAGGCGTGGGAGGACTTTTCAGCTCTCCTTCGTCCGTTCTTTATTTTACCCCCTGCTGTGGTGATCATGTGAGTTGCGCGAAAAGATTGAATCAGGGCGTTTTCAGCTGTTCCAGCGTCTCCTTGAGGTGCATTCCGTCCACCAGCCCGGCGAGGTAGCAATACTCATAGACAGGAATGTCGCAGCTGCGCGCCATGCTGATCAGTTCCTCCGCATCATCTTCGCCCATGAGCTGTTCGGCCTTAGTGCGGAGTGGTAGCATTTGTTCCTTGACTTTGATGCAGTCGGGATGCTGCTCCGCATCATGGGTAAGTTGTTCTACGCGGGCTGAGATAAGTTCCTTGAGGATGCTTTCCAATGTGTTCATGATGATAGACCTCCTTTTTCTTGGTCGGGGGGTCTATCTATCACTCCACGGGCGGCGGATTGCAAGTTATTCTTTGACTCCTACGCTATCAAACAGATGACTCCCTCAAAGCCCAAAAGAGAGCGGTGAGATCTGACATGCAATGAAACATCTCACTGCTTTGCGTTATATTTCTTTTATGACCGAGTCTAACTTGATCCCATTCTTCACACAATATCGTAAGGTAGCATTAAGCACTTTCTCATAGCATCGGGAACTGCATTTGCCAGAACAGGCGTTCAGTAGGGTTCTATATTGGAGACCGAGCGCATTGGCCATTTGTTTTTTTGAACGAAACTGCTCATTCAGAAGGTGTTCTGCAACCAGCGCGATAATTCTATTTTCCATACGCTCCCTCCTGATCTATTCAACACTTCGCAAGCGATCAATCAAAGAGGTTTTACGGCTGCATTGAAACAAAATTGTCGGAATCACCGCGCTCAGGAGAATCAATGCAATCACAATCAACAGAGTGGGAAGCACAGGATATCGGCACAGGGCATAGCTCACCTGTGAGGAGAATACGTTCAACAGAATCAAGGTCAGCGTGGTGCCCAATGTGCTAAAGAGGAGAATGGCAATGATCGCATAGCTTGCACCTTCATAGATGACTTGCTGACGCAACTGGCGCTTGGTCATTCCGATGCTTTCTAATATCGCAAATTCAACCTTTCTACGAACGATGCTCGCGGAAAGAATGTTCACAAAATTGAGCAACCCGACAAAGCCAAGCAGAACGGCAATGCCCCCTCCAAGAAGATAGAGAACGCTTTGCATTTGCCGCAGGCGTTCCTTGGCTTGGATTCGTGAGGAAAGACGCATGGTGGACGATGCCGCAATTACAGCTGTAAGCGTATCATAAACGCTGCGCTCCTGATCATCGGAAACGTTAAACTGTACAGAATAAGGCTGAGCATCCGGTATGAGCTTCAATAGCAATTCATTCGAAACATAAATATTTGGTGCGATACTTTCCGATGCCCAACGATAGGCCGTTGGCACAAAGCCACCGACCGGGAGCGTAACCTGCGTCACGACTTCAAGACCGTCATTGCTGGTACGCATAGCGGAAAGTGTAACCACGTTTATATCTTGGAAAAGATCTGGTCGATCCGTGCTGATATAGACGTAATCCCCCAACGGAAGTCCCATGTTTGTCAATGCCTGATCATCTATGCCTACAAGATACCCCACAAGGGAGGAAGCGTCAGCTGTATCCAATGCGACCAACGCAGATGATTTCTCAGTTTTCAGATAATCGCTAAATGCGGCAGAGGATTCAAGCTCCATGTATTCCACATAGTTTGCTTGAAACTCTGAGTAAATCGGATCAGCAGCCAATCTCTGCGCCAGATCAGGTGTGGCAGATTCGATTATGAAATCACTTTCCATCGCAGAGGCCGCATATTGATCCGCGTCCAAACTGCCAATCATCCCAATTACGATGGAAAACAGCGTCATGCTGAGGAAGAGACTCACTACAACCAGAACGGTGCGTGATTTATCCTGCAGGAGCGCGCGCAATGCCATTTTCCAAACTCCCCGACCGATAGACGCATGTTGTTGCCCCTTTTGTGCACCAGTGGTAAAACGCGAAGCTTCGATGGGTGTAAAGGTGGCTGCAACACGCGCGGGTTTCCAGGCTCCCAGCACAACTGTCAGCATAGAAAACAGTCCCGCACCAAGATAGATCAGAGGGTGAAATGAAACCTCCACGCCATAGGACAAATCACCCAGCTTCGATACGAAAAAGGGTACCATTGTCTGTGAGAAAGCCATGGCAAGCAGCAGTCCGACAGGAATGCCCAGAGCGCACAGAGCAAACGCATTGCCCATCACAAATCGCTTAATCTGTATGGATGTTGTTCCCAGCGTTTTCAGTTGCCCGAAGAAGCGAATCTGCTGGGAGACGGTCATACCCATGATGTTATGAATCAGCAGGAAAGCAGTCAGGACGATGAACAATATGATAAGTCCAAGGGAGAGAATGTTTGAGCGGTGCGCATCGTCGCCCACATCATATCGGGGAACCATGCGCAGCGTTTGGTTTTTCTCCACCTGCGCATCCACCAGAAGCCGCTGGGTATAGCCATCCACATTGCGGTTATCTTTGTAGAGAATAGACAGCGAGCCATTTTCACGTGTGCTGATGCCAACAGAGGATGCAAACGCATCCGATACCAGCAAAAAGTCCTGGCCATCGGAGCGAACATGCAGATCACTGTTATAATAGCCGCTTATGACAAATTGTTTTTCCAGAATTGACTGATCGTTCAAGTATGAAATGGAAATCTCCTGTCCAATAAAGGGCTGGGAAACGCCAAGCTGTGCCAAGGCATATAACGATCCCATGATCTCATTCTCGTTCTCCGGATACTCTCCTACGATATTTGTAAGCGCGGGTTTCCTGAATTGATTCCACTCGTTCTCGTCGTACCAGTAAAGTGAAAGCATTCGTGAACCGCTTACCGGTGCGACGTACATACTAAGCCCCGTATCACGAATATATTCCAGCTTTGCAATCGCGGCACATTGATCCTCTGTTGGATTGGAAAGGCCCGCATGTGCCGAGGTTCCCATCAAGCGCAACTGCTGGATATTGAGCGAATTGTAATAACTCAGCCCGATACTGAACACCGATGCCAGCAGCATGGAGGAAATGATGATTGCCAGAAAGACGAAACGATACTGTAAACCGTGCTGGCGCAGGTTGTTCCATACCAGCTTTCGCACGACGCCGCCGTTGTTATTGCGCATAGCTATTCCTCCCGACGATTTTGCCGTCTGCAATGCGAACAACGCGATCCGAAAGCTGAGCAATTTGCTCGTTGTGCGTAATCATGATCATCGTCTGATGAAATTGTATGGAAGTCATCTTGAGCAGCCCGAGCACGTCCTGACTTGTTTTGCTGTCCAGATTTCCCGTGGGCTCATCTGCTAAAAGGATGGCGGGCTTTGTCACAAGTGCCCGCGCGATGGCAACGCGCTGCTGCTGACCACCGGAGAGCTGATTGGGCAAACTTTTCAGTTTGTCTTCTATGCCCAGCATTTCAACGATCTTCCCAAAGAATTTGTTGTCTACGACGTTTCCATCCAAATTGATGGGAAGCGTAATGTTGTCATACACATTCAAAATGGGAATCAGGTTATAATTCTGAAAGACGAAGCCGATGTTACGGCGGCGATAGATGACAAGCTGATCCTCTGAGAACTCGGATAGTTCCTTACCGTCGATCAGCACCTTACCGGATGTAGGCCGATCCAGACCGCCAAGCATGTGCAGAAGTGTACTCTTCCCAGAACCAGACGCTCCGACCAATGCGACAAATTCACCCGGTCTTACAGACAGATTGATGCCATCCAAAGCCCTGACGATGTTTTCGCCGCTCCCATAGGTTTTTGTGAGTCCAATTGTTTGAACCATATCCATTATGGACCCCCCTTTCTTCCCAAACAGTATAGGGCATCCATCTAACAATCCGCTTACAACCCAAACGAAGGTTCTAACAGTTTTGTAAGAACACTGAGAACGTGCAGGATTCTCCCGGATCGGAATTGACCATGATATAGCCTCCCTGTTTTGATAGAATCAGAGATGTCAGATATAAACCAAGACCAGCGCCCTCTTTGCCTTTCACATTCTTCCCACGATAGAATCTTTTGAAAATATCATTCCATTCCTCGGACGGAATTCCCTCGCCGTGGTCTGTGATGTCAATGCGGACATAGAGGGAAAGCGGTTGGACGGCAATATCAATGGACGTTTTCTCAGGCGCGTATTTGATGGCATTCTCCAATACGTTGCCAATTGCTTCGGCTGTCCATTTGGGATCATGCTTAAGCTCCATATCTTCAAAATCATGCAGTGCAATGCGCATTTGCTTCGTAGAAAGACCCCCCTGTACAGCGCTAATGCTGGTAAGAAGGGTGTGCCGCAGAGAGAAATATTCCGGAGAAAGCGCAATCGCGCCTGTTTCCAGACGCGACATCTTAAAAAGGGTATCCATCATCCATTGCAGCCGGTTCGCGCTGTTTTTTGTCCGCAGCAAAAATTCCTGGGTTTCCTTGGGCGTAAGGTTTTCCTCCATGAGCAAAGATGTATACATACAGATGCTTGCCAGTGGCGTTTTCATCTGATGAGAGATATCCGAAATGATTCCCTGCACATTACTCTTTTCAACTGCGCTCTCCTCTGCGTCCGCTTGCAGTTTTTGGATGAGACGCTTCACCTTATGGCAAAGTTTGCCTTGACGGGTTTCTCCTGCTATCCTGGCGAAATCAAAATGACCTTGAATCGCCTGATCCAGCATATGGTCAACCTCGTCAAAAGTCTGCCGTACATATCGGAAGCAAAGAAAGCCCCCAAGCAGACAGATTGCAATCGCCGCACAAATGCTGCCAATCAACATAAGGTGCCCTCCCGATCCCACATATATCCGATTCCATGGATGGTTTTGATGACGGTTGGGTTGCGCGGGTCTTTTTCAATCTTGTTTCGAATGCGATTGATATTGACAGGCACGGTATTCGCATCGATAAAATTTCCATCAACATCCCATAGCGCATCCAATATCTGTTCCTTGGACAGAACCTGCCCCGCGTTACGTATAAATAGGGAGAGAAGTTTGAATTCTGTTGCGGTCACGGCAATCTCTTTCTCCTCGTCAAAGAGTCTACATCTGCGCAGGTCCAAAGAGAAACGCCCGGAATAGAGACAGTGGTCTCCAAGTCGGGCAGAACGTCTCAAACAAGCCTGCACTCTTGCGCGAAGCACAGAGAGTGAGAACGGCTTGGTAATATAATCATCCGCGCCCACAGTCAAGCCAGACACCTCATCAATTTCCATATCTCGCGCCGTAAGTATAATGATCGGAATATCGGAGTGCTCTCGCAATTCTGCGCAGAAATGGATGCCATCTCCGTCTGGCAGGCCCAAATCGAGAATCAGTAAATCAAAGCTCTGTTCACGGAGAATACTTCTCCCGGCGGCAAGGTCGGGAGCGACATGTGTTTGGAAGCCATCCTTTTCAAACAAAAAGGAAATGCCTCTGCTCAGATTTTCATTATCCTCTATGATCAAGATTGACCTCATTGTTTTTCCTCATTTACGCCTTACATCGTGCATCAAGGTGGTTCTCTGAATCCTTGCGTCGTTCGCTTTACGCGAATTATATACGGTTTAACGAATCATATCAAGCACGAGCTTGCAAATAATTGCGCAAAGGTGCTATCTTCCACTATTTATTGAACTTTAGCAGTTCTCGCAGCACATCGGAAATCATCTTTTCCCGTTCCTTCTGCAAAAGGTCATCATTCGGCTGTATTCCTTTTAGCAGAAGCGTTCTTGTTACAACCAGATCCACCAGTTCTATATCCAAAGGGTTGGCGTCATCAAAAAACTCATTGCGGATAATGGCATCCAGCTCCTCTTTGGTAAATGACCAATTCCTGTCGGCCAGCACGGTTCGCAGCTCACCTTTATCTTGAACCGACGCCAGACCACGACTTGATCCATCACAATACTTCATCTACGCTTTAAGCCTTTGTCAAGGCTTATCTCCCCTCATAAGGTTATTATTTCTTCCCTCATTATAGCATAAAGAGAGCTTATAAGGGAAGATGTTTCTTATGGCGTTCCTTCATAAAACTTCGAGGTATCGATAAAATAAAAAGATATACGATACTGACGAAATTGAGGTTCGCTATGAGTATTGAGTACAAGGTTATCGGCAGGCACATCCGGACTGCCCGCAAGCGGAAGAACATGACACAGGAAGATGTAGCCGCTGCTATCGAAATGTCCCCAGCACACTTCGGAAAGGTGGAACGCGGAGATCGTCCGGTCAATCTTCAGCGCCTCTCGCAGCTCAGCCAAGTGCTGGATGTTCCGCTGGAAAAGCTGGTGGAGGGCGCTGCTATTGCCGATGACGGCAGCACAGTTTCCAAAACTGGTTTTACAGGGAACACTGATTTCATCGACTCTATTGAGAGCCTCGCAAAAGGATGCTCGGACGATGCCAAGCGGCTTATGCTGCGCCTGTGTGCCGCCGTAGCGGACGAGGATAAAACCAAGACTTCCCGATAAGCCTCCGCTCATACACGCGCGGAGGTTCTTTTTGTTTCATGTTCTCCCGCACAAAATTATACCAGTATAGTACATCCAGCGCCAGTCATTTGTGGACTTGCGCTGTTTTTGTGTCTCAAAAAGCGAAAAATTTTCCGGATTCCAATATTCGGCATTCCTCTATACAATGAAATTATCATAATGACGAAGGGAGGCTCGCATAGTGGATAGGCGGCTTACGGCATATGTGCTTAAGTATTTGTTGGAGCATCGCTTCGAGAGCAAGGCCGAAATGGCGAGACAGCTCGGTATGCGACAGCGAACAATAGAGAAAGTCTTTGCGAATCTTGATGTGGCCAAGGCGGGTACAATAGCCTTTGACAAGGCAATCTACTACTGCGCGGAAAACCACATTTCTCTCGATTCAATTCTGGAGAGCTTTATAGAAGAAAGGAAGGACGGAGTGGCGACGAATGAGACGAATCAGCAAGCATTCAACAAGCTGCGAATGACAAAACCACTCAGCCTGACAACAGATGGAGAAGAAGTATACGCATCCATGCTGCTATTCCTGCGCAAAGCATCGGCACATGCTTGTCCGGTTTGCAAGACGTGGTGTAATCCATGGGATGGCAAGCGCTATGCGGATCAGATTGACTGCTTTATTGGTCATATGGCCCGCGAGATTATTAAAGATATTTCGGAATTCTATACACAAGAAGGTGAACACCATGATTCCCACTGACCTTTTCAGCTATGCCTACATCCCGGCATGGTACGAACAGCTCAACGAGTTGTCGCAGCTTGCTGCACCGGAGCCATGGCGATTTAGACAACCAACCTACGAAACACAGAATGACCAGAATCCGATCCTTGAACGATACATCAATCAGGTTTTTAGAAAGCAATCAGTCAAGTACAACTGCGTCGAGCTGGAGGAAGCTGACAGTGTTTTCTATATTCGCAACGATTTTTCATGCTTCCACACCGGGCTGTATACCCGGAGCTACAAGGCGATCTACATGTGCTTCGACCGAAACAAGAGATTGAACACGCTAAGAAAATGGTGCTTCAAAGGATTTGCGACCAACGACTCGCCGTGGTTCAAATGCGTTCAGCTGCTGCCACAGCGGCCAGCGTTCCTGCTGCGGCAGGAAATGACGTACTACGACCCAGAATGGGAAATCCGTGTCAACGCGGGCCACATCCTTGATGATGAGGAGAACGTGACGCGGCTGCCCGAATCCATCCGCACGGCATGGAACCTGCCCCTGCTGCTGGAAACGGCGGTGGAGCTGGCTCGCCGAAAGGCGCTGAGCGACTGGAACCTCGCGGTTCCGCAAATGTTCCAGGGCCGTGTACAATATCTTCTGCCCATCCATTTGACGAATATGGAGAGGCCCGACCTCGCCATGGCGCTGTCGATTATGGACGGCTACTACATTGGCCATACCTGCCTTACGCTGGAGATGGCTTATCAGAACGCACGACTGCTGGCCCGGCCAACAGCTGGGTGGCTTACGCAGCTGGTGGAGTGAATCCGCACGCTGGCCGAGCCGGAAAGGAGTCCAGATGCCAAAGTACATGTTCTGCCCTCGATGTGGGGAAAAGCTGTTTTACCTCCACATTGAGGGCACCTGACCCACTTGATCGCGTACTGTGAAGTTTGTAAGAAGCCGGTGAAACTCCGGCGCACGCGCTCAGGAAAACTGCATAGCGTTGCCTGGGAACGGAAGTGAATCCGAGCGAGGGGTGCGATTCTCTTGCCACGACGGTTCAATAAGCTGTTACAGCTTTTAGTCAGCTTACGGGTTGCACTCCCGGTAGAATCCGCTTCCCTTGATGAAAACGCACCCCCGCAACCATAGCCGAGCAACGGACGCCGATGCAAAGGAGTACCAAAATCGCCGGAATGACTGCTTTATTCAAAGCGCTCATTTCCGGTGATTTCCTTTGTGTCGAGTGTTTGATGTTCGGCCTTTTTTGTTTTGAATCAAGCAGTGTTCCGCCCTCATTCTTCATGCCTCGGCTCCGAGAAAAGGAGCAATTGGTATGAACAACGGTCTGAATTTCCGAAAGAAAATTTTTCAAATAGGAAAGTACCCTTCCTATTTGACTGCTATCATCCTCCCAGAGCCAAGGAAGGGAGGTGATCGGCCATGATGCTCAATGAGCGCAGAGCAGAAATTATGCGGATTCTGACCGCGCGTAGGCGAGAGACGATGGGATGCCTGGCAAACGAATTGAACGTGACGTCTCGTACCATTCGCACTGACATCACCGCACTCATGGTCGATTATCCTCTCGAAACCCTGCGCGGAAACGGCGGGTGCGTGAAGGTGGCGGACTGGTATCATCCGCACCGGAACCTGCTGAGCGAAGAACAACAGCGCACACTTTCCCAGCTGATGGAATCGGCCAATGAGCAGCAAGCCAAAGTCCTGCGCGAAATGCTCGTGGAATATGGCTCTCCGAAATACCGGCAGATATACGAGGAGGATCGCAATGTCAGAAACATCACGAGAGTTTCCCATTAGGGCCGCGCCCTATCAACACCAACGTCAGGCCGCCGCTTTCGCGCTTAATCGTCTGGAATCCGGCGGCGGAGCGGCGCTGCTCATGGAAATGGGCACGGGAAAGACGCTCACCACCATCGCCATCGTAGGTACGCTCTGGCAGGAGGCGCGCATCCAGCGCCTGCTGGTGGTCGCGCCGCTGTCCATCCTCGGCGTGTGGGAGGACGAGTTTGATCGCTACGCTGCCTTCGGCTACAATCTCGCCGTGCTCTCTGGCACCGGTGCGCGCAAAGCCGATACCGTCCGCCACATGAACGGAGTGGCTCTGCAGGTGCTAGTGGTGAACTACGAATCCGCGTGGCGCATGGAGAAGGAACTGGCGAGATGGCAGCCGGACATGATCGTCTGCGACGAAGGCCACAGAATCAAGACCCACAACATCGCCGCGAGCAGGGCGCTGCACCGGCTGGGCGCGAAGGCGAAATACCGCCTGTTGCTTACCGGCACGATCATCACCAACAAGCCCATTGATGTGTTCAGCCAGTACAAATTCGCCAACCCTTCGGTCTACGGCAACAGCTTCTATCTGTTCCGCAACCGCTACTTCGACATGGTGGGCTATGGCAACCATACACCGGTGATAAAGCGGAACATGGAGACGGAATTCACCGAAAAACTGCACAGCATCGCGTACCGGGCAACAAAAGCAGAATGCCTCGACCTGCCGGAGACGACGGACGTCGTGCAGCGCGTGGACTTGGAACCCGCTGCCCTGCGCGCCTACCGCCAGCTGGTGAAGGACAGCTACGCGGAACTTTCCGAGGGCAGCGTCACTGTCACCAACGTATTGACGCGCCTGCTGCGGCTCTCGCAGATCACGGGCGGTTTCGTAGGAAGCGACGATTCCGACGCCACGCAGCAGGTCTCCACCGCCAAGCTGGACGCGCTCTCCGACCTCGTAGATAGCGCAGAGAACGACAACCACAAGCTGGTGGTCATCGCGCGCTTCCTGCCGGAGATACGCGCCATCGAAAGGCTGCTCCAGAAAAAGGGGCTGCGCTATGCTGTGATCCACGGCGGCGTGCATGACCGCGCGGCGCAGATCGACGCCTTTCAGAACGCCCCCGCCGTGCGGGTATTCGTGGGTCAGATCGCCACGGCGGGGCTCGGCATTACCCTGACGGCAGCCTCGACGATGATCTTCTACTCCCTCGATTACTCCATGAGCAATTATGAACAGACCCGCGCCCGCATCCACCGTGTCGGCCAGAAGCATCCCTGCACCTACATCCACCTCGCCGCCCGAGGGACGATCGACGAGAAGGTGCTCAAGGCGCTGCGCGACAAGGCGGATCTGGCTAAGGCGCTGGTGGACGACTACCGCGCGGGGCGAAACCCCTTTACCCCATGACGGAGGCACGCTATGGAAGGAAGCACACTTTTTGAATGGGCCGACCGGCTCAAGGCGCTGCGCGACCGCAAGGAGGCGCTGGAAGCCGAACTCAAGCAGGTCAACGTGGACATCGACGACGCGGACTGGCACCTGTCCAACCTCATGGCTGAGAGCGAAACGCAGAATTTCACCCGTGCGGGCACGATGTTCTGCCTGACGACCAAGACCCGCGCCAACGCCGCGCCGGGCCGCAAGGACGAACTCTTTGACGCGCTGCGGGCGGAAGGCTACGGCGACATGATCACCGAGACGGTCAACGCCAATTCCCTGTCCAGCTTTGTCAAGGAACAGATCGCGGAGAATGGCGACGAACTCCCCGGCTGGCTGTGCGGCCTTGTGAATGTATTCGAGAAAACGACCGTCGGCGTGCGCAAGGCGCGCTGAACCGACCAGAGAAAGTGAGGATTTTTCCATGAACAAGAATGAAATGCTCCCCGTGAACAGCTATACGGCGCTCAAGGACTTCAACCTCGCGGAGGCGATGAACGACGAACTCAGCGGCATGGACGTGTCCTTTGACCGCGTGACGATCCCGGCGGCAGGCGGCACGGCGTTCGAACTGCCCGGCGAGCTTCCGGGCGAAACCGAGGCCGCGAAGGAATTCACCGGCGTAATTCTCTATCACCACCCGCTCTTTACCTA
>ENA-ORNG01001642-ORNG01001642.1-human-gut-metagenome-genome-assembly--contig:-NODE-1642-length-15425-cov-3.139688_pt1 | contig 15425 bp, 16 predicted proteins | sample MGYA00242113_ERZ509018 | MGnify/ENA primary metagenome ERZ509018 (study PRJEB26280, sample SAMEA2338711) | human gut metagenome | biome: human gut; feature: human-associated habitat; material: faeces... | reverse complement strand
GTCCTATTCTAGATGTGGGTGTCTGACATTAGACGGGTGATTCCCGTCTTTTTTTTTATGCATTTATTTGGAGTTTTAATTTAACTTTTCTATATTTGTGTGGTGCTACTTTAATCGGTGATTTACTATGGTGTACGAGGATATGGTTGACTTGATGCGGACCTTCGATTCCAACGCTGTGGACGTTCCTCAGCTTGGCATCTTCTGGTTCTTGCCGGAGTCGGGTTCTTTGTTTGAGGTCCATACGGAGGACTTTGACAGTTCTAAGGTGGTCAATGGTCATTTGTCTTATGGCAAGCTTCACAAGAATTGGTGGACTAAGGCTCGCATGTCTCGGTCGAAGGGTTCCAACCCTATTTACCAGACTGATTATACTATGATTCCTCGAGGTAGGGTTTCGTTCGACGATGGCAGGTTTGTGGTGTATGTCGGAAGTTGGTATGCCCCTTATGAGTCTCTGCTTCGTGATCTTATTGTGGATGAGTTCAACATCCCGTATGATTTCGAGTTCTGTGTTAAGGAGCACTGGGACATCGGACATGGTTTTAACGAATTGTTGTAGGTTATGCGAAAGTCAAGTCTTTATAGTTTAGCGTTGGTGGTTAGTGCACTTTCTGCTGGTCAGGATTTGGGTATGTTTTCTGCCCGCGCCGGGGGTTGCTCGTCTCAGTGTACGGGTGTCGGAAATGATACGCATCCGGTTGGTCACTTTAAACCTAAGAAGAAGCCGTTTGGTGCTCGGCGCCAGAGTAAGAAGGAGCGTTCTCGATCAAGGTAGGTAGTACGTATAGGGTACAAAAATCTGTTTTTATTATGCGTTTCGTTCCTAGTGCAGTTGATGCATTGAGTTCCTACGTGAGCGGTCTTGATGCCTTGCGCCATCCGCAGTTTGTTATCGATAAGATCGAGGTGGTTGAGCTTATGTTGCCTGAGCTTGCTGAGTTGCATGCTGTTCGTCCTAGCGAGGCTGAGGGTGCATGGGGGTCTGCGTGCTATGACTTGAGTACTACCATTGAGTTTCTTGGGAGTCTCAATCCAGACTTTGTGGATGTTGTATCAGGTCCGGAGAGCGTTCGAGTGCTTATTCGTCTTCATGAGCTGTTGTCTGCTGTGTTTGTAGATTAGTTATGCTTGTTGAGGAGTTGATCTTGAAGTTGCAGGCTCTCCAACAGTCCCATCCGGAGGCGCCTATTATCTTTGTTTCAGCTAACGGCGCCCATAAGTATTCTTGTTGCGTGACGAGCGTCTCGGAGGCTGGTTTCATTGTGGTTCGTTTGCAGGAAAATATCGTTAAGAAAAGGTAGGGTTTTTATTATGGGTTTGGATTTCGGATGTCCGTTTCGTTCTGCTGCGGGTTGCAAGTCTTGTGACTATGTGATCTACCGGAAGTGTTCTACTTTCCGCCAGCATCATCTTCGTCGCTGTGCGTCCGAGCTTGTCCCTTTTAAGTTCACTACTATTAAGCGTCAGGATGGTTCTGTGTTTATGCCGTCGGCGCCTGTTGTCTGGGGTTTCTGTGAGGTCCCGAACGTTGTGAGTGTTGATATGCTGTATCGCAATAGCACTTATGTTTGGTTATCGGATCGGTTGAAGTCTTTAGCGGTTCGTGCCGCCATTGAGCGTAATACGGCTTTTCCTGTTCAGTACTTCAATCTGGAGCGCGTCATTAGTTCTTGCTTTGCTTACAATCGTGGTGAGTTTGACTTTCAGGATTCCATTTACTTTCTTGAGATTTACAGTCGTGGGAGCCGGGATTCGAAGGCTATTAGCATGGTTGATTCGTTCATCAACTTGGCGTTGAGTATGCATGGTCGGGTGTTCTTGCTTTCGTCGTGGTGCCCGCCTACTATTGGGTCAGATTGGTTCGAGCTTCATGCGCCGCGTATGGTTCGTCCTGCGGCTACGTCTAGTGTAGGGTCTGCGACTTCGACGTCGGCGCCTTTGTCGTCTGTAGGACCTTCGTCGGGTTTGCTGTCTTCTCCTGAGACGCGTCAGTTTCGGGATCATGATGAGATTGTGTGATGCTAGGTTTTGAGATTTACTTTTACACGTGTGCGGGCAAGAAGTCGCATCCTGATTTTGACGATTGGTTTTCTCGCTTTTTACAGATTCCTAATTTATCCAAGAATGACAGGCAGGTTCTAGAGTATACGCTTGCCTGTTCTGCTGCTGGGTGCTATCCGTCTTGGGCATGGTATGGTAAGTATTACCCTACTCCGGACCATGCCTATAATCTCGGTGAGCTTAGTGTTGCGTATGCGGACATTGTAGATGGCTATAGCCGCCTTAAGTTGGCTACGGATGTCACGGGTTCCCTTAGTAGCACTTCGACTACTAAGGAGCTTGCGGAGGAGCTTAAGCGTGCGCTTCAGTCTGTTAGTGTTGCTTCGGATGCGAGTGTCGCTGACTTTAGTTCATGGTCCTACGGCGAGGAGCTTAATACGCCTTACGGTGACGGTCTTTCTCTGGGTGTTCCGGAGGTAGATTCATTGACCAATGGTTTCCAGCCGGGTACGGTTGCTAGTATTTGTGCTTTCACGGGCGGCGGCAAGACACAGCTTTGTTTGTCTATGCTGTTCAAGAATGCCAAGGCGGGTCGTAAGATTGTTTATGTGTCTTTGGAGCTTGAGCCTAAGATGGTTTGGCTTATGCTTGAGACTCGGTACATGTATGAGGTTAAGGGCATCCAGTTGGATTCTCAGGACTTGCTTTTTCATAAGTTGTCGGGCGATAAGTTGAAGGCGGTTCTTGCTGCCGAGGATGACTTCAAGCGGGACTTCGTTCCTAACGTTCTTGTTGTAGATACTTCGTTGTTCACGAAGTCGGTTTTCACCAATGTCGATAGCCTTGTTACTTTGTATGGGGTTCTGGATAAGCATTTAGGGGGTCTTGACTGCATTATTTACGACCATGTCAATCAGTTTGACCTTCTGTTTCAGGATCGTGGTAAGGGCTTAGGAAATTCTATCATTGTCAATCTTCGAGCCGCTTGTTTAGCTTTCACCAATAGTGCGGGTAGTAAGTGCACTACGGTTTTTGCCGTTCAGGTTAACCGTGCGGGTTTTACCCGTGCGGGTCGTCGTGGCGGGGCTTATGACCTTACAGCTATCTCGGACTTGAATGAGATCGAGCGCACGAGTGCCTACTGTGTTTTCATGTATACGGGTTTGGACGTTGCGGAGACTCAGGAGACGAAGATCTGTATGATTAAGCATCGTCTTGGTCGCATCTTGCCGGAACCTGTTACGGCTCAGTTTTTGCCGAAGGTTGTTCTTGTGGGTGATAATGTCGAGCTTATCTCTTACGAGGGTGAGTTTGCGCAGTTGGGTTCTATGGACGATTTTGGTTCTTCTAGCGACTCTCTTACGGCGGAGCTTACAGCCGATCTAGGTCTATAGCAATTATATATCCCACAAATCAAAATTTTGTAGGATATGCGATTTCCGATTGAGGTTCATAATAAGTTCCTTCCCTTTCCGGGGTTTAGTTGGATGACGTGGCTTGTGTTCTGTTTCACGCGCAAGCCGAAGGACGTCCATCTGGAGGGTACTACTCGCCGACACGAGTTGGTTCACGTGGTTCAGCAGGGGGAAATGAGCCTATTGTTTGCCGTTATTCTCCTTCCTATAGCCATCCATTTTAGTTTTGCATGGTGGGCTTGGGTTCTGACGATTCTGGGCATTCTGTTTGCAGGTTGGATTTGCTATGGTATTAGTAATGCCATAGAGTTCTTTTGCCCTCCGGTTGGCAAGTGTTATTACTACACGTGCTGGGAGACGGAGGCTTATAATCACGAGGATGATCCGGGTTACTTGCGTCGTCGGATTCCGATCTGGGGTTCTCTGAAGCACATTCCGAATCGGCTTGTGCGTCATAAATAGCGTTTATTTTTGGCCGTTGTATTATATATCCAACATCTTGTAAGACTACGCCGAGTGGTCTTATGAGGTGTTTTTGTTTTAATAAGGTTTCTTTGTTATGGGTGATTTTTATACTCATGTTGTAGCGATCGATGATGATTCGATTGGTACGGCTCCGGAGTCCACGGGTGTTCGCCGTGTTGGTGACTCTGTTAGTTCGTTCCTGCAGGTGGAGTCGGGTGCTTCGCGTCGTGTTGCGGACGCGCGTCGTGGTGGTTTCACTGATGGGGAGATTCACAAGGTGGCTTGCAGTCTTTGCAGCATGTCGCGTGGCAGTCGCCGTGCATCTTTGGCTAAGATGAGCGCTCCTTTGCGTCGTCGTCTTCTTGCGGAGGGTAAGCGCATTCAGTCTGTTGTTGCGGATTCGTTTATCGAGTACACACCGGAGGTTTGCTGGGCCATCAATGACATTATAGAGAATGACTCGTCTGCGGGTTATGACATCTTGAAGTCTAAGTACCGTTCTTTGCCGCCGGAGGTTAAGACGTTCTATGACGAGTTTTTGAAGAATCGTTACTCTCCTGCTGCTGTTCGTGCTCAGGAGATGTTGGGTCCTTATCGTCTTGTTCAGGATGACGCTCGTGTGGAGGCATTCCTTGAGGGTGGTTCTACGCAGGAGGGTGCTTTGGATGAGGTTATTGAGGAGGCTTCTGTTTCTGGCGAGGAGCTGTATGAGACTACTCAGGAGAAACTTGACGAGCTTGGCGAGCGTGCTCAGTCGGCAGCTATGACTTTCATTGAGGAGGTTTCTAATATCTACGAGGAGGGCATTGCGGATGTTGTTTCGGCCCAGACGTTGGCTTCCGCCGAGGAGGCTACGGAGGATGTCTTGGAGGCACCTATTCCGGAGGAGGATGTTGATGCCCTTCCTGATCCGAATGTGGATGATACGGATGCCGGAGCTTCGTCGGAGGTTCAGGATTCTGCCGCGTCTCCGGAGTTTGTTGTTCATGGTACTATTGATCCCGTAGATGATCCCGATTGGGCGTCTAAGAGTAAAGCTACCAATTGGGATATTGTAGACCTTGCTAGTTACACTCAGCGTCAGGAGTTCTTGGGTTCGCTTGGGAAGAAGGATGCTAAGGGTCGTGATCTTTATGGTCTTCGTTACTATTCTCCCAATGGTCGCAATTCGAGTGTTGCGGAGTTGATCTTCGAGGATTACTCTCGTTTGCTTGATCGTGCTAAGGCAGCATCATCGTCTAAGCCTGTTGCCGATGACGTCGATGGCTTGGTGTTGGCTTCGGAGCTTTCCGCTCAGCCGCTGCCTGCTGCTCAGGCGGCTCCAGTTGTTGAGGGTGCTATGTCGCAGGCTGTTCCGTCCGTTCCGGTTAACGTTGGTACTACGGTTCAGGTTTCGTATTTGGGTAATGTTTATTCGGGTGTCATCACTTCTGTTGGCAATGGTGTTGCCGTCATCGAGGGTCTTCCTTTTGAGTACTTCTCCTTGCGTCAGGCCGAGGGTGCCTTCACAGGTTCTGATGATGATGTGACTTTCGCCCTTGCGGATGTCATTCCGGTTCAGATTGTCGAGGAGACGTCTGTTGCTCCTTCGTCGAATGACGCTGATGTTATTATGGCTTCGGAGGACGTTGTTGAGGGCGATGATGTGCCGACAAGTGCGCCGGAGGAGATTCAGGCTACGGAGGATGTGATCATCGAGGATTCTGCTTCGGAGGAGTCTTCTAAGTTGATGGGTCGCATTCTTAATGCTTACTTAGACCGCGGTGCCGCTGACGAGTTTGACGTATACCTGACGGACGATAAGAGTGGTGGTCCTCGCCTGCATATCGAGTGCGGCGATGACTCGCTTTATGCTTCTATTTTCCACCGTGGTAATCGTGGTTGGAATAAGGTTTACACGTTCGAGTCGGATGACGCTGCCATTGCGGCTGTTGAGGAGTTGACGGACGATGTTCTTGCGAAGCTTCCCGGCGTCATGGCGGAGCCTGTAGATGCTTCTGCTTTGCTGTTCGATAGTGTTCGTGACGATGTCGATCCTGCTGTTGTTTCGGAGTTCGAGTCTGTCGTGGGTCCTGAGATTCTCAACGACGTTGCTCCGCTTATTCATGTAGTTCATACGACCGAGGATGATGTTGTTCGACGGAGTGTATGGTCTTCGTTGAAGTCCATTGCGGAGGATATTATTCTGGACTTTGGTGACACTTTGGGTGGGTTGTCTGTAGGTGATATCTTGTCTATCTTCAATAGTCACAAGTTTTCTACGCCGTGGGGTGCTGTTGTAGACTCTGCTGTTTCGGATGCTGCCGTTAACTTCACGGTCGATCAAATTATGACGGCTTTGCGCAATGGGGTTGACATTGCTAATGCGGATGATTCTGTATCTATCGTTTTTGATGATGGTGATGGTCTTGGTGATGTATTCGTATTCACCACGCCGTCGGGGTCGGTTGTTAAGGATGGCTCCGAGGCTGTTGCTTACTTGTCGGATCATCTTGCTGAGTTTAAGGACGCTATTTCGAATTCCTATGACGATATTTCAAAGGCTTTGGCTTCTGCGGGGTCCCCTACAGGCGAGGTTCCTGTGGAGGATGCGGAAGGCGATGTTTCTACTGAAGTTGTGGTTGAAGATGCACCGCATGCCGTAGGTGAGACTTCCGATCCTGCAGCTATTGACTGGGCTGCTGTGGCTTTGGTTCTGAAGGACTGGGGTCTTGCTAATTGCTTCACTTTAGCTCAGACACCCGATCAGACTCATTTGGTTTCTGCAGCGGAGGCTCTGGCTTCGGCTTTGTCTTCGGATACCCGTCTGGAGACTCGTCTTGATGCTTCTGTTCCTCGTATTCTTTGCAAGGACCAGCGGTTCATTGACATTAAGGCCGACGGTGTTTATGTAGGCACTACGTTGTTTGTTTACCAGACTGCCGATGATGCTATTGCTACCTTCGCTTCTACGATGTCGAATGCTGCTGTTCAGCTTGCTCATAAGATTTACGATACTGCGGTTTTTGATGTTGCTGCTGAGGTTGCGAATGAGTTATCGGAGGAAGAGGAGATCGCTCTGCTGCAGGATTCTTTGGAGACGGTTCGTTCGAAGGCTGATTGGAAGGATCGCCCGTGGGCACAGCATGCATCTTTCCTCCAGAAGTACCCGCGTCTTCGTATGGTGATTGATGACGAGAGTATCTTGTCGGACGCCGCTAAGCAGGAGGTTTTGCGTTCCATCGAGAACGAGATTTCGGAGGCTTTGAAGTCTAAGAACATTTTGATTGAGGATTCTGCGTCTCTGGCTATCGACCCTGACAAGGTGAAGGATAGCGCTCCTAATACTTTGGACATTCCTCATACGGCTTCGACTTACCATCGTGTTCGCAATACCCGTAAGGTTCTTGACTCGGTTCTTTCTGTTGCTTCGGAGATCATGGGTGAGCGCATTAGTGCCGCTAACTACAAGAGTCTCTGCAAGTCTTCGAGTAAGGCCGCTAAGGCGAAGGTTCAGCGTGTTGTGGATACAGCCGTTGTTATGAACGAGTTGGACTTGATTTGTCCCGACTTGTACAAGCGCAAGTTAACGGATTCCTATTGGGTTTGTGACAATGCGTCGCGTGTTTCGGATTCGTTCAAGCTGGATGCTTCGTTTGCTGCGGGTCATGGTTGCTTGGTATCTAATGCTCCGCTGGATGCGGACGTTGTTGCGGATCGGGAGGTTTCGAGCTTCAAGCTCAAGAATGGCTCTCAGCTTCACGTAGTTTTGATCTAACGAACTTTAGATACGTTGAGAAGGTTGCTGGGGATGTTCCTAGCAACCTTTTTTATGTATCTCATGGAAGTTAAGAGTGATTTCGCATACAAGTCTCCTTTGGGGGGCGTTAGTCTTCAAGTGACGTTTGCGGTTCCGGATGAGGTTGACGATTTAGACTTCATACCGCGGGTTGCGGATAGTGTTTCCGTTTTATGCGACCGGACTTTCACCGTTGGTGACTTTGTTGTTCGAGGCATGGTTGCGAAGTATCCTTCAGAGTCACTTCCGGAGTTAGCATCTACGTTGTACACGGTTTGGGTTTATGTTTACTGCCAGCCGGAGGATTTCTTTTCGGCAGTAGGTACGGACTCTGCTCAGGACATTATGATTCAGCGTTGGAATTCGGATTCTATTCATGGGTTCGTTTCTAAGCGTTTGGTTTCGCTTGGGTCGTTTCCGTCTTCGTCGTTGCTGTCCACGGAGATACAGAAGTCATTGGGTATTGCTATGTGTACGTGGTGGCACGTGTGCCTTCAGGATATCTACTGGCGACATATGGAGTCGCTTAAGGTTCCCGCTTCGGTTGTCGATTAGTCGCCTACCTCACTATGAGCCGCTTTAATCCTAAGTTAGCACAGTGGGTAAATTCCAACTTATCGTTCCGAGATGAGTACAAGGCTATCTTCGGCAAGGAGTTGGATTATGGTACTTGCTACTGTCCTTTTCATGCTAACACGGATACGAAGGCGGCTAAGCTGTATGGAAATTGGCTGAAGTGCTATGGCGAGTGCCAGCGGTCTTATAGTGTTTATGACTTGCTTTGTAAGTTCAATCCGGATCGCATTCGTGAGTTGCGTTACTCGGGTGTTTTGCCGGAGCAGGGAGTTGTTTTTCGCAATGACGTTAAGTCAGTAGTTTTTTCCTACGCTTCGGCGTCGGATATACCTTCGGATTTGGTTCCGGGGTCTTTTGAGTTTTATACTTTCATTTCGGATTTTCAATGAGTGCTTTGCAGAAGAAGACGTTGGTGTACGTCGATGGTCATACGGAGGATGTCATTATACTTTTCACTTTGGAGATGTGCTACGTTGTTCTGGCTTCTAACCGCCGGGTTGTTTTGGTTTCCCGTGGTGTTGTCAAGAACGTTGTTCCTTACGTTAAGCGCCAGAAGGAATAGATCTCTATGTTGTGGGGCACTTTTAATGGGTACAAGGTTGGCTTGGTTCAGAGTCTGTCGGATTTGGATTACATCCGGGCAGATTTGCATGCCAATATAGTGGCTGGTTTGGATTCGGAGACGACGAGCTTATCTTTTGTTCACGGTCGAGTGGTAGGGGTATGTATCGCTACGGGTAAGACTTACAGCAAGGATGACTACTGTGGTTATTACATTCCGATTCGTCATGTGGGCTATCACGCCAATCTTCCGGTTGACCTTGTTATTGCTTTCGTGCAGTATGTCGTCGATAATTATATGACGATGTGGTGGAACCGGAGTTTCGACTTTTCTATGTTGGAGCTTGACGGGTTCAAGGCACCTTTTGTTGGTAAGACTCATGACGTCCAGTTCATGGCGCATGAGATTTTCAATGAGCGTTATCCTAAGCTGAAGGTCTTTGCTAAGCGTCTTTTTGGGTTTAAGACTATCGACTTCGAGGATAATAATGCGGTTAATGGTAACTTCGGCTCACTCGACCCGGAGGTCTCTTTCATCTATGCTGCTGCCGACCCTCTCATCACGACACTGTGTGGTCTCCGTATTTGGAGTGACTATCCTCATATTCGTCAAATTTACCCGCTGGATAACGAGTCCGGTGAGGCTGTTCGTCGCTTGGCTAAGGCGGATATCCTTCTTGATTATGATTTCTTGGATCAGGAGGTCATTCGCACTTCTGCCCGCATGGAGGATGTCCGGCAGCGTATCTATCAGCTTGTGGGCTACGTTTTCAACATCAGTAGTGAGGATGACAAGGCGGATGCCTTGAGCCGCTTTGTCACGTTGACGGTCCGTACTAAGAGTGGCAAGTTCAAGACGGATAAGAATGTCTTGGCGACGATAGATCATCCGTTAGCTAAGCTTATGCTGGAGTATAATGCCTTGAGCACTTACTTGAAGTCTTTCGTTTCCAAGATGGCTTCGTGGCGTCATCGTCAGATTCCGGTTCATATTAATTATAACCTTGTCGTGGCGTTGACGGGTCGTATGAGTAGCTCCGGGTCGGAGGGTAATGACTTCTACGTTCCTTTTAATGGCCAGAACTGTGTTCGTGGTTCTAATACTACAGTTTTCACTCGTTCCGGGTCCAAGTTGATTTCGGAGGTTGTTGTTGGTGACGAGGTTTGGGATGGCGATGCTTTTCGGCGCGTGTCTGCGGTTTTGGATCAGGGTGTGCGTGAGATTTACCGTTTGATTTTGGAGGATGGTCGTTTCTTGGACGCGACATCAGATCACCCGGTTCTCACGGCTTCGGGGTTCCACGAGGTTTCTACGTTACTCGGGGTCGATGTTTTGGTGAGTGAGAACCCTCATGTTTTCCTGCCTGGTGTAGATTGTGGTCCCGCTAGGTACTTATGTAGGGTTGTGTCGATCCACCCTATTGGCTATGATCGTGTTTATGACATTACGGTCGATGTATCAGAGCGTTTTGTGGCCAACGGTATTATAGTTCATAATTGCCCGAAGGTTTCTTTGAAGATGTATTTGCATACAGATCCTCTTATAGGCTACTGTTTGAAGCATGAGGCGGAGGGTGCTGTGTGTGATGAGTCGGGCAAGCCTATTAAGTATAAGACGAAGGGAGGACTTCGTGATGCCTTCTTGGCCAACCCGCCGGGGGAGGATGACTGGGTAATGGTTGGCAACGATTATTGTATTCATCCGGATACATTAGTATCGACACCTTCGGGAGATGTTCGAATAGGTGATATGGTTGGTTGTGAGTTCGAGGTTTCTACGCCTTATGGTCCTTGCGTTGCTTCTAATGTTCACCATACTGGTCGTCGCAAGCAGTATCGTATAGAGTTATCGGACGGTGCGATTTTGGTGTGTTCCCCGGACCATAGATTGTGGGTGTGTCGTGATGACGTAGATATGTGGGTTAAGGCTTCAGAGCTTTTGAGTAGTGATTACATTTATACTCAATCTGATGTTACTTATCCGGAGATTGTGAGCTAGTGTATGGGACGCGCTTCTAATATAAAATCCATTTCAGTACTACCGGATGAAGTTGACATGGTTGACTTCTCCGTTGCAGGTGCTCATTGCTACTATGCCAATGGTCTGCTGGTCCATAACTGCTCGGAGGAAGTCGCATTGGTAGCTAACATGTCTCGTGAGGAGGGTTTCTTATATCCGCTGCGTCATGACCTCGATGTCCATATGTACGTTGCGGAGACGCGCTTCCATGTTTCCGACCCTGAGTTCCGTGATAAGTCTAAGGCTGTGTCGTTCGGTAAGATTTATGGTGGTGGTCCTACGATGATCGCTAACCGACTTGGTATTTCGAAGCAGGAGGCCAATAAGATCATCTATGACTACGATACGGGTATGCCTGTTTTTGCTAGGTGGCAGAAGGCTTTGCAGAAGCAGGCAAAACGTACGGGTTTTGCTAAGACGTTCTTTGGGCGCACTATTTACTTGGCTCGGTGGTTTAATTCTCCGGATAACGGATTGCGCGCTTATGCTGACCGAGTTGCTCTCAACAGTCCAATTCAGGGTCCCACGCCCCCTAACACTCTGATTTTGACCACTTTAGGCTATGTTCCTATTAAGCATTTATATACCTTAGATGTTGCAGGGCAGCTTGCTCCATATGGTGTTAAGTGTTGGAATGGTGTTCGATGGTGCGATTTTCATGTTGTTGATGCGGGGTTAGGTGATATCCTTCGTTTTAAGTTCAAGCGTGGCAACTATGTTGACGTTGACGTTCGCCATCAGTTTAAGGTTTGGACTTCGGATGGGTGTGTTTTTGAGGATGCTACTAAGTTGTCGGTTGGGGATCGTGTTGCGGGGTCTTTGTGCCGTCGCCTTGAGTTCCCGGCACTGACGTTCTGTTGTTCTTCACAGTCGCGGTTGAAGGGTCTGCTTATCTCTCATTCTCCCCGTACCCTTTCCTACGAGGATAGCGTGACTTTGATGTGGTGGGTCGGTTATGCTTTAGGTGATGGTAACTTTAGTACGCCTAATGCTATTCGGTTTACATTAGGGGCTACGGAGACTTTCCGGTATGACGATGCTTCGGCTTTCTTTCCGTCTATTGGTTGTACGGTTGGTAAGTTGAATCATTGTACGGCAGATATGCCGGGGCGTAAGGGTGAGTGTTACACGTTCGTTGTGTATGGTGTCGATGTTATGCGGTGCTTGCGGCGCTTGGGTCTTGATTTTCGTTGGCGTCATCACACTAAGCGCATTCCGTGGCGACTGTGTTGTTCGTCTATTGCCCAGCGCAAGGCTTTGGTTGATGGATTGTTTGCTTCAGATGGCTGTAAGACAGAGGAACAGTTCATGTGGCATATGTGCCAGTCGGACATTCTTCGTGACTTGCAGCGGTTGCTTCGGACTTTAGGGTTTGATAGTACTTTGTATGCTGCGCCAGATGGTAAGTCCTATCGCTTGGTTGTGTGTGCGACTCAGGATTTCGCTCGGTTTATGGGTTATCCTTTGAAGGAGCAAGCGGGTCGTATTGGTCCGGGTCGCTGGAATGATCGTCGGATGGTTCCGTCGGTTTTGTGCCAGCGGTTTGTCTCTTGGCAGCAATCGCACGGAGGTCCGTCGCCTGATCTGCCCTCTAAGCGTCGCCAGTCGGATATGGCATTAATGAGTCGCCTTCGTCATGGTGGTTCTGTTTCGTTTTCGACTTTCGAGAGCTTGGCTTCGGATTATGGCTATACGGAGTATCAGACGTGGGATGACTATCTGGAGGCTCAGGAGATCGTTGATATTGTTTCTTTGCCGCCGGAGAACTGCTATTGCCTTTCGTTGGAGGATGAAAGCCATTGCTACGACACGGATGGTCTTATTTCTCATAATTGTTTACCTCGGTCCTTGTATTCGCCGTCGCAGGATGGTAAGGTTTATTCTCCGTGGCAGTCGTTCGTCGGCCACCGTATGACTTTCCAGACTCGGTCGGACGGCGCACGTGTTGGCGTTCCTACGTTCCGGGGTGAGCACGACCTTCATGTTGCTTTGTTCGATACGGGTGACTTCTGTGTTTGCAATCTGGGTCATAAGTTCGTTAAGTATGGTACGGATCGCGTCTTGCTTGGTTTGGATGAGATAGGTACTGCGCCTGTTGCTTTGATTCCGCCTATGCGCAAGAGTAAGTGGGGCTGGTTGAAGGGCTTGTTTAGTAGCCATAAGTGGACTTTGGAGTCGCTTCTTGCGCATGGTAAGATGGGCCGTGACATCCGCACGGACGATTGGGCTGTCTGCTGGTGTATGCTGAAGGCATTTCTGACGCGAAAACGGGTCCATACGCGGTCGATGTTATCCGCAATGATCCTACGGTCCATCTGCGATCTTTTCGGCTGGAATTTGGTCTACGATTTGCGCCATTCGGTTGTTGATGATTATGCTTTCAAGTTACGGTGGGGTCGTCGGCGTAAGGGTCACGCTATTTTCGCCACGGAACTTGGAATTCGGGATAACGTTATTTCTCCGTCCATGTCTTCGGGCCTTCAGACTTACCCGTTGTGTGGCTTCATTCATAAGAACACGGGTGGTGACTTGATTCGCCGTGACTTGGTTAAGTTCGAGCGTTTGAATGATCTGCTCCCGGAGTGGCGAGAGAACGTCCGCTTCGTGGTTACGGTTCACGATGAGGTCCAGTTCCGTGTTCGCCGTAAGTATTTGTTCAAGGCTATTCCTATCATCCAGAAGGTCATGAACTTCTGGCCTAAGAATTTTGAGACTCCGGTTGTTGTTGAGCCGGGTGTTGGTTTCCGCTGGGGCGGTGAGCTTGATATTGACGCTGTTCTGGATGACGGTCGTATTGTTCCTAAAGGTTACATGCCGCCGCCGGAGTACTTCGAGGGCCACGAGGTCTATTGGCTTCGTTCGTGGAAGGGGGAAGAGGAGAAGAAGCGTGGTTTGTCTAAGAAGTGAGTACGTTGATTTATGGAGTGCTGTTACAGTCCCGGCGACTTGGTTTCCGGCAGTTGGGTTGCCGTGGGGACGTTTAAGTCTTGCGGTGCAGTTTGTGGGAGTTACATTTGCCTTCTTTCGGATATGTCGGAGGTTCGTCTCTATTGGGATGGCTCCGGCTTTTTGAAGGACTTGGGTTCCTTTTACGTGGCGGCGCTGGAGGAGGATTTTGTAGTTTCGGTTTTATGCACGATGTAGGTATGCATGAGTTTGTAGCAGATTGGGAGTTGGTTATTATTCCTGTTGAGGAATGTTTTAATAGTGAGGTGGTATGGGCTTTTTAAGTGTGCTGGCATGGTGCTTGGGTAGTTACTATGCCCTTTCGTACTTTGTTTTCGTTCTTATTCTTTGGAATCTGAATGACATGTATAAGTCGGAGAATGGTATTCCGTGGGGTTATGCTAAGATAGTTGCCATTCCGTTTATAGGGTTCTGGCTCTTTGTTATGGTTGTCATAGGGGACATTGCTCGCCATCGTGACAATGAGCTTCTGAAGGCTCAGAATGCTAAGGATCGAAATGGTTCTATGCACACCGGGTCGGACACTCGTTTCCATCGTGGTGGAGGCGATACGGAGAATTAACTGGTGTTGTGTGGCCGGCGTCGCATTAAAGTGCAAAATTGTATATAGCTGTATGCTAAAGATGGGAATCTTTGGCTGTTGGGATAAAAAATAGGCGTTCTGTCTGTTCCTCCGCGAATTCTTTGCGGAGGTTTTTTGTTGAGGTAATCATATACAATTTTATTCTGCCGTTTGTAATAGACGTAAAATAATTATAACTTGCAGCCATGAAGAAGACATTCAAATATCGCATCTACCCGAACAAAGCCCAGCAGGCTTTGTTACAGGCGACGTTTGGATGCTGCCGATTTGTTTATAATAAAACGCTTGACATTAGGAAGACGGCATATGAGACCGACAAAACACGGCTTAGCAAATTCGACCTCATTAAGAAAGTAACATCACTAAAAGACGAATTCGAATGGCTCAAAGACGTACCTGCAACATGTCTCCAGCAAGCCGTCGAAAACATGGATAAAGCCTATCAGAACTTCTTTAAGTCCGGCAAGGGGTATCCTAAGTTTAAGTCTAAACATCGCAGTCGCAAGTCTTGTAAGTTCCCATCCTCACATTGTGCTGTGTTGAAAGATACTAGTCACTTAAAACTTTCTAAGATAGGATTAGTCAAGTATAAGAAAGACCGTGAATTCACAGGGGTTTTACGCCACATTGTGGTTACACAAGAAAGTGACGGCAAGTACTACGCTTCGTGCTTGGCTGAGACAGGCGTCGATGCACCTAAGCCACAGTCCGTCGATGCTAGTACGACGGTCGGCATTGACTTAGGACTCAAAGACTTTATCGTCACGTCGGATGGATGCAAGGTACCTAACCCACGCTTCTATGCTACTATCGACCGTCGCATAGCTAGGCTTCAGAAGCACGAAGCACGGAAGCAGAAAGGCTCGAAGCGTCGTGCACGTATCCGGTTGAAGATTAACAAGCTTTATGTTAAGAAACGTAATTTAATTAAGAATTATATTTACCATGTCGCTAAGACATTACTGCGTGAGAGCCAAACGTTAGTAATGGAAGACCTTAACATTGTCGGCATGGTTAAGAATCATAAGTTAGCTAAATCCATTCAGAACATTTGTT
>ENA-ORNG01001638-ORNG01001638.1-human-gut-metagenome-genome-assembly--contig:-NODE-1638-length-15479-cov-2.590508_pt1 | contig 15479 bp, 13 predicted proteins | sample MGYA00242113_ERZ509018 | MGnify/ENA primary metagenome ERZ509018 (study PRJEB26280, sample SAMEA2338711) | human gut metagenome | biome: human gut; feature: human-associated habitat; material: faeces... | reverse complement strand
AGGTACTATAGGTACAGGGCACAACTAATTATATAGTTTCGACCCCAACATCATAAAATTGCTGTCGACTCTTTCCAGCAGGAAGGAGGGATTTTGGTGGATTACATAATGCGACTTATAGTTTCGGTTATGGCGAGTGTAGCCGATTACTGCATCCGCAAATGGTTAGACCGAAACTTTAAAGACAGCTAACCAAAAGAACCGCCACGGAAAGGCCCTCCGTGGCGGTTCAATTTGTTTTGATGGAATACATAATTGATTGCTTTTATAATACCCCGAAAATACCAAAATGTCAAGAGCGGCAGATTCTATTTCTCAATCTCTTCTGTCTCAATAATAAATTTGACACTGCCGGTCTGATTTTCCCGGATCCCGGCAAAGTTATTATACCGGCTATCGGCCTCCTTCAGAGCGCGAATCCGAGTGAGAAGATTTTCCAGGTCGCTGCCGGCCAAATCACCAAGGCTCTGTATGCCCTCTTCATCAAAAGCAGAAACACCTTCCTGCAATGCCTGGGCGCCCTGGGTCAGTGTGCCAAAACCGGTATTTAAGGACTCACCGGCCGTCGTCAGTTTGGAAGCACCGCTGCTGAGGGCCGAAGCGCCTTCATAAAGCCTGGAAATCCCGTCGTTAAAGGCAGCGATGCCTTCGGTAAGCTGCTTACTGCCGCTGGCCAGCTGGCCCACGCTGGATTTGAGATTCTCCAGAGCCGCAGCCATGGAAGAAATCTGCCCCGCCACGCCGGAAAGATTTTCCGAATAGGTTTCAAGGATTTTCATCTTTGCCGTCATATCAGCGACAACTTCCCCAATGCCGCTGGCATCCACTGACAGCTCCGGCACATCATCCAGATTCTCCGTATCCATATCGGCAAAAACCCCCGGCGTGACTATGGTCGCCGTAAATCCCAGTTCAAACTCCGATGCATCCGCCGTCACTTCCACATAGTCCGGTATGGATATATCCTCCGTAGGGCCGTAGCTTTCCAGTTTCAGGCTATCAGCCAGCCCCGGACTGGCATAGCCCAGCACAATATTATCATCTCCGCTGGTCATGACCTTTCCATTGGTTACTTTAATGTTTGAAAAGGTATCAGAAGGCAGAAACATCACTGAAAGTAATACAAAAGGTGTCTGCACATCCACCGTTTTTCCGGCCACCGTTACCTTTTCAGATGTATGATTTTCATAATCAAACCGGATACGGACCGAACCGCTCTTTCCGGCAATTTCCTCCGGCGCCGCCTGTTTTCCATCCAGATAGTAACTGATTTTCACGGAAACCGGAAGCTCTTGATCGCTTTTTCCTTTATAGGAAATATTTTCGCCATTATTTTCCCACAAAATCATTCCATCAGAATCCTGGGTGAATTCCTCGTCGCCTTCCATATTTTTAATATCGCTGAGGGTGGAATAATCCGGAATATCTTCACCGTTGTTTTTGTTTCTCAAAACAGTTTCCACAGAAATATCCTGAACATTTCCCTCCGCATCGGCTTTTACATAAACCGTTTCTGTTTTATCCTTCCGGCCTTCTTCTGTACTTTCCTGTGCCCGGACTTCCAGCGCAGAAAATGACTGTCCCAGAATAAGAATACCGGCTAAAAACACCGCCATCACTTTTTTCATTACTCTACCTCCACACTTTTGGCCTATATATCACTCGACATTTTTCAGCGCCTCATCCATAGGCACCTTCCGTATCTTAAAATATTCCAGAGCAGCCACCACCGCATAGGTTCCCACGCCTATGGCCATCATTTTCACATAGAGAATCGGATCGACATAAAAAGGAATCCATCCGGAAATACTGCTCATCATAATGGCCCGGAACAAAAATACCATAATCTCATACTCAATCGGAAGACTAATCAATAAACACAAAATGACGACAATAGTTGTCGAAACAATATACAGTCGGCTGATTTCCCCGTCTGAATATCCCAGAATCTTCACCAGGGAAATCGATTGGGCATTTTTTTCAATAATTATTTTGGACAGCAGATAAATCAAAACCATAAAAATGACGATCGCAAAACCATCCACAAGCAGCATCATGTTTCCCATGGACACATCCAACTGTCTAGAAATCTTTGTCAATGCCTCCAAATCAATCACTGAACTCATGTATTTACTGTCAATATCGGTAATCTCCGTATTCGACAGATAACCACTGAAATAATCTTTATCAAAGCCAAAGGTTTCATTCACCATGGACTGATCCATAAATAAGGCCAGCGCCCCTTCGTAATCGTAAATGCCTGTCACTGTAAATTCATACACCATATCCTCATAGGCCTCTTTTAACTGTATCCTGTCCCCCGGACGGATACCGAATTTTTCCGAATAAGCCAAAGATATGTACACCTGCGAATCGGAAACATCCACCGGGATATATCGGCTGTCTTTGCTTATACCATAAAGCATGACAGCTTCGCTCTTATAGGGCCCTCCCACAGTATTCAGTGAATAAGCGCTGAACTTTTCGGCTTCCTCATTCTCCGTTTCCACCTCCCGTGAAAACTGCATCATTGACAGAAGGCTTTCCAGCTTATGTTCCTCGTCCAAAGCATCCAGAGGAACCTGCAGAATATATTGATAGCTGCAAAGCAGGTTGTTTTCCATTTCCTCCTGATAATGATCCAGCACCGCCGGAAACAGAAGTCCGAACATAAGCAGAAGATTCGCAAAAATAATGCCGATAAACAAAATAATATAGTTATTTAGATTCTGGAAAATAACTCTCATTCGAAACCGCTGGAAAAATCCGATCTTCGGACTCAAGCGGACAGCCCGCTTCTGCTTTCTCCGCCGCAGATCCCTGCGTAAAAACTTCAACGGCGGAAAGGTCATCTTATATTTAAGAATTCCAAAATTAATAACGATCATCATCAGGACCGGCACCACCGTCGTCATAAGAAAGGCTTCCCCATTCCAGACGGTCACATAGGTAGGCAGACTGTAGCTGCCGTAATACATAGACGCGCAGACATCCTTAAGTACCGTATAACCAAGAATATTTCCGATGACCGCCCCCGCCCATGTCACCAGCAAAGGCATGGCCATATAATGCCTTATAATCTCATTCCGGGTATATCCGGAAGCCCTCAGCGTTCCGATCACATTTGCTTCTTTATTAATAGTATTGCTCGTCGTAATGCCAAACACAAAGGCCATAATAACGATAACGATATAAAGCAGTGCGATCATCATCGCCCTGTCACCGCCCATATCTTCACCGGTAAACTGGATGGCCTGATTTATATACCGCGGCACAAAATCTTCCAGGGACGCCTCACTGCTGATGATCTTCATCAGATCTTCCGACATCTGCTTCTCTTCCGCATCATCCACAGGTGCCTGTATATACTTCCAGGAATAACTGAAATTCAATTCATCCTCGCTAAAGGTATTAAATTCATCCTCTGTAACGACAGAAACACCAAATTTCACCGAATCAAACATAGAGTCATTATTATTTGAAAAAAGGCAGCTGTAATCCGACAGGGCGATCAGACCGGTGACTGTCCATGACCGGGAGCCGCTGCTTAAAACATCTCCCACATGGATTTCGTTATTATCCGCATACATACGGTCAATGGCAATCTCGCCCATATTTTCCGGCATCGCGCCTTCCATCAGGCAGGCCCTGTTAATCTCCTCCCGGTTTTTAAAAATCCGAAGGGTACTGTCATTGGTCAGTTTCTCTTCCGCATAAAAATTATCATATAATGTCACGCCGAAGGACTGAATCGTTTTTTTCTGGGCTCTGTTTGCCTTTTTCGCCAAACGAAAATTTCCATCTTCAATATTATATTTTTCAAAGCTCTCATTATAGGCCTTGATCATACTGCCGTCAGCCACCAGGAATCCGGACACAAAACCAATCGTTGCCATTAAAAGAAGAAAAATAACCAGATATTTGCCAATCTCACTTTTCAGCTCCCGAAGCAGCCTCTTTCTTAAAGGATTTTTCATCGGCGGCCTCCTTACCATTCCAGCTCTGCGGCGGAAATCCGATGCTCATTCCGATAATTTTTGCGGATATTCCCGTCCCTCAGGTGAACCACCCTGTCGGCCATTTCTTTAATCGCATCATTATGCGTCACCATAATGACCGTATTGCCATATTTTTCATTGACCGTCTCAATCAACTTCAAAATCTCCTTCGACGTCTGATAATCCAGGGCGCCCGTCGGTTCATCGCACAATAAAATATCCGGATTCTTTACGATAGCCCGGCCAATCGCCGTGCGCTGCTGCTGCCCGCCGGATAACTGATTCGGTATTTTATGCCGATGTTCATAAAGCCCCAGCGTATGTAACAATTCATCCACATTCAATGGCCTGTCGCTTAAATATGCACCCACCTCGATATTTTCCCGAACCGTCAGATTTGGTATCAGATTATACATCTGAAAAATATACCCCAAATGCTTTCTCCGGTAAACAGTGAGACGCTTTTCCTTCATATCCGCCGTCCGCTCGCCATTAATACATATATCGCCGCTATCAGCGCTGTCAATGCCGCCGATAATATTAAGAAGCGTTGATTTTCCCGAACCGGAAGGCCCTAGCAGAACACAGATTTCTCCCCGGTCTACCGAGAAATTGATTCCCTTTAAAACATCGACCCGGTTCGAATCTTCGCCATAGCTTTTCTTTAAATCATGAATCTCCAAAAACATTTTTCTACCTCATATTTTCCCATTCAGTTAGTTCTAGCAAACTCATATTTAGAATAACACACCGGGAGCAAAAAAGGGCCTGCCTTATTGATATTTTTTTTCATATACATTTTTTATTTCAAATGGTACAAAAAAAGCTCTTTCCGGCATCCCGGTAAGAGCTTTTTTCTTATTCTTCTGTGCTGTTTGCTTTTTCAATACTTACAACGGCAGTTTTACGCATCGGAATACGGCAGTGTCTGTCTCCTCCGAATTCTACGATTAAAATATCTCCACTGACATCGATGACAACGCCAAAGAGACCGCCGCTTGTCTCAATACTGTCTCCAACCTCCAGAGCGTCCAGCATGGACTGCATTTTCTTTTCCTGTTTTTTCTGTGGACGAATGGATAAAAAGTATAATACAACTCCATAAATGACTAATAAGCCAACCACCCAAATCCAGTAACTTCCATCCATAATACAATTCCTCCTAAATTAATTTTCTTCTTTCATCTCGAAACCTTCCAGCTTCGCTTTCTTATAAGAAGCATATCGATGCTCCTCGATCGCCTCCCGAATCTCTTCCATCATTGTATTATAAAAATACAAATTGTGCAAGACACAAAGACGCATTCCAAGCATTTCTTTTGCCTTTAAAAGATGCCGGATATAGGCCCGGCTGTAATTTTTGCAGGCCGGACAGCCACAGCCCTCTTCAATCGGACGCTCGTCCAGCTCATATTTTGCATTGAACAAATTCAACTTTCCGTGATTCGTATAAACATGACCATGACGCCCGTTTCTCGACGGATAAACACAGTCAAAGAAATCTACGCCCCTGTCTACAGCCTCCAATATATTCGCCGGTGTTCCCACGCCCATCAAATAAGTCGGCTTATTCTGCGGCAGATAAGGCACAGTTTCTTCAATGATATGATACATTTCCTCATGAGTTTCACCGACAGCCAGACCTCCCAGAGCATAGCCATCCAAATCCAGTTCGGATATTGCTTTCGCATGTTCAATACGGATATCTGCAAAAATTCCTCCCTGATTGATACCGAAAAGCATCTGATGCGGATTAATCGTATCCGGCAAGCTGTTTAAACGCTGCATCTCGGCTTTACATCGATAAAGCCATCGTGTCGTCCTGTCCACCGAATTCTGTATATAATCCCTATCAGCCAGAGCCGGCGCACACTCATCAAAAGCCATGGCGATCGTCGATGCCAGATTGGACTGAATCTGCATACTTTCCTCCGGACCCATAAATATCTTATGTCCGTCAATATGGGAATTAAAGTAGACGCCTTCCTCCTTAATTTTTCTCAGACTCGTCAGAGAAAACACCTGGAAGCCACCCGAATCGGTCAAAATCGGTTTATCCCAGTTCATAAACTTATGAAGCCCGCCCATGTCGCGTATAACTTCGTCGCCCGGACGAAGATGCAGATGGTAAGTGTTTGAAAGCTCTACCTGACAGCCAATATCCTTTAAATCAAAAGTATCAAGCGCGCCTTTTATTGCCGCAGCAGTGCCAACATTCATAAACACAGGGGTCTGAATAGTTCCGTGAACAGTCTTGAATTCCCCCCGTCTCGCTCTTCCATGCTTTGATATCAATCTATACATATATCTACTTTCTCCCGGTTAAAATTTTACTTGAGCAGCATTGCGTCGCCAAAACTGAAGAATCTATACTTTTCTTTAACAGCCTGCTCGTATGCCTCAAATATATTTTCTTTCCCTGCAAACGCCGATACCAGCATTAACAATGTTGATTCCGGCAAATGAAAATTAGTTATTATAGAATCAGTCACCTTAAACTTATATCCCGGATATATAAAAATGCTGGTGTCTCCTATCTCAGCTTTCATTGTTCCGTTATCTTCGGCAACAGTCTCAAGAGTTCTCACAGACGTAGTTCCAACAGCGATCAATCTGCCGGAAACTGAGAACAGTTCACGCGAAAGCCGCTCTTTCTTGTTTCATTTATTATATCTGCCGCTTCCTGCGAAACCTCATAATGTTCAGTGTGCATAACGTGTTCCTCAACATTTTCAACCGAAACCGGTCTGAAAGTTCCCAAACCAACGTGCAGGGTTAAATAAGCGGTTTTAACGCCCTTATCTTTTATATCTTCAAGAAGTTCGTTGGTAAAATGCAAACCCGCAGTAGGAGCGGCGGCAGAACCTTCAATTTTAGAATAAACAGTCTGATACCGTTCTTTATCTTCCAGCTTTTCTTTTATATACGGCGGCAGCGGCATTTCTCCCAGCTTATCCAATAGTTCTTCCCAAACTCCGTCGTATTCAAACCTTACAATTCTATTTCCGTCAGGTCTTACCTCAATCACTTCAGCCTTTAACAGCCCGTCTCCAAACACGAATCTTGCTCCGGTTCTTGCCCTTTTTCCGGGTTTTAAAATAACGTTCCAAGTGTTTAAATCTATCCTCTTTAGAAGAAGAAACTCTATTTTACCGCCGGTATCTTCTTTCACGCCGTACAGTCTTGCCGGTATAACTCTTGTGTTATTCATAACAAGACAGTCGCCCGGATTCAAATACTCGATTATATTCCTAAAATTTTTATGTTCTATTTTTCCTGTTTCTTTGTCTAAGACAAGCAGCCTGGAACCTGCCCTATCCTTCAGCGGATGCTGAGCAATAAGCTCAGGCGGCAAATCGTAATAAAAATCCTTAGTTGTCATATTTAACTCAACTTACTCCAATCCTATATTAATATACTGTTGTAACTTCAGCGCCGCTGAAATAATGGGTCAGTATCTCATCATATGTATACCCGGCTTCAGCCATACCTTTTGCTCCATACTGGCTCATACCGACACCATGTCCCCAGCCTGAGCCTTTAAACGTAAACGAAGTATTAGCGCTTGATTCTTCATAAGAATCAGCATATACCTTTTGATACTGTCCGTTAGTTGTATAAAGAGATTCGCCCGAAAACTCACTCCTGCCGGAACTTGTAAGCAGTTCAAGCTGTGTCGGACGTCTTCTGATAAGTGTTGAACCGTCTGTCACAGAAACATAAGCCTGCCCCTGAGCGTCTCCGTCACCCACCACAGTAAACATTTGGCTCTTGGTTACAGTGCCGAACACTGTGCGGCACTCTTCCAATTCCAATGTTTTTATTGCAGTATTGCCGGTAACTCTCATCTTAATCACCCGGCCTTCAGGTGAATATTCAAGCACCTCTATTTTCTGCACATCGCCCACATCATATCCTCTGTTACGCATTATAGTAGATACTTCAGCAACTGTCAATACGCCGGACCAAATACCATTCGGAATATTTTCAGTATCTTCATAACTATTGTCAACGCTTATAAGATATGGAACCTCGTTGCCCCAAACATACTTAACATTTTCGGTGGTAGAACCCATTGACGCCGCATAGTAGCACTCGCAAAGCTCTCCGTTATATGTCATAACCTGTCCTGCCGTAGCGTCCACAGCGTCATATATAGACTGCGCTTCTCTTGACATACCGGTATACATTTGGCAATGCGTGTTCGCACAAATATCAAACCCATAGGAAGAATGCTTGCCTAAATTCTGAGCGGCGTAATTCCTGGAGCACACCGCCTGGGCTTTTAAAGCCTCAAGAGGCCATGATTCGCTCATTTCCCTTGATACAACACCATATAAATACTGATCCATATTGACCACATTAATCACAGCTAATCCTGAGCCGTCCTTAATAAAATTCAGGCTTCCGCGATATCCCGAACCATCAATTTCCAGTCTCTCTTCCCAAAAATCGGTATAAATCGGGCATATACCTATACCATTATTACCGGATTCAGAATATAATACATTACCGTCCAAATCAGATAACACAACCTGATTTTCAGCAATGCTGACTATAACATCGGTATCCTCTATAATTTTCTCCTCAGAAAAATCTCTGTCATTAAATACTCCTGCATAATATCCCCGTTCACTTGTGATTTTCACAGACGTTTTAGCCGACGAGCCGTAAAACAGCCCGACTTTAATATTTGACGGCACATAAACATCAGCAGACACAAAAGTCTTATATCCTGCAAGTGTGCAAAAAAACACAGCCAAAACAGTGAAAACAGAGAACAATCTAAAACCTTGTCGCTTAAAAAACATGAAATTATCCACAATGTGTCACCCCGCTTAAAAATATCTCTGTCAGTACAGCTAAACTCAAACAAATTTGAACGTTTGCCGCATGCCTGATATTATAACACATAATTCTACAAAAAGCCATATATATCTTTATTATCTTTTGTTAAATTTAATTTACGTATAATACAAAAAAGCATTTGACATAATTGTAATATTGTCATATAATTATGTATACCAATGAATTCAAGGAGGATTTAAAATTGAAACAGTATAATGTTGGAATTATCGGAGCCACGGGCATGGTTGGGCAGAGATTTATAACGCTGCTTGATAAGCATCCCTGGTTTAATATAAAGCTTTTAGCGGCTTCACCGAGAAGCGCAGGGAAAAAATATTCTGAAGCGGTAGGCGACCGCTGGGTCATGAAAACTGACATTCCTGACTATGTGTCTGAAATGGTTGTTTATGATGCTTCTAATGACATAGAAAAAATAACCGGTCAGGTTGATTTTGTCTTCTGTGCAGTCGATATGAAAAAAGACGAAATAAAAGCTTTGGAAGAAGCCTATGCTAAGGCTGAATGCCCGGTAGTTTCTAACAACTCTGCTAACAGACATACACCGGACGTACCTATGATTGTTCCGGAAATCAACCCTGAGCACGCTGAAATCATAGAAGCTCAAAGAAAACGTCTCGGAACCAAAAGAGGCTTTATTTCTGTAAAGTCAAACTGCTCGCTTCAAAGCTATGTTCCGGCGCTTCACCCTCTTATGAAATATGGAATAGAATCTGTTCTTGCCTGCACATATCAGGCTATTTCAGGCGCTGGGAAAACGTTCGAAAGATGGCCGGAAATGGTAGATAACGTTATACCGTATATAGGCGGTGAAGAGGAAAAAAGCGAAGTTGAACCGCTTAAGATTTGGGGAAAGATAGACGGAGACAAAATTGTTGAAGCCAGCTCTCCGGCTATTACAACGCAATGTCTCAGAGTTGCAGCAAGCGACGGCCATATGGCAGCTGTTTTTGTAAAGTTTAAAGATAAACCAACTATAGAGCAAATCAAAGAGGACTGGAAAAACTTCTCAGGCGTGCCCCAGGAACTTGAGCTTCCTTCAGCGCCGAAACAGTTTTTAAACTATTTTGAAGAACCTGACCGTCCGCAGACAAAGCTCGACAGAAACTTAGAGGGCGGAATGGCTGTTTCTATGGGAAGACTCCGCGAAGATACTCAGTATGATTATAAATTTGTTTGCCTGTCACATAATACATTAAGAGGAGCTGCAGGCGGCGCTGTATTAATGGCGGAACTGCTGGCCTCAAAAGGATATTTTGATTAATTAATTTTTTGAAAGAAAGGAACTTCTGTTATGAAAGAGCCTATTTTTACCGGAAGCGCTGTTGCCATAGTCACACCGTTTACTGAAACCGGAGTTGATTTTGACAAGCTTGAAGAACTTATAGAATTTCATATCGCAAATCAGACCGATTGTATTGTTATTTGCGGAACAACCGGCGAATCTTCAACTATGCCGGACGAAGAACATAAGTCTGTAATAAAATTCACTGCTGAAAAAGTTAACAAAAGGATTCCGGTAATCGCCGGAACCGGCAGCAACGATACAGCCCATGCAATAGAACTGAGCAAGTATGCTGAAAGCGTAGGGGCAGACGGACTGCTTATAGTTACCCCGTATTATAATAAAACAACTCAAAAAGGTTTATACCTTCACACCAAAGCAATTGCGGACAGCGTTAATATCCCGATAGTGCTTTATAATATCCCGGGCAGAACCGGCGGACTTTCATTCTCCCTGGACACATTAAAAGAACTTGCAAAAATTCCAAATATAAACGCTATAAAAGAAGCCACAGGCAATCTTTCATTTGTAGCAAATATTGCGGCGGAAACTGACCTTAATATATATTCAGGAAATGACGATATTATTGTTCCTGTTATGTCTTTGGGCGGTAAAGGAGTTATTTCAGTCGTTGCCAATATATTGCCGAAAGAAACGCATGATATTTGCAAACTTTACGAAACCGGAGAGACTGAAAAATCAAAGGAACTGTTTTTGAGTTTAATAAAGCTTATTAATACACTATTTATTGAAGTTAACCCTATACCTGTCAAAACTGCTATGAATTGTTTAGGATATAAGGTTGGTCCTCTAAGAATGCCGCTCTGTGATATGTCGGATAAGAATTTAGAGACTCTTAAAAATGTTTTAAAAGAAAATAATGTAAAGTGTTTGCTTTAATATACTAAAACAGAAAGACAGTGATACAAATGACAAATATACTACTAAGCGGCGCTAACGGAAACATGGGACGCGCTGTTACCAGAACAGTGGAAAATAATGACAAAGTCAAAATCACAGCAGGATACGACATAAACACGGTTAAAAACTCTGACTTTCCTGTCTACGATAATTTAGATGAAGTCAAAGAACCCTTTGACGTTATAATTGACTTTTCTCATCCGTCTGTATTTGACAGCATACTTGAATTCTCGGTTAAGACAAAAACTCCTGCTGTTATTTGCACAACGGGACTTTCAGGAGAGCAGATTTCAAAAATGAAGGCGGCTTCTAAAAAAGCGCCTATCTTTTTCTCAGCAAATATGTCTCTCGGCGTAAATCTTTTAATTGACTTGGTATGCAAAGCGGCGAAGCTGCTTGACGGAAGCTTTGATATTGAAATAATTGAAAAGCACCATAACCAAAAGCTTGACGCGCCAAGCGGAACCGCACTCGCAATTGCTGACGCTATTTCTGACGCAGTAAGTTTTGACACCGAGTATATTTATGACAGACATAATGTACGTAAAAAGCGTGATAAATCTGAAATAGGTATACACGCTGTCCGCGGCGGCACCATTGTTGGCGAACACGTTGTTATATTTGCCGGCAATGATGAAATAATAGAAATAAAACACAGTGCTTCATCAAAAGAAGTTTTTGCTGTCGGCGCTGTAAAAGCCGCAGTTTTCATGAAAGGAAAGCCCTGCGGTATGTATGATATGAAAGATTTGATTGAGCAGTCTTAGTTTGAATGTATAAACCACATTTTATATATTGGAGGTTATCACATGATTAAAACCATCACCGATATTGAGTTTTTTCCGGAGGTTGCCATTGTTACATTAAATAATATTCCAAACACTCCGAGCAGTATTGCAAACATTCTCAGCGTTATTGCAGAGAACGGCATAAGCATAGATATGATTAGTCAAACCGAACCATACAAAGATAAGATAAACTTATCATTTACACTTTCTCAGGATGATTTGAGCGAGGTTATCGGGCTTACAGGAAAGTTTAAGTCTCTTGCCCCGTCTATTAAAGCCGACATAAACGGAAACAACACTAAAATCCTGCTGAGCGGTGATGGTATGAGGTCTGAATCAGGCGTAGCAGCTGAACTGTTTTCGCTGTTTGCCAAAGAAAATATCCGCGTTAAGCTTATAACAACAGCTGAGACGGAAATCTCATGTCTTATAGATATAAAAGATGTTGAAGCTGCTAAAAAGATTCTTTTATAATAACTTAAATATTTAAAGAATCAGTATTTGAAGTGACTTTTAAAGATTAAACAAAAACAATATTAAATAAAAAGAGTTCGGAATTATACCGGACTCTTTTTATTTAATTAATTAAGTATATCTTTAAATTATTAACTGCTCTATTAATAGAATTTATGAAAATACAATTTATAAAGCCGTTCATGTTTTCCACACCAAAATAATATATCAATTATATTTTGATTTTTTCATAAGTGCTGCTGTCCCCTTCTGTCAAAGCCAGTGTGGTTCGTGTATATTCTCTTCGATGGCAAATAACACTCAATCTAATAATTTATAAGCCTAAATTCCCCGAAATTTCCTATTATATATTTATGAAAATAATTGAATTTGAAAAAAATATATGTTATAATTTTTGCAATTGGTTTTACATCAAAATATTACAAATACATAAGAAAGTTTACAAATTTTGAGGTGCCTGCCTATGAAAAAATTTTTTAACAAAATATTATATTCGGCTGTTCTTACATGCCTGCTGATAATTGTATTTCAAACAGTATGTTTTGCAGAAGACGGCACGTCTTACGATGGATATATAGTAAAGTTCAAATCAGCTCCCGTAATGCTGGCTGAAGAAAGTGACGTCAATCAACTTTCACCTATAGTAAAAGATGAGAATATATACACAGTTACAAATGAATCCGAAGAGTTTATAGACAGCCTGATCCAAGACCAAAACGTTGAGTATATAGAGCCTAATTATATCATCTCGCTGCCGGACAACGAGGAAATAACTGATATCAACGTTCTTTCTGAATCAAACAATTCAAATATTGCAGTTTTAAACAGTCTCAGTTCATTCACTCAGCCAAATGATACATACTATTATAATCAATGGAATATGGAAATGATAAAGTCGCCATACTGGTGGCAATATGGATTGGATACAAAAAACATTAAAATAGGAATAATAGACAGCGGGTCACCTGACAGACATCCTGACATAACTCAAAATATTGCGCCCGGAGTTGACTACACCGGAACCGGAATTTATGATACATATGGGCACTCTACATTTATATCCGGAATATTAGCTTCAGACACAAATAACCTTATGGGAACTGCCGGTATTCTTCCAAGTTCCACTGTTATACCCTTCAAAGTGTTTACAGAGAAAAAAACTGACAGCGCTATAGTTATCAAAGCCTTTTATGACGCCGTTGATGTTTATCAATGTGATGTAATTAACCTAAGCCTGACATTTGACAGCTATATAGAATCTTTTAAATATGCTATAGAACATGCCGTGTCAAAAAATATCATAGTAGTTGCTGCGGTCGGAAATGACGGAAATAAAGAAACAGAAATAGCTACTACAATAAAATATCCTGCCGGCTATGATAATGTAATCGGAGTTGGTTCACTTACATATTCCAAAAAGAGGGCTTCACACAGCCAATATAACTCTTCTGTAGATGTTATGGCTCCCGGTGAAAGTATTTACAGCAGTTCTTTAACTAAAGACGGTAAAAACAATCTGATACATTCCTATTCCCGCGGCACCGGCACATCATACGCTACACCTCATGTGACTGCGGCCGCAGCAATAGCAAAATATTTTAATAAGGATATTACCCCCGCAGAATTTCTTGAATTAATAGCTGAAACTTCAGACCATCTAGGCGACGACGGCAAGAATCCTGAATATGGATACGGAGCTCTCAATATACAAAATATAATTGAAACTTTAAGTCCAAGTTTTGCCCCGGCTCCTACCTCTGCCCCTGTAAGCTCACCCGAATTGCACACCGAAATATATCCTTTGGTATTTGACGCTGATTTAAATTCATTAAAGAGTTCTATTCAGCTTTATAATGATACCGATAAAAATAAATTTGTAGACTGCTATGTAGTTTCATACACGGAATCCAGCGACGCTGATGGTGAATTGGTTGAACATGTGACAGGTTCAATAGTTAAAAACGACGTTGAAATTCCGGCAAGCGGTCATAAGACTCTTCCATCGCTTGTTCTGCCTGTAGATAAGACAGGTTTGCGCTCATTAATAAGGGTATTTATATGGGACGATAACATGCAGCCGCTGATGGCTCCTTATGAATATGAAGTAAAATATTAATATTTAATATGTTTGTCCAAAATTCCATTATTTGACATTAAAAATCTGAATAAAATACAATCACCTCTAATACTATCTATATATGAGGTGATTTTTTATGTTTGTTGTCAGACTGAAGACGCTGGTATTTTTTTCAGTTATATTTATTATTTCAGTTGTAGTCGGTATAGTGGGATTCTCATCTTTGAGAAATAATGATTCACAATTTGGTTTCGCCGAAAGTTTTTCTGAAGATGACCGCACATCAGTTGAACTGCCTATAATTATGTACCATGGATTGACCAAGAACCCATCTAAAGTAAACGCTTACGTTATTCCCATCTCTTCATTTGAAGAAGATTTAAAATATTTGAAAGAAAACGGATACACTACTGTTTTGATGGAAGATGTTATAAATTACGTCGACGGGAATGAAGCTCTGCCTGAAAAGCCAATAGTTTTAACTTTTGACGATGGGTTTGAAAATAATTTAGAATACGGCCTTCCTCTTCTTGAAAAATATGATATGAAGGCGGTCGTTTCAATCGTTGGTCAATATGCTGAAAAGTTTTCCAGTATTGACGACAGCAATCCTGAATATGCGTATCTTACCTGGGACAATATAAAAGAGCTTGTGGACAACGACAGGCTTGAAATAGGCAATCACAGCTATAATATGCACATGCTTCCGGGTGATAAAAACAATAAAGACAACAGAAAAGGCGTGGGGCAAAAAAACGGCGAGTCTGACGAAACATACAGGGAAAAATTTATAGCCGACACAGAAAAAAACCAACAGCTGCTAAAAGATAACTGCGACATCACACCAGTGACATATGCTTATCCATACGGTGAGATGTGCAAAAATTCCGAGGCGATATTAAAAGAACTGGGATACAGAGCCACGCTTAGCTGTCTTCAAAAAGATAACTATATAACACAAGGTAACCCGGATTCATTATATTGTTTATCCAGATATTTGAGAAGCAATACTAAATCGGTTGCTCAGTTATTACAAAAATAAAATGCAATAGTATTCTAATCATTGATTG
>ENA-ORNG01001636-ORNG01001636.1-human-gut-metagenome-genome-assembly--contig:-NODE-1636-length-15502-cov-3.190005_pt1 | contig 15502 bp, 14 predicted proteins | sample MGYA00242113_ERZ509018 | MGnify/ENA primary metagenome ERZ509018 (study PRJEB26280, sample SAMEA2338711) | human gut metagenome | biome: human gut; feature: human-associated habitat; material: faeces... | reverse complement strand
AAGAAAAAGTAAAAGAAAGCCCCGGACGTTCATACAATCTGTCCGGGGTTTGTCTGCAGTCTGAAAGGGGATGTCTTGTTATTCCCCCACCGATAAGTTTCGCTATTTTCCAAAAGCGGCCATAGCCTCTCTGATGTTCCTGACACCTATAGCTCTACACGCGCCGTCTGCATCGTGGTTTCTCAAGTTCTTCAGGTTTGACCACGGCATTATTACTTTTTCATAGCCCAATCTGGCTGCTTCATTAAAAATTTTGTCGGCATTTCGTATCGCCCTTAGATCTCCCGTAAGGCCTATTTCTCCCAGAGCCAAAGTCTTGGTCTTTGCCGGCACGCTCCTGTATGAGGAATATATTGCCAAAGCTACAGCCAAATCTATAGAAGTTCCCTCCGGTCTCAGGCCTCCTACCACATTGACATATACGTCCTGATTTATCAGTTTGAGACCTGCCTTTTTTTCCAGCACGGCCAATATCATGCTCAGTCTCGTATTATCGGCTCCAACGGCAGTCCTTCTGGCAAATCCTATATTAGCCGGAGCTACCAACGCTTGCACCTCAAACATCACCGGTCTGCTGCCCTCATAGACAGCTGTCGTAACTGAACCCTCAGCATCTCCCGAGTTGTTCTCCAGAAACGTTCCGGAAATATCTCTAACCTCTTCCAGTCCCGACTCACACATCATAAAGGCGCCTATCTCGCTGGTCGTACCGAACCTGTTCTTAAAAGACCTCAGGATTCGCAGTTCCTGGTCTCTTTCACCCGAAAAGTTCAATACGCAGTCTACCAGATGTTCCACGGTTTTTGGTCCGGCCAGCTCACCGCTTTTAGTTACATGAGCTACTATCAATATAGGTATGTTGCCGGTCTTGCCTATTTTCATCAGTTTATTGCCGCACAGCCTGACTTGCGAAACGCTGCCGGGCGCCGAGTCTATTTCGTCGCTGTACATAGTTTGTATAGAATCTATTATAAGAAAATCCGGCTTAGTGTTTTCACAGATTACATCTATGTTCTCCATGTTGGTCTCAGGCAGCACGAAAAGATTATCGGGAATCGCTCCGCAGACGCGATCGGCTCTCATCTTTATCTGTTGGTCGGACTCCTCTCCCGAAACATACAAAACGTTTTTGCCTGTTTTGGCGATGTTGGAAGCGGCCTGAATTATAATGGTAGATTTTCCTATACCCGGTTCTCCGGAAATGAGGACTAAAGAGCCTCTCACCAGGCCCCCGCCCAATACCCTATTGAGTTCGCTTATTCCTGTATCAATTCTTTTATATTCTTTTGTCCCCACTTCTCTCAGCTTGGAAGGTTGAGAACTCTTGCTGCTTCTCCTTCTGGTATCTTCTTCAGCAGGAGCTACAGCCTTCTCTTCAACAAAAGAGTTCCAAGCTCCGCACACGCATTGTCCCATCCACGTCGGACTTTCATATCCGCACTTCTGACATACAAATACGGTTTTAGCCTTTTTTGCCATAAGTTATTTCTCCTCCAGAACATTTGTTCTTATGCATATAATACACTCCCTTTGCCTATTGTGCAAGTCCTATTTTGCACATCGCCGCGTAAAAAATGGGTTTATGACTTATATTGGCATAACTTACCTTTTTTTGCTTATTCATGTAAAAACTTGATGGTCAAAAAATTTTTTTGTTCTGTCTGCCGCTGATATATTAGTCTTGTTCAATATTCTTACAAATGTCGGCACGGGGTTTGTCTTCAAGCCGACCATAGCAAAAAAGGGGGGATAAAAATGAAAAGGATCTTGGCATGCCTGATGTCAGTATGCTTAATCCTATGCTTCCTGCCTTCCATGGCCTTTGCGGCTCAGCAGGGAGATATCACTTATGTGTCCAAATCAAAAGAGGCTACAGAACTGGACTCTGATTTCAACTCTCAGATAACCTTATCGTTACCTTCAGAGGAAGAACAGCTGGTAACTGATGTAGTATTTGTTTTGGACAAGTCTACCAGTACCGTTGTAGAAGATGAAGCTTTGGAAATGTTGAAAAACCTTGAAAAGCAAGCCAGCGATACAGGGGCTAAAATCAAAGCCGGCGTAGTAATCTTCAATAAAACTGCCAACGAAGCCATCGGTCTTACGGAATTAAATGCTGAAAGTCTTGTTCAGATAGAAAACGCCATGAGGATGGAAATTTCCGGCGGTACCAATCTGCATGCCGGTATTCTGGCAGGTAAGAAAATGCTGGACGAAGATACTTCTGTAGATTCTAACAGAAAATACATGGTCGTTATTAGCGATGGTATAACCTACATGTTCAACGAGGAACCTACAGCAGTTGCATGGTCATGGATAGGCGACACCGTTCAAAACTTTGCTGGCCCTGATAACTGGTATTCCAAATACGGAACCAACGACGCACCGGAAGACTGGGATGCGTATATGAGCAATATAGAAAAACTGGTTAATCAAGATAACGGACGTTATGATTATCCTTACGGAGGTCAAATAAAAGAAGCCACCGACCCGGCGGAAACCCAAAATCATGCCATGTCCATAGACAAAGCATTCTACCTGTCATATCAAGCATACAAAGCAGCCGAAGCTCAAGGATACCATTGCTACTCCATGAATGCCCAAACAGGCACTTCCTACCAGTGGGGCCCAAGCTTTATGGATTATTTAGCCGGTGGCAAAAATGTTGACTTCGGAGATATCCAAAACGATATAGCTTATGCTGTATCTACCGGAAGCTATGTGACAGACATAATGGGCAACGGCCAGCTTGATGGCAAAAATTATAACTTTGATTTTATAAACGACATCGAAAAAATAGATGTGCTGCTTGGCGGAAAAGCTTTGGATAAAACCGTAATCTCAGATAACCATTACGGCTTCGGCAAAACTGCAGACGGATACAGCTTTGAACTGATATATTATCCTGAAGGAGCTTCCGATACCAATGGACAGGAAGCGATAAAATGGTTTATCAATCAAAACATTTCCAACTTCCAAAGAGCCCAGCTGGTATATAACGTTCATCTTACCAACCCTCAAACTGCCCCAGGAGTATACGGACAGTATGATAAGAACGGAAGTCAAAACTTAGAAGGACTTTATACAAATAACTCTGCAGTTATCTATCCTGTAGACAGCAATGGCGTACCCGGCCAGCCGGAAGTGTTCAATAAGCCTACGGTTTCATACACGATAGCGGAGCAGCCGGAAGAACCTCAGGACCCAACAGAACCTCAAGAACCTACAGCCCCACAGGACCCAACCACACCGCAAAAACCTGAAGATCCTTCTGTTCCGGGAGATGACAACCAGGGTGACGACAACGGAAACGGAACATCAGCACCAAAGACATCAGATGCCAACGACATGGCAACACCGCTGTTAATCGCTTTTGCTTCAATGATAACATTTTCAATTTTTATGAGAAAGTATAAAAAGTTCAACTAAATACCGCAAAATTAAAACCACCGGCTTTCGCTGCCGGTGGTTTTGCCATCTCTATGGTTATCTTATTCTTCCTCTTCAGCTTTATGGGCTTCAATAATCTTATTTGCCAAATGAGTAGGCACTTCCTCATATTTTTCAAAGCGCATGGTAAAGTTTCCTCTGGCCTGAGTCATGGCTCTAAGTCCGATAGCGTAATCGAACAATTCTGCCTGAGGCGCAAGAGCCAAGAGTTTTTGGCTTCCGTCAGCCATAGGTTCCATACCTAAAATCTTGCCTCTTCTCTTGTTCATATCGCCCATTACGTCTCCTACGTATTCATCCGGAACGAAAATCTCCATTCTCATTATCGGTTCCAGCAGGCAAGGTTTAGCTTCAGCTATACCTTTCTTGAAGGCCAATGAGGCAGCTATCTTAAACGCCATTTCGTTGGAGTCAACTTCATGATATGAACCGTCATACAAAACAGCCTTTACGTTTACTACCTTGCATCCTGCCAGAGGACCTTTGTTCATGCATTCCAGCAATCCCTTTTCAACGGCAGGCACGTAGTTTTTAGGAACTGAACCGCCGAACAGTTCTTCTGAGAATTCAAATTCCTTTTCAGAAGGAGAAAACCTTATATGAACATCTCCATACTGGCCTGCGCCGCCTGACTGCTTCTTGTGCTTGCCCTGAACATCCGATGTTCCTTTGATAGTCTCTCTGTATGCGATTTTCTGAGGCACTGTTTTAACGGCCACTCCGAACCTGTCCTTAAGCTTGGCAAGAATAACTCCCAGCTGGATGTCTCCTTGTCCTCCAAGCAAGGTCTGGCGAGTCTCCGTATTTCTCTCTACCACGAAGGAAGGGTCTTCTTCTCTCAGCTTGTTGAGTCCTGTCATCATCTTGTCTTCGTCGCCTTTATCAACAGCTTCTATAGCGATGAAGTATGAAGGCTCCGGATAATCTAAAGGCAAATATCTTATGATATCATTTTTATCGCACAGCGTATCTCCGGACAAGGTGTACTGCAGCTTGGCAACGGCTACGATATCGCCGGCTTCTGCATAGTTAAGTTCTGTCTGGTTCTTACCTCTTAAGAAGAACAGTTTGCTTATCTTTTCTGACTTTCCTGCTCTCTCATTGTAAACTTCATCGCCTGCATTGAGCTTTCCTGTTACGACTTTCATAACTGAAATCTTGCCTACAAACGGGTCGACAATGGTTTTGAATACGAAGGTAGATACCGGAGCGTCTACTACTGACATTCTTTCTACCGGTTCATTCTTGTCATTAAAGCCGGCATAAGGGCCATGTTCCAGCGGAGTAGGAACGTAGGTCACCAGCAGATCCAAAAGTCCTTCAAGTCCGGAACCCAGCTGGAATGCTGAAGAGCATACAGGGACGATCCCTCCGTCTGCTATGCCCTTTTTCAAGCCCTTAAGGATTTCTTCATCGGAGAAATCATCTCCGTTAAAGTATTTTTCCATGAGCTCATCGTCAGTCATAGCGATGGCTTCCTTGAGTTCTTCATCGATTTCCGCCGAAAGCGGCCAGCTGAACGGGATAAGCTTTTCGCCGAATTTCGCTTTCAATTCGCCAAAGGTCTTGTAGAAATCGAATTCGTCCTTATCCCTCTTATTTATCACTATAAATCTCGGGGTCTTATATCTTTCACAAGCCTTCCATGCGGCTTCTGTTCCAACCTGAATTCCGGCGCCGGCGTCAACCATAATGACTGCCGCTTCTGCCGCTCTCAGGGCTGCGTTGACTTCACCTACGAAATCAAAGTATCCCGGCGTATCGATAAAGTTGATCTTGTTTTCTTTCCAAATTATAGGAACTACGGAAGTATTGATGGAATATCCTCTTTCAATCTCCATCTTGTCGTAGTCGGAAACCGTGTTTCCGTCTTCAACTTTACCCATTCTGTTGATTACACCTGTTGCAAGCAGGGCGGCTTCAAGGAATGTAGTTTTGCCACATCCGCCGTGGCCCAATAACGCAACGTTTCTGATGTTTTCGCTTGTATAGCCTTTCATCTATTAAGACCTCCTCAATTTGATTTGCAATTGCCAATAGTATAACAAATATATGTTGAAAGTACAATAGTTTTGTATTCCTCTTCAGTCAGCTCCTCTTCAGTCTTGCTCTTTTACCAGACCCAGCAACATTTCCACTCCTGTCAGCATGGCTTTTTCATCCAAATCAAACCTGCAGTTATGGAGCGGCGGGATAGCCTCGCCTGTAGGATTGGTTCCGTAATAAAACATCGCGCCTTTTATTCTTTGCAAATAGTAAGCAAAATCGTCGCCTCCCATATCCGGCTCTTTGCGCTCCAAGCAGTTTTCTCTGCCCAGCAATCCGACGGCTACGCGCTCAACCTTTTCAATTGCTTCCAGGTCGTTCTTTACAGTAGGGTAGCCCTTCAAATAATTGATTTTGAAAGTTCCGCCAAACATTCCTGTGGTATGTGCCACGATGCTCTTAATTCTGTCTTCTATGAACGTTCTCGTATCTTCGGAAAAAGTCCTTACCGTTCCGCCTATGGTCACCCTTTCAGCAACTACGTTAAAATTGTTGCCTCCGCAAATGCTTCCTATGGATATCAAGGCAGGCTCGGTAGGCTTGGTATTCCTGCTTCTTATCGTATTTATTTGGGTTACGATATGGGCAGCCATGGCTATAGCATCGATGGTTTTCTGCGGTGACGCAGCATGCCCGCCTTTGCCGATGACTTCAATCTCAAAATTATCTACAGCGGCCATGAGAACGCCCTTTACGATTAATATCTTTCCCAAAGGAACCGTAGGGTCGCAGTGAAGGGCGTAAATTTCATCTATACCCAGATCGTCGAGGAAATGCCCGTTGATGATGTCTATCGCTCCGCCGGGAGGCAGCTCCTCTGCCGGCTGAAATATCATCACAATTTTGCCTTTAAACTGGGAAATATGCTCTTTAACATACCTGACCGCAATCATCAAAATCGCGGTGTGGGAATCATGTCCGCACGCGTGCATCACGCCCTTGTTAACGGAACCATATGTACGACCGTCTGAGCAATCCTCTTCAATTTTCAAGGCGTCTATATCCGCACGAAAAGCTACGCACTTGCCGGGAACGCCTGTGTCTATCTGGGCAATCAGACCGGTATTAGGCAATCTTTTATAATCGATATTAAATTTCTCTAAATACCGGCAGATATAATTTGTTGTCTCTGTTTCATGAAAAGACGGCTCCGGATTTTTATGAATATGCCGTCTCAGAGATACCAATTCATCGTAATAGCCGTTTAAATCTCTAAATTCCATTTTTAAATCTCCTCTGCATCGATGCCGCAATAGTCATCCACGCTCTCAAAATCGTAGCCGCCCCAGTCCTGCAAAATTTCCAGGAATATCATTCCGTACATGTTTCTGTAATCTTCCAACGCATCGCTTATAGCTTTTTCTCCGTCGCCTCCGTAAGCGGCTGTAATATGTTTCTTGGCACAGTCATATAAGTCGCCTATATGGAAATCCCAGCTTTTAATTCCTTTATTGCCAATCTTGGAGCAGTTGGCTCTGTATTCCTGCTTTTCCGCCTCGTCAGCGCAAAGGCCTCTGTAATAAAAGTCGCATGAAGATCCGCCGTTAGTTCTGTTGGATGCAGTTTCAAAAGCAATATCTTCATTAAAGCCGCTCACCAGCGATTCATCTATATATTTACAATAAGGCTTGCCGTATTCCAGCATACCGTTAGTCTGCCATACGTCATACCAAGGACATTTTTTTGCAAATATATGGATTTCTTCTGCATCCAGTTCTATGCCGGAATCCATATCGCCCGGGAAAGGCTGCCATTCCTGATAAACTTCATAATTCAGCGCTGTCAGCGGCATATTGTCCTTTGCCGCGCGTTTAGCCATACGGCGACCTCTTCGCTTGCCGTATTCGACAGTCATTTTTTCTATCTCCTGCTCCACATCGCCATAAGGAAGCTTTCTGCAGCTTCTGACAATATACGCGTACAGCATAGCGTGATGCCTCGGCGACAAGGTCTTTCTCATCACTTCTTTTAATTCTTCGCTTTTTTGTTTCTGTTCCTTCATTAAAATCACCCGCTTTCTCCGCTTACTTTTCTGATTTAAAGAAAAGACACCGAAAAATTCGATGTCTTTATTTCTTCATTATTTTGGGCATTAAAATTCCGCCGTTTTTGGTGTTCTCGGGAAAGGCAGAACGTCTCTGATGTTGCTCATGCCTGTAATATACATGATTATGCGCTCAAATCCCAGACCATACCCGGAGTGCTTAACTCCGCCGTATTTTCTCAAATCTAAATACCACCAGTAATCTTCCTCATTGAGACCCAGCTCTTTCATTCTTTCAGTCAGGACTTCAAGGCGCTCTTCTCTCTGGCTTCCGCCTATTATCTCGCCTACTCCCGGTACAAGCAAATCGCAGGCTGCTACAGTTTTGCCGTCATCGTTGAGGCGCATGTAAAATGCCTTGATTTCCTTAGGGTAATCCGTAACGAACAGAGGTTTTTTGAATACTTCCTCTGTGAGGAATCTTTCGTGTTCTGTCTGAAGGTCTACTCCCCATTCCACAGGATACTGGAACTCTTTTCCTGATTTTTTCAGAATCTCTACAGCTTCAGTATATGTGATGTGCCCAAACTCAGAGTTGACTATATGGTTCAGGCGCTCGATAAGTCCCTTGTCTACAAAGCTGTTGAAGAAAGCCATTTCTTCAGGAGCGTTTTCCATGACATAATTGATGATATATTTTATCATAGCTTCAGCCAGCTCCATGTTGTCTTTAAGGTCGGCAAAAGCTATCTCAGGCTCTATCATCCAAAACTCGGAAGCATGTCTGGCTGTATTGGAATTTTCAGCTCTAAATGTCGGTCCAAAAGTATAGATGTTGCGGAATGCCATGGCAAAAGTCTCCCCTTCCAGCTGTCCGCTTACGGTAAGGTTGGTTTCCTTTCCGAAAAAGTCCTTGCTGTAGTCGATTTTGCCTTCTTCGGTTTTAGGCAAATCGTTCATATCAAGAGTCGTAACTCTGAACATCTCTCCGGCGCCTTCACAGTCGCTACCCGTAATTATAGGGGTGTGAACATACACGAAATTCTGCTCCTGGAAAAACTTGTGTATGGCGTAAGCCACCAAGGATCTTACTCTGAAAACAGCAGCAAAAGTGTTGCTTCTCGGTCTTAAATGAGCTATCTCTCTAAGAAATTCCATGGAATGCCTCTTCGGCTGAAGCGGGTAATCCGGTGTTGAAGTGGCTTCAACCACTATTTCTTTAGCTTTTATCTCAAAAGGCTGCTTGGCGTTTGGAGTTAAGGTTACAATTCCTCTGACTGCCAAGGCCGTGGCCACATATGCTTTGGATATCTCTTCAAAATTATCTATAAATTCTTCCTCGTAGACGACCTGTACAGACTTAAAGAAAGAACCGTCGTTCAATTCGATAAAGCCGAATTTGTTGGAGTTCCTGTTGTTCCTGACCCATCCTTTGACGATGACTTCCTGATCGGCATATTGGTCTGCGTTTCTGAAAAGCTCTCTAAGCAATAATTCTTTCATTTTACATTACCTTCTACTTTCGACGGCATAAAGCCGAATTTTTTCAGTTTATTATATAATAAAGCCTTGCCCTTTTCAAGGCTTCTTATGACAAAATTACGCCCGCTGCATTAAGCAACGGGCGCAAAGTTATATGAAACTTCCAAAGGCAGTCAGTTATCTCTCCCCTTGTGTGTTTCGTGGCTTGCTTTGATGAAACAATAATGCCAAAACATAGAAAATTACTATCGCTAAGACAAGCATCATGACTTTCGTATTTTCTGCCTGAACAACAACGTTATTGTCCTGAGCCACGGCAGGCGCCGCCTCAGTTACGACTATGCCGCTCACCTCAGCTTCTGCAGAACCGGTCAAATCCGCATCTGTAGAACTTACGGAGGATGCAAATCCTGCTGTAATCGAACCAACTATAAGTAGTAATGTCAGTACAAAAGTAGAAATCATCGCGTTTCTTTTGCTCTTTCTCATAAGGCATCTCCTCCTACGCTCAATTAAAGGTAATAGATTAAAGGCAATATATTCATATATACTATCTATATATTATGAATTATAAGGTTTTGCCATAATAAATTTCTATCTCTGTACTGTAAAGTTTAGATTAAATATATAGCACAAAGCAGGACACATTACAGCTGCATATTACAACCGTACTACACCGGTAGCGATGGCATCTCTGAAAGCTTCGTCATGCTCTACGAATATCATCGTCGGTGAAAAATCCTCAATCAACTGCTGAATCTGCATCCTTGAGTAAATATCGATAAAGTTGGTCGGTTCATCTATGAGCAAGAAATGTCCTGAATTAAGAAAAAGGGCTGCCAGCATGGCTTTGGTCTGCTGACCCTTGGAAAGGGTGTCAAAAGGCTGCCACAAAATATCGGTTTCTGCTGATACTTTATACGGAAAGTAGTCGAAGATTGTCGACGCTGTTATGCGTCCTAGGTAAGGATATTTGCCCATCAAAAGTTTCAAAAATGTCGTCTTGCCCCTGCCATTCCTGCCGACAAATCCCAATTTCCAATCTGTGTCTATTTGAAAACTTACATTTTCAAAAACATTGTCGTACCCTGACGGATACGCAAACGTTAGATTCTCTACTTTTATCATAGACATGTGCATCACTCCTTTTTGCGTTTTTTTGCCAATAACAAAAGCCGCAAGAAAGTATTTCTCGCGGCTTGTTTACGACGAATATAATCAAACGCAATGTAAATATATAAAAATCGGGCTCGCAACTTTCTCACAGCATCAGCAATAACACCTCAGGCCTCTCATATTCCGGCAGGGCAGGCAGGGCATTATTGCGTATTTGGTTTTTATCTGTAAGAAAAATTGCGCATCCTTTCACCTCTCTTCTTATGTTCGAGCCGCCTCGCATATAATTCCGACTCCTTTATCGTTTCCACATCATACCACAAAGCGTCCATGTTTTCAATGGAATTTTACTAAAAATCGCCGTTCTTGTAAATTGCCTCCGGAAAGGGTATAATCATAAAAAGAAATCTGAGAGAGAAGGGAGCATATAATGGAAAAGCAGTCTATTGCCGCAATCACAGACATAACCGATCGTTTAGACTACGGTTTAATCTATGTTAAAGAAGACGGCACCATCGGAGAATACAGTCAAGTTGCCAAAGAAAAGTTCGGTCTGGTCGTTCCAAAGGGCAAAAGCCATCAAGCCGGAACCATTGAAAAAGGTGATATAGTCATCATAGCAGACAATATGCTGGGAAATGACGATGAGCTTGCGGCAAATGATCTGCATCTAATGGGCATAGACGATTCCGATATCAAGACGGGCGATGCAATTATAGCTATAGGTACTTATAAAGATTCCAAATGGGCTCCTATTTATAAGCATTACAGCGATTATTATCCGGGAAGCGAACTTCAGCTCCATGAAGTTTATCGAGGATATGATATAGTTGCCAGTATCAACCTGGACAAAAAAATGATATCCGTATCTGTCAACGGTGAAGAATACAGGATGACATATCTGGAAAGCATCGGTTTTATGGTTTTGATTCGTCCTGCATCAGGAGAAATTAAATTTTTTCAAGGAATCGGCTACGGTTTCCGTAGAGAAGAAGCCGGACGCATACTTAGAGGCGCCGGTTATAGGGGAAAGAATTGCCCCAATCAAAAGGAGGAGGATATCTCACTTGTCGGCTTGCCTCTTCAGAATATTGCATTTGGCGATGAATTTCTCCAGCGCGTCAAAGAAGTCATGGACTCTCCTGACGGTACCAAGGTGGAGGGCTCTTTCGAGATATATCGCCGTTTAGTTCTCTGCAGAATGATAAGAATCAAGCTGAATTGCGAAAATGATGGCGTACTCATTTTTATTGAGGATAAAAGTAACATTGAGGAACGCTTATCCACCAGCAGAGCTTATATCGCCGAACTGGAAAAAAGAACAAAATCGGCTCAGCTCCGTATGAGCACAGACAGTGAAGAACATTTTGAAAAATTTCTAGGCAGCTCACCCGGTATGCGTACTGTTAAGCACTTAGCTTACAAAGCTTCAAAGACAAAATTCAATGTTATATTGCTGGGAGAAAGCGGAACAGGAAAATCCCGATTGGCTCGCGAAATACATAATATCCAAAATCCTAATGCGCCTTTTGTAGAAGTGGCCTGCAACTCTATTGCCCCTACTTTGTTTGAATCGGAGCTCTTCGGTTACGCTCCCGGGTCCTTCACGGGAGCCGACAGAAACGGTCGTATAGGATACTTTGAAGAAGCCAACGGAGGAACTATTTTTCTTGATGAAATAGGAGAAATTCCTCCTGAAATACAAGCAAAGCTACTGCATGTACTTCAAAATAAACAAATATATCGAGTGGGTTCTACTAAGCCGATATATATAGACGTGCAAGTTATAACTGCTACCAGCAGAGATTTGGATGAAGAAATATTAAAAGGCAATTTTCGGCAAGACCTTTATTATAGAATCAATGTGTTCCCCATTAAGCTTCCGCCGTTGCGGGAAAGGAAGCAGGACATAGCCAGCATGGCTAACTCTATCCTTGTTGATTTTTGTCGAAAATATGAAATGGAGCCAAAGCATTTTTCTGACGAAGCAATAAAAATAATAACTTTATATGACTGGCCCGGCAACGTCAGAGAATTGGAGAACATAATAGAACGCGCCATAACCGTATGTGAAGGCACCACTATCTATGCCGATCATCTGGTTATAGGCAAGCCTGTCATAAAAAAGCAGACTATGCGCCAGCAGTTGGAGCATGAAGAAGCCAAAATTTTAGAAAGTACCTTAATAGCTAACAACGGAGATAAACAAAAGGCTATGGAGGACTTAGGCATGTCAAGATCTGTGTTTTATAAGAAATTAAAGGATTATGATTTAATATAATAGGGGGCAAAAATGAACTACGACATAAATGAAATTAAAAAGATGATAGATGGTATTTTTCAAGAAACAGTAGATATCAGAAGGCATATTCATCAAAATCCCGAGCTGAGCCAGATGGAAAAAAACACCAGCAAATTTGTATGCGAGCGGCTTTCCCAGCTTGGCATAGAACATGAAGATAATATAGCAGGTTACGGCGTATGCGGCATAATTTACGGAAAAAACCGCAACAAAGCTATCGGCATAAGAGCAGACATGGACGCCCTGCCTATAGAAGAGAAAAATGACATACCTTTCCGCTCAAATAATCCCGGAGTTATGCACGCATGCGGCCACGACATGCACACTGCCATATTGCTGGGCACCGCCAAAATTTTAAATGAAATAAAAGAGCAATTGCCCTACTCAGTAAAGCTTTTTTTTCAGCCATCAGAAGAAACCATAGGGGGCGCCAGGCAGATGATAGAAGCCGGCTGTCTCAAATCTCCGACAGTTGAAAACGTAATAGGACTCCATGTGGAACCGGCAGTCGAATCCGGCTGTGTTCAACTGACACCGGGCGCTATGAATGCTGCCTCCTGCGAATTTTATGTTACTGTAAACGGCATTTCATGTCATGGAGCTCATCCTTCGGGAGGGCTGGATCCTTTGATTCCTGCTTGCGAAATGGTCGGTGCGTTGCAGTCCGTCATTACGAGAGAAGTCCTTCCTACAGACAGCGCCCTTATTACAGTTGGACAATTCCACAGCGGTACAAAAAACAACATCATACCTTCCGAAACTAAATTTTCCGGAATAATAAGGACATTAAAAAACGAACAGCGTCAATATATAAAAGAAAAAATTCTTCAAATATGTAGCGGAATCGCATCAGCCCACGGAACTTCATGTGTAGTAGAATTTTCTGACAGTTATCCTGCCCTGATCAACGATGATAACCTATATGAATTGATGCTGGCTGCATCCAAAGAAGCGTTGGGCGAAGATAAAGTAAAAATAAATAGGATTGCAAGCTTAGGATGTGATGACTTTTCATATTTTTGTCAAAACTCCAATGGGCTATACTATAATATAGGAACCGCAGCATCAGACCAAATCTCCGCGGCTCCTATTCACAACGAATTTTTCTGCCCTGATGAGGGCGCTATAAAAGTCGGCATACTGACTGAAGCATGGGGAGTATTAAAAATAATGGAGGCATTGAAAGATGATGAACAAAAATAACAGCGAGTTTACTGACAGCAACGATATACTCAGAGATACCGTCGTCGAGGTCGACTTGTCTGCTCTTGCCGATAACTTGAAAATGATAAAAGAAATGGTCGGTCCTGATGTGTCTGTCATGACGGTGGTAAAAGCCAACGGGTACGGTCACGGAGCTGTCGGCATCGCACCTGCTTTAATTGAAAACGGCTCTGCCTATCTGGCCGTAGCTACACTGACGGAGGCTCTCGACTTAAAGCGCGCATACCCCGACTTTCCTGTGTTTATTTTGGGTCACACTCCTGATAGACTTCTGGGCTATGTGGTTGATAACAATATTACTCAGACCATCTTCGATTTCAGCCAGGCTCAAAAGCTGAACGAGCTGGCGTCCGAAGCCGGTAAAAAGGCTGCTGTACACATAAAGGTCGACACCGGTTTTCACAGATTGGGGAAGGAGCCTTCTACGGAATATGCCGAAGAAATTTTAAAAATATGTGCTTTGGAAAATGTTTATGTAGAAGGTATCTTCAGTCATCTGGCGCTGGCAAGCCGTGAAGATAATGAAAAGCAATTTGAAGCATTTACTTCCTTTGTAAGCATGCTGGAGTCGAAGGGCTGCACTTTTAAATACAAGCATATCGCTGACAGCATAGCTCTTGTCGATTATCCGGAATACAGGATGAACATGGTAAGGCCGGGCGCACTGCTTTACGGCATGCAGGGATTCCATATCGGTTACCTGGGCGTCAAACAGGTCATGACATTTTACACGAGGATATCTCAGCTCCATCACATTGCAAAAGGCGAAGGTGTTAGTTACGATTTTCTCTGGAAAGCTCAGCGTGACAGTATCGCAGCGACGCTGCCTTTCGGCTATGCTGACGGATATCCGAGAAATCTGCGAGACAAGGGTTATGTCATAATCGAGGGTATCAAATGTCCTCTCATCGGAGTTTTGTGTATGGATCAGGTTATCGCTGATGTTACAGATATACCGAATGTTCACGAAGGGATGAAGGCCGTCATATATGGAGACGGTACTGATGGCTCGATGACCATAGCTGAAGCATCTTCCCTGGCAGAGACCAATAAGAATGATATAATCGCTCGTATCGCTGCCAGACCGCCGAGAGTATACGTCATAAAAAAATGACAAAAATCGAAAAAATCCCGCGTAAAATCGCTTTTTTCTCTGTTTTTGCTGACTTTTTTGGAATTTTTCGCAAAAAAGTCAGCGAACTTATCGCGACAAACGAGGGGTGAGCGGTGCCGACCTCAAATCATTTGCTTTCATCGGCCGGCGTTTCATTCGCCGCAGTTTCCCGGCTCGCGGCCGGCTCCGGTTCGGTGACAGAGTCCCGGCTCGCGGCCGGCTTCGCTGCCTTGCCGTAAATTTTTTCGTTGACGGCCTCCTCCCTTTCTTCCTTGGTTTCACCGCCGACTGCTTTCAGCGCTTTTTCCTTGATAGCCTGCCTCTGCTCATATTCTTTCTTCGACTTGGCCAGCAGGTTGTCAAGCATCGATCCTTTATTGCGCAGTATGTATACAAAAGAAGCTACAATAATGACCAGACCGATAGCTATTTTTATCTTATCCATAATAATTATCCTTTCTCATCCGTCAGCTGAAATAAATCAATATGCGCTCATCAAGCCTATTATAACCGACAGCGGTCTGGAGCAATTCATCAATACCAGCAAGGTCAGACAGGCGTAGGCAAAGGAAAGGTATTTCCACTTTCGTCCGTATCCAGGCACAATCTTGAAGGTTTTATACACTTTGAACTTCTCGTCTTTTTCTGTCAGTTCCTCTTCTCTATCCTTCATCAGCTTAAAGAAATAATTAAGCTGTATGGGCTCAACCTTGCCGTCTCGGAAAAACGGCACATAAAAGTCCGGTTTTTCTTTATTGACCAAGGCCTGTTCGTCGGCGTAAAA
>ENA-ORNG01001635-ORNG01001635.1-human-gut-metagenome-genome-assembly--contig:-NODE-1635-length-15506-cov-3.185554_pt1 | contig 15506 bp, 18 predicted proteins | sample MGYA00242113_ERZ509018 | MGnify/ENA primary metagenome ERZ509018 (study PRJEB26280, sample SAMEA2338711) | human gut metagenome | biome: human gut; feature: human-associated habitat; material: faeces... | reverse complement strand
CAAAATATTTTTTGCTGATAAACCGGCAGTGAAACGAAATAATCTTTCCTCGTGGAAAATCTTCATCCGGATCTTTCGGTTTTACCGGATCGGGATCTTTGGAATCCGGTTTCGGATCTTCCCTGTCAGTCCCCGGAGTTTCCGGATCAGGGTCTGTTGGATCAGTTCCTGCCGGATCAGGGTCTGTCGGGTCAGGTCCTGTCGGATCAGGGTCTGTCGGGTCAGGGTCTGTCAGATCATCTGTGTTCTCCGTCTTCCACACTCCATAAAGATCAATTTTCGGACTGTATCTGATTATCCAGCTGTCCTTTACCACTGCCCCACATTTTAAGTCTGCTTTTTTTGCATCCGGCTTCATTGCCCATCCAACCAGTTTTTTTCCTTTCGTTTTCCACCCGATATTTTCCAAAGGCACTTTTCCATAACCATACGTCATTGTCTGCACATCCATTTCCGTATCATCTTTTGAACTGTTCCGGTGAAAGAAAATCTGCAGTTTCTTTTTCTGTCCATAGGCCACACACCGCACATCATTTGTCACATAAAATTCCTGTCTCTCTCTATCCCCGTAACAATCTCCTCTCCATTCTGCAAAATCATATCCTTTCTTTGCTTTTGCTTTTAAACATGCCGTGTATCCATAACAATACTCTCCACCACCGGAAACCGATGCAATCCCTTCCCCTGCAATCGCATCCACCCAGAAAAACAATCCCTGAATTTCTTTGTGGAAATAATTGTGAAAGGAAGTGTATGACTCTCTGCTCCAGCTTTCCGCACCGGAAATCCCCTGATAAGTCGTATATACTTTTCCAGAAACCGGCCCCTGATCATTCATGGTTCCCTGCGCTTTTCCTTTCCTTACCACAATCATACAGGCATCCATCACCATAGACGCTTTGCCTTTATTTAATGCCTGACTTGCCTTTGCATTCAACCGGTCCTTCAGGTCTCCCAGTGTCAGCGCATACAGATTATATTCTGCACCACCTTTTCTGACACGATGCACCGCATACATATAGTTTCCGCCTAGTTTAAAATACATCGTCTGCAGTTTTTTCCCGGAAGAATCCTTTACCGACAACTTCCATCCGATTGTCCGGTAGCGGATATCCGAACTTGCCAGATTTGCTTTGGTTGCATAATAGATCATCCCATCGGTTTCCGAGAACGGGAAAAAGCATACATTATTTCCATACTCCTGATAATAACTGTATGCATTTTCTGATATTCCAGCATAAATTTCCGTCTGTCTGAACGGAAGAAATGTCACCAGCAATGCCACGACCATCCCGAACACCACAATTTTTATCTTTTTTTCCATTAACCGATTGCCACCTCCCAGTATTCACATAATAATCTTCCGTTTTCATCCTGCTGTCCCCCGGTATATACCCCGATAAACTGATATATCTTCTCTCTTTTTGCAAGTGTTTTTGTATAATCCGGAAGTTCCTTTTCCGACGGAAATACACACACCGCTTTCTCCTGCATAGTAATTTTCCTGACCGGACAGTCCTTCTTTTGTAAAAAATCTTTTATCAGCCTGTCCAATTCCTTTCCCCCGAGCTTTCCCTTGGTCCACTTACGCATCAGAACATCCATTTCTTTTTTGATATTACGGTCAGTAACGCTTCCATCGCTCTGGTAATACAGCCATTGCGGTGTCAACAGATCCGTATCCTGTCTCTGTTTTCCTGTTATGAGGGTCGGATGTGAAATATCTCCTGCATGCGCTGCAGAAGATACATATTTTCCGTCACACAGCACAGATAATAACAGGGAAAACAGCATTGCGGTCACACATGCTGCAATTGTCAGTGCAAGGATCAACGCATGTTTTCCTTTGGTTGTCAGTCTCCCTTTTCTGCTCATACCTCCTCCTCTTGCGGCCATATTTCTTCCGTCTCTGTTTCCTCTTCGATTACTTCCGTCTCTACCAGTATCGTTTTATCGCATGCTATGGACTTATGAAATCCTCCCGGAAGTACAAAATCTTCCGTTACCCTTACCGAAATAACACCCGAAACCATATCACAGCTTTTTACATCAATGGAAACCCTTGATGCCGTATGTAACTGCTGCCGGATTTCCTGCCGGACAAATGCTTCAACCTCCGTGTCCGACACTCCAGTCGCATAATACCGGTTCAGATGATATTTAAGTACCTGCGAAATACAGTTTTCCATTTCATTTTTTCTTGTGGAAATACTGTAGATACTCAGACAGGAAACGATCGTATAAACTGCGATCATACAGCCTAGTATTCCTAATATTATGTTTTTCATCGACTCCTCCAGTACCCTTCAAACGCTGCCGTGTCTGTTTCACACAGTGCGCGGCTCTTTGGAATTCCCTTTTCCACAACCACGCTCATTTCCGACACCAGCGCAATCAATACCAGTGCCGTCACAACCGCGATTGCCGTGCCTGCGTATTGTCTGATCAGTTCTTTCATCAACAGCCTCCGTTTCCCCAAACCTCGATCATCTGCATAATCAATCCCTGTCTGGACAGCAAAAACTGTCCCAGCGTGCCAAAAAACACAACTCCTCCCACCGCAGCCAGTACCGCACTGCCGTATTCTTTTACCACTGCTGCCATATTCTATACCCCCGCAATCAATTGCAGAACTTTCCCAAGCCCTGCCAGGACCCCTGTACCAATCACAAATAAAATTCCACCAATTCCATATTCTTCTATGATCTGTTCCATCCCATCTTCCTCCTTTTACTTTGCATAGCTTACAAATGTATGCTGCCTGTTAATTCCCAGAAAAGCAACTTGAAACGGAAACTGCATTTCAATTTTTGCCATATCAACCCCATCCATTCCATATGGTATCTGACTGACCTGCGAAACGGTTGCCACTGTGGAATTTTCATTAAAAAATGTTACTTTCAGCTGATATCCGGCTTCCTCACTCTGCAAAAAACACTGTCGTACCACACCGGTATTAAAATCACTGTTTTCGATCTCATCAACAATCCGTGCCTGCATATCCTGTGCATTCATCACTTCCATATAGGCTGCCAGAATTCCCATTGCTGTCACCGCCATAAAAAGAGTCAGGAATACTCCCATGAATGCCTTCATGATCTGGCTCATTTTGTATCCTCCTCCCTTTTATCCAAGTCCTGCCCCTGACAGAAATGTCATCATAAACACTGCCATATCCACAAGAAGTTTTAATGACGCTGTCAATACCGGTGCAAGAAACAACAGATACATTCCACTGCTCAGATTTTTAAGCCGTCCCTTTTCTGCGACATCCAGCATCTCCAGATTCCGGTCAATCAGTTCCCCAATCTGCCGGTCCGCCCTGCCACTGTTTCCCATGGAAACGGAAAAGAGCATACTCATGGCAGAATGTACTTCCGGTATCTGAAAGCTTTTCAAAAACCGATGGTAGGGAAGCACGGACTCCGGTTCCATTTCCAGCTGGCCAACCAGTATATCCAGATCCCGCCGCAGCACCGGCGGAACATGCTCCTGTGATTTCTGCAAAGCAACCTGAACGTTTTCACTCTGCAAAAGCAGAACAATATCCATCAGCCATCCCGGAAATGCACACTTGATACTGCGTACCAGCGTTTTTTTGGCAACCGCCCGTCCTACCCGGTGCTGATTTGCCATCAGAGCAACCAGAAGCAGTGCCGCCGCTGTCATAAACTGATGCCCAAAATAATATGCAGCTGCTGCACCTGCCGCCGTCACAACAGCCAGAACTACCGACAAACGTTTCTCTTTCCGCTCATCATACCGGTAATATTCTTCTATTTTCTTTGCATCTGCCTCATCGGTATGTCCATCCAGGACCAGCCAGTCGATGGCGAGATATTTCTGCGCTCTCGTAAAAATCAGATCATCAAGGATCACAACTATAATCGTAAGCACCTGAGAAATCAAATTTTTACTGATATCAATTTCCATAACCGGCAGATATAAAATCATCCCGCATATCAACAATGACGCAGCAATTGACATTACAATATCCACAAACATTTTCCTGCGTTCCTTCATAGAACCACAAATCCGCTGCTCCCATCTCTTTTTATCCGCCAGAAGCAATTCCACCGGTCTTTCTATTGCTCCTCCGTAAATCTCTACATGTACAATAAAATCATGTACATTTTTTATCCGGCTGCAGGCATATTCCCGTTCGATCATCTGCAGGGAATCCCGCATTACATCAGTTTCATCAAACGTCATATGCATATGATCAATGGCTTTTTGGAGAACTCCGCGCATCGGACCATCCACCATCGCCGCATCTACATTCACCAGTGCTCTCTCCACTTTTTCTTCTTTGACGAAAGCATACAACAGCATATCCAGGTACTCGGATACCTCCTCAAATTTTCTCTCGTATACGATCTTTTTTTTGTACCATTTCCGGTGTCCGGAAATCCGAAGCAGCAGAAAACCGCCAATGACAACCGTCGTAATCCAGTGAAGTTTTAAGAGCAGATGCAGCGCATACAGTGCCGACAGGACAACCAGATAAATCATGTTTCCACCTCCCTGTCTGCATCCTTTCCAAGCTGCTGGTCCAAAAGGCTGCAAAGCAACGGGTTGTCAACTCCCTCTCTTTTAAACCGCCGCAACAGCGATTCCGGAAATTCTTTCAGCACCAGTTTTCCATCGGTCACTGCCATAATAATTTTGTTTTTTTGGCCTTCTCTGTCAAAAAAACATACCTGGTCAATATAACGGTACACCTGACCGGCCCCGTTCTTTTTCTTTCGGATCAAAACCCCGACATCCATTGCCTGATAGATATCGTTTTCCAGACGGTCCGCATCCACACGCGTTTCAAGCATATTTAAAATCCGGTCCGGGATATTCCGGACATCGTCCGTATGCAGGGTGGTCATTCCCCGTACTCCCGTTGACCACCCTTCCAAAAGGTATTTCACCTCCTTGGAACGCGCCTCCGAGAGCATGATCCATTTAGGATTTAACCGCAGGCTTGCCTTGATCGCATCCGCATAATCAAACCGGTCATTGACCCGCATCTCAATACAGTCTTTCCCCGGATTCGTTACGGAATACCGGATCTCCATGGTATCTTCGATTGTGATGACACGCTCATTTCCCGGAACATACTGGGAAAAAAATTTTACACACTCCGTCTTTCCAATTCCCGGCATCCCGCAAAAAATCAGATTCATTTTCGTCAGCACGCAATTGACCAGTACAGCAAGAATATCCCTGCTGCAATACTGTTCCTGCAGTGCCTTTTCTGCTGTCAGCCGAATGACCGGCGGTGTTTTCCGGATGCTGATACTGCGCCCGGAACGTGCGATCGACTCATGCAGAACTGTCACCCGCAGCTCACTGGTTTCTGCCTCCAGCTCCGGATTCTGCTTGTTAAACTGCTGACTGACCACATTTGCAATCCGCTGGGTAAACTGTTCTACAAATGCCAAGGTCATATTCTCATCCACATACGCCTGATTCACCCGGTAACGTTCGTTATAGATATTGGTCAGCCAGATCTCCCGCCCATTGTAATCGACATCTGTGATCTCTTCGTTCGCAATATATTTCCACAATGGACCGAAATACTCTTTTCCAAGTTCCATACAGCCTCCTTAGGGTGTCGGCAGACCGGTATTTTTGTTCGCCTGGTCAATAAAATTTTTCACCAATGTCTGAAACGCACTTCCGATCGGTCCGCTTGTATCCGTTCCCACAACTGCTGTAATGACAAGGATCACTGCAAGAATCGCTACCACGGTAATTAAAATACCGCCATATTCCTGAAATATTTCTTTCATATTTTCATTTTCCTCCTGTATGAAGGACGTTCTTATGGGAAACCACAGAAGAATATCTGTGGGCACAAAAAATGCGGCGATTGCATCACATGCATTGCCGTACTGAAAAAAGATATTTTTACTATACCGTTTTTTGGGTTTTTGTAAATAGTTCTTTGGTACTAAAAAAGGACTTCCGCACCGGGAAGCCCTTCTTTTTGCTTTTACCTTAGTCATTCACTCTATTTTTCTGCCAGAAATTTTTCTGCTGCAACCATGCGTACCACAACAACAAATACATTTGCTGCCTGCTCAAGTTCGGCAAGCGACGGATACGTCGGTGCAATACGGATGACAGAATCCTTCGGATCTTTTTTGTAAGGGAACGGGGAACCCGCACCGGTCAGTACCACCCCTGCCTCTTTACACTTTGAAACAATCTCCTTTGCGCATCCTTCCGGTGCCTCGAAGGAAATAAAATATCCTCCTAGCGGATTCATCCATGTACCGATTCCGCGGGATGCCAGTTCATCGGAAAAGATCTTCTCAACAAGCTCAAATTTCGGACGAATCAGATCTGCCTGTTTTTCCATATGTGCCTTGATGCCATCAACATTCTTAAAAAACTTCACATGACGCAGCTGGTTAATCTTATCATGGCCAATGGTCTGAATCGTCAGACGCTTCTTGATATCTGCAATGTTTGTCTCTGAGGAAGCGATTGCTGCAATACCGGAACCCGGGAAGCTGACCTTTGAGGTAGACACAAATTTATAAGCCAGGTCCGGATTTCCCGCCTTACGGCATTCATCCAGGATTTCAAGAATCGTATCCTGTTTGTCCGGATATAAATGGTGAATACAATAAGCATTGTCCCAATATAAACGAAAATCCTTTGCCGCCGGTTTTAAACGGGCAAAACGTCGGATTGTCTCGTCAGAATAACTAATTCCCTGCGGATTAGAATACTTCGGTACACACCAAATACCCTTGATTGTCTCATCCTCAGCAACCAGTTTTTCCACGATATCCATATCCGGTCCTTCCGGAGTCATCGGAACATTGATCATCTCAATACCAAAATATTCTGTAATTGCAAAATGTCTGTCATATCCCGGTACAGGACAGAGGAATTTTACCTTGTCAAGCTTACACCACGGAGTATTTCCCATAACACCATGGGTCATAGAACGAGCTACCGTATCATACATTACATTCAGACTGGAATTACCGTAAACAATAATATCTTCCGCACGACATTCCATCATTGATGCCATCAATTCCTTCGCCTCTGGTAATCCGTCCAGATTTCCATAATTCCGGCAATCTAAACCGTCGGCTGCAGTTAAATCTGCTCTGCTGTGAAAAACATCCATCATCCCCATAGATAAATCCATCTGTTCTGCAGACGGTTTTCCTCTAGACATATCCAATTTCAGTCCACGGGCTTTAAATTCATCATAAGCCTTCTCCAAATCGGATTTTAATGCTAAAAGTTCTTCCTTACTCATCTGACTGTAAGCTTTCATGTGTCATTTTCCTCCCTGTCAATTTATCAAAACAAATTATACACCAAAGTTAATTCCTTGACAATGATTCTCTGTCACTTTATTAAATTACAGCATATTACCCAATTTTCCGTCAACAAAAGACACCTGTCCGTCAATTTTACAATAGGTCCGACTTTACATTAGCTTTTTAAACCGCCACATTGCTTCTTCTAAAATACTTTTCGGGCAGGCAATATTGATACGCTGAAAACCCTTTCCCTCCTCGCCGAACATGCTTCCTTCATCTAGCCATAACTTTGCATCATTCAACACTTTATAATTTAATTCCTCATTCGAATAGCCAAGGCCGCTGCAATCCAGCCAGATCAGATAAGTGCCCTCCGGCTCTACCAGTCGGATTCCCGGCAGTTCTTCCCGTATAAAGCTGCGAACAAACTCAAGATTATCCGCCAAATAAGCCTTCAACGCCTCCATCCATGGGCGTCCATACTCATATGCCGTCTGGGCCGCATAAATTCCCATCAGGTTGGGACTCATATATCCGGTCCGGTTCAGAGCTCTCACAAAACGTCTTCTAACGTCCGAATTGGAAATAAATATATTAGAAATCTGGAGACCAGCCAGGTTAAAGGTCTTGCTCGGCGCTGTACATATAATTGAATGGTCGGCAAATTTTTCCCCCAAGGACGCATATACTGTATGTTTATGTCCGGGATAGGTGAAATCACAATGTATTTCATCGGAAACAATGACAACACCATAAGCCTGACATATTTCCCCCATACGGACCAATTCCTCCCGGCTCCATACTCGTCCCACCGGATTGTGGGGACTGCACAAAACAAATAACTTCACATGATTATCCCGAATTTTATTTTCAAAATCATCAAAATCAATGACATATTTTCCGTTTTCATAACAAAGAGAATTTCTTATAACTTTCCGACCGTTCCGTTCAATAGATTTAGTAAAAGGATGATATACCGGCGTTTGAATCAATACCGCATCTTCCGGCTCTGTTAATCCCCGAATGGCCGTAGAAATGGCAAATACAACGCCGGGAACCTTTATCATCCATTCCGCCTCAGGCCGCCATGAAAATCCCTCTTCAAACCAGCCAGCCACAGCCTCATAATAATCCTGTTTTGTATCCGTATACCCATAAATACCATGCTCCGCCGCCCGAACGAGCGCCTCTCTTACCTCCTTCGGTGATTGAAAATCCATGTCCGCCACCCAAAGAGACATAACGTCCTCCGGCTTATGGAATTCTTCCATAAAATCATATTTCAGACAATTTGTATGCCGCCTGTCAAAAACCTTATCAAAATTATAATCCATCGGTATTCCTCCCAATTTTAAAGCTTTGAAAAGAACTAACGTCCTTTTCATGTTTACCGTATAGAAAAAAGGGGATATCCCCGTTTCCTATAACCAGGATATCCCCAAAAACTCAGCTTTAGATTACTGAATAGCATGTACCGGGCAAACCTCTTTACAATGACCACAGTTTGTACACTTATCGTAGTCAATTGTTGCATTGAAGTTTGTCACCGTGATAGCGCCAGCTTCGCATTCTTTCTGACACTTCATACAACCGATACAACCAACTTTACATGTCTTTCTTGTCTCAGCGCCTTTATCCTTATTCAGACAGCGAACATGCTGATTGAATTTCAAAGGTTCGATAATAATAACATTCTTTGGACAAGCCTTTGCACAAATTCCACAACCTACACAAAGGTCGGTATTTACAGTAGCAAGGCCGTTGCAGATAGTGATCGCATTTTCCGGGCAGACTGCTGCACAATCGCCGTGACCAAGACAGCCATACTGACATGCACTGTCACCACTCCACATAAGGCTGACAGCTTGACAGGTGTCAATGCCATGGTAATCAAGCTTCTGATTAACAACATCACATGTACCTGCACACTGAATAACCGCAACCTTTTTCTCCATCAAACCGGCGGAAACACCTAAAATTTCTGCACATTCAGCAGCAACATCCGGTCCGCCCGGGGAGCAGAGACCAACCTCAGCGGTTCCAGCAGCCAAAGCGGCTGCATAGCCGGAACAGCCAGCAAAACCACAAGCGCCGCAGTTAGCGCCTGGCAATACGCCTACAAGAGCTTCTTCTGTCTCATTTACCGGCACGGCAAATACAATAGAAGCTACGGAAAGAATCAGACCTGCAATAAGGCCGATTACTACAACAACAATTATTCCCATGAGTAAATCCTCCTTAATTGAACAAGCCGTCTACTAATCCCTGGAATCCAAGGAAAGAACACGCAACAATAGATGCAGCTACTAATACAATTGGAAGTCCCTGAAGGAATTTCGGAACATCGCTGGTTTCCATACGTCCACGAACACCTGCAAAGATTGCCATAGCAAGCATGAAACCGAAACCTGCACCAATAGTATTTACAATAGACTCAATGAAGTTATATCCTTCGTCGATATTTAATACAGTAACACCAAGTACCGCACAGTTTGTTGTAATCAGTGGAAGGTAAATACCAAGAGCTGAATACAAAGATGGAACATATTTCTTTAAGAATATTTCTACAAACTGTACTAATGCAGCAATAATCAAGATAAATACGATTGTCTGCAGATAACCTAAACCATTAGGGTCAAGGATATATGTCTGGATTGGCCATGTAACCAATGTAGCCAGAGTCATAACGAAGATAACGGCCACACTCATACCAACGGCTGTATCCAGTTTCTTGGATACACCGAGGAACGGACAAATACCTAAGAATTTGGACAATACGAAGTTATTCGTAAGAATAGCTGCCAAAAAGATTGAAACTAAACCTGTAACTGACATTATTCACATCCTCCTTTCTCAGCCTGTCCGCAGCTTGCTGCTGCCGGACAACCGGAACAACCAAGTTTTGCCGGTTCTTTGCCCTTCTTCTCTGCAATCTTGTTTGCACAAGCCATAAGCACACCAAATACAAAGAAACCACCTGGAGCAAGGATTAAAATTAACATCGGATCAACGGACTTCGGAATGATCTGCATACCAAACCATGTTCCGGCACCGATAATTTCACGGATACTACCCATAATTGTCAGAGCGATGGTGAAACCAATGCCCATACCGACACCATCAAGGATGGATGGAAGTACCGGATTTTTACCGGCAAAGCTTTCTGCTCTACCAAGGATGATACAGTTTACAACGATCAGCGGAAGGAAGATACCTAACGCACTGTCCAGGGCCGGCACGAAAGCCTTTACAAGCATCTGTAAAATAGATACAAATGCGGCGATAATTGTAATATAAACCGGAATATGAATCTTATCCGGAATAATGTTTCTTAAAATAGAAATAAGAGCGTTGGAACAAATCAATACAGCCGTAGCCGCCAGTCCCATACCTACACCGTTAAATGCCATTGTTGTAACGGCCAAGGTCGGACAGGTACCGATTACCAGACGTAATACAGGGTTTTCTTTAACAAATCCGGCTGTAAAAACCTCCCATAAACTTTTCTGTTTTTTAGCCATTAGTTTGCACCTCCTGTAATCTGCTGATAAGCTTCAATTGCATAATTTACAGAGTTAGTAACAGCTCTGGAAGTAATTGTTGCACCGGAAATTGCATCGATCTGATTGTCAGCAGTTTTACCGGTTTTTGTCACTTCAAAAGTACCGCCATCAGGAATAGCCATGACGTACTGAGCTGTAAAGGACGGATCAGACTGAGCTTTCATACCAAGACCTGGTGTTTCATTACACTCTACAACCTTAACACCTGTAATCTCGCCGTCTGCGGAAATACCTGTCATAACACCGACAGCGCCGGCATAACCTTTATAAGAGGTATTGAAAACATAACCTGCGCCATTATTTGCTGCATAGTATTCCACATCGCCAACAGAAATAGAAATTGTCTCTGTAGAGAAGCTATCTGCCTCAGGAAGCACTTCCATCTTAGCTTCATCCGCTGTCTGCTGATTTAAAATGGCAATTTTTTCTGCTGTCAGGCTGTTTGTACCAACAACGGCTGCTGTAAACACAAGGCAGACACCTACTAAAACAGCGGTAGGCCCAATAATATCTTTTGGATTCATGTTCATTATTTGGAAGCCTCCTTTCCAGGAGCACCAAATGTTTTTGGTGTCGTCAGATTTTCAATATGTGGTGTCAAGATATTCATCAGCAGGATGGAGAAGGAAACACCTTCTGGAAGAGAACCAAACTGACGAATCAAAACGGTGATAATACCACATCCAATCGCATAAATAACTTTACCCTTATTGGTAATAGGACTTGTAACATAGTCTGTTGCCATGAAGATTGCACCGAGGAAAAGACCACCGGATAAAATCTGCATAACAGGATCCTGTCCCAATACTGCGGACAAAACAAATACAGTTGCGATATAGCAAACCGGGATTATCGGGCTGATAACTTTTCTCGCTACCAGATAAATACCACCGAGCAACAAAGCAAGAATACATGTTTCACCGAGACAGCCTGCTCTCTCGCCGAGGAACATCTGCATATATGTAGGAAGCTCTGCAGTATTGCCAGCAGAAATCAATGCCAATGGTGTTGCTGTGGAAGTTGCATCTACAGCACCTCTCCATGCAAATGGAGCAATCCATGTTGTCATACGTAATGCAAAAGATGTCATCAAAATAATACGCGCGGTAATCGCCGGGTTAGCAAAGTTATGTCCAAGACCTCCGAACATCTGCTTAACTACAACGATAGCAACAACGCCGCCGACAATTGCAATCGGAATTGGAAGCGTTGCCGGGAAGTTAAAGGCTAAAAGCATACCTGTAACAACAGCGCTGAGGTCACCGACAGTCTGTTCACGTTTCATAACAACACGTGAAATGTACTCGGCAATCACACAGGAGGCTACTGTTACAACAACAAGTATCAATGCGTTATATCCGAAATAGATAACTGATGCAATTAAAGCAGGAATCATTGCGATAATAACATCAAGCATGATATTTCTAGTCTTCACCGTGCTGGAAAGATGCGGCGATGAAGAAACGATTAATTTACCATCCATTGTATATTACACCTACTTTCTAATTGCTTGCATTTCTGACCAGGCCTTTGCCTAATCGGATGGACTGTACCAGTTTACGATTTGCAGGACATACAAAGCCGCAGCAGCCGCATTCCATACAGTTCATAATATTGAGTTTCTGTAATTCATCTGTGTTTCCGATATTTGTATATGCTTCCAGTCTTGTAGGCATAAGGTTCATCGGACAGGCATTCACACAGCGTCCGCAGCGAATACATGCGGTCGGCTCTGCCATTTCAGCATCCTGTTTATCGAAAATCAAAAGACCATTATTCTGTTTCAGAATTGGGAAATCATCGGACATCATCGCCTGTCCCATCATAGGACCACCGGAAATGATCTTGGATGGCGTTCCCTTATAACCGCCGCAGAACTCAACGATATCTTTAATCGCTGTACCAATCGGAACGCGTACGTTCTTAGGTTCATTGATCGCGGAACCGTCCACAGTCAAGCGTTTTGTTGTCAACGGCATACCTGTCGCCACATAGTTTGCAAGAACTGCAATAGATGTTACGTTCATAACAACGCATCCAACGTCGGATGGCAGTTTTCCCGGAGGCACCTGACGTCCTGTACACTGATCGATCAAAACTTTTTCAGCACCCTGTGGGTAACGGGATGGCAATGTTTCAACTTTAAAAGTAATACCATCGATTTTCACCTGAGCAAGTAACTCTGTCATGAGCTTAATCGCTTCCGGTTTGTTGTCTTCAATACCGATAACAGCATTTTTAACATCAAGCAATTTCGCAACCATCTTCATACCTTCAACAACGCTGTCCGCATCCTCAAGAATTTCCCGAACGTCCGGTGTAAGATATGGCTCGCATTCAGCGGCATTGATCAAAAGATAATCGATTGCTGCCTTCACTTCCGGTTTCGGACTGATTTTAATATGTGTAGGGAAACCGGCGCCACCGAGACCTACAAGACCACAATCACGAGCGGCTTTAACCAAATCCTCGTCACTATTGATCACTGGCGGTTTGATGGCTGGATCAACCGTCTGCTGTCCATCGCTTTCAATGATGACAGTTTGAGCTTTTGAACCATTTTGCATTAAAATTGAATCGATTTTTTTAACCTTTCCTGACACACTGGAATGAATTGGTGCAGAGAAAGGCGCTGTGCTGTCACCAATGACGGTACCGACAAACACTTCGTCGCCAACTTTAACCGTAGGCGTACAAGGCGCACCAATATGCTGCTGCATAACCATGGTGACCTGTGCAGGAACTGGCATGTCCACAGTAGCACAATCTTTTGTGTTTTTTCTGTGAGGCACGGCTGCTCCAGGGCTTTTCACAATTCCTAACTTACAAAGAAGTCCGTTTGAATTTTTAGCCATTTGAATCCTCCTCTTTAAATTTAAACTTCAGGGTGCAGCCCTTAAGTTTAATGATTTAATATATAATATACTAAATAGTCCTGAATCTCATTGTTTCTGACTATCTAGGTATATCCGTTCTGACAAGACTTACAGGATAGTCTTTCAAAACCTCTCCCGTTTATCTCTGATCATCCCTCGTAAGGCACTAGCGTATATCCTTCCGCTTCGCCTTCAAAGGATAGCAAATCCAAAACACTCTTATTATTATAATATACATTTCGCTGATTATCAACAAATATTGCCAGGACACCATATTTATCCATCAGCTCCATGCCTTCGTCCAGGCCAAGAATAAATCCTGCTGTAGATAGGGCGTCGCACAGAGTGCTGTCGCTGTTAATGACTGTCACCGACATCAATCCGCTGTCTGCCGGATATCCGGTCCGAGCATCCAGAATATGATGATAACGAACGCCGTCCTCTTCAAAATACTTTTCATAATCACCGGAGGTCGAAATGGATGTATCTGTCGCGGTTATTATACCGATCCTGTCATCCTGTCCACCTCTCGGATCTCTTAAAGCCACTCGGAATTTACTTCCGTCCGGCTTTGTTCCGAAGGTCAAAATTGAACTGCCGGCGGAAATGATTCCTCCAGACATTTCTTCCATGTCTATGACCTTGGCTGCCTGAGCGATGGCATATCCCTTGCCGATAGCTCCGAGTTCAAATAACATATGTACATTGTCCGTACTCAATATACCGTCGGACAGAACCACCGCCTGATAATCCACCCTCTTTAAAGCTTCCTGTATCTCTACATCCAGTGGACGACGCTGATTCTCTCCGCCGATATTCCAAAGATCTGATACAGAAAGTATTGTTGGATCAAAAGCCCCGCCGCTGGCCGCTGCAATTTCCAGCGCCGTTTTAAAAACCTCTTCCCGGTCGCCTGTAGAAACCTCATGCTCCCGGTTAAACACACTCACCAAAGAATCTTCCTGTCTCCATGAAATGTCCAAATCCACTGTATTCAAACAATGGCTGATCATCTCCAGATTTTCTTCTAAAACTGTTTCGTTTTTTCCATATAAAGTAGAAGTTATCGCAGTTCCCATGGCAAATGTTGTATTCTGTGCCTCTGATGCCTGCTCTGATAAAAATTTATCACATGAAACAAAAACCATTATTACTGCCATCACGCACAATGACAGAATAATCGTCTTCCTATGGTTTGCAAAATGTATATTCATCACCTCAGTATTATAATTCTATTCTGTTCTATTTTACACTGTTATTGTTTGTTTTTCAAGCAACAACCCCAGTTTTTTCGAAGAACTCTTTTTTGTATTAAAAAAAATACAGAGGACAAAGGCCTGTGCGCCTCTTCCCCTGTATTTTAAATTAATGTACTTCCGTCTTCATACTATCTGTGATGTAAGAAGGTACTTCCTCCTTCGAAATCCCTAACACGTAGGAAAATTCATCGCAAATCATCTTTTCTGCTTCCTGAAGCATCCTCTCATCGGCAACATGCAGCTTTTTTCCTCTGGCCATCACCGCCTCCTGATGCTCCAACAAAGTTTTTATCAGTTGAATTAATTCAAATGTATCCGCCCGGCTTACGATATCTTTGAAACGTTCTTTTCGTGTCCGTTCATCATCAATCCACCCTGGACTGCTTTCCGGGATCAAGCGAATTTTTTCATCAATCTCTTCTTTTGTCAGTACATAACGCATCTTTGATGTCAATTTCTCATTATTCACCGGAACAAATACTGTAGAATTCGACGCATAAATTGGTTTCAAAATGTAATACTCTACCA
>ENA-ORNG01001629-ORNG01001629.1-human-gut-metagenome-genome-assembly--contig:-NODE-1629-length-15528-cov-9.132360_pt1 | contig 15528 bp, 14 predicted proteins | sample MGYA00242113_ERZ509018 | MGnify/ENA primary metagenome ERZ509018 (study PRJEB26280, sample SAMEA2338711) | human gut metagenome | biome: human gut; feature: human-associated habitat; material: faeces... | reverse complement strand
GGCGCTCTCCCGGGGAGGAGAAGGGCAGCTCGGCGGTCCGGCAGCCGCAGTCCAGACAGGCCACATACAGGCACCAGCCCTCTTCTTCCTCGATCAGGCCGGGGCCATGGCACAGAGGGCAGTCCTGCAGGTCGATATCATGATAGAGTTCCACGGTTCAGTCTCCTTTTTTTGATGTCAGCTCAGTATATCACATTTCCGCCCCGCAGGCAACCCGCCGGACCGCAGCGCGGCCGGAGCCGGGAAAATTTTCCCCCTCCTTGTAAAAAGGGGCGGGGCTTTGGTATAATCCTGACTGTGAGCCCCGGCGGTCCGCTCCGGGACGCGTTCCCTCCGGGAGAACGACTCTGTTAGGAACAGGAGAATGTTATGATCGTCTATTTTACCGGCACCGGCAACAGCCGGTACTGCGCCGCATTTCTGGGAGAACAGCTGGGGGACTCCTGTCTGGATGTGCTGCCCCTTCTGCAGAGCGGAGCGGCGGCGGACCTGCGCAGTGAGCGTCCGTGGGTATTCGTGACGCCGACCTATGCCTGGCGTCTGCCGCGGCTGGTGCGGGACCTGATCCGCGGCGGACGCTTTTCCGGCAGCAGGGACGCCTATTTCGTCATGACCTGCGGCGAGGATATCGGAAATGCTGCCGCATGGAATCGCAGGCTCTGTGAGGAGGCGGGCCTGCGGTACAGGGGGACGCTGCCGGTGGTGATGCCGGAGAACTATATCGCCCTGTTCACCGCGCCGGGGGCGGAGGAGGCAAAGGCCATCCTCGCAGAGGCCCGCCCGGTCCTGCGGCAGGCGGCGGACTGGATCCGGGCGGGTGCGGACTTCCCGGCAGGGAACACGGGCGGCCTGGACCGGCTGAAGTCGGGGCCGGTAAACAGCCTGTTTTACAGATTTTATGTGCGGACCGGGCCCTTTACGGTCTCCGACGCCTGCGTGTCCTGCGGGAAATGCCAGCGGCTCTGCCCGCTGGGAAACATCCGCATCCAGGAGGGGCGGCCGGTCTGGGGGGACCGCTGCACCCACTGCATGGCCTGTATCTGCGGCTGCCCGGCCGGGGCCATCGAATACGGCCAGATCAGCCGCGGCAAGCCCCGGTATCAGTGCCCGGAATGACTGTTTCTGCACCGGCAGGCCCTGCTTTTCCACGGAAAAGCAGGGCTTTCTCTCAGCGGTGGAGCGGGCTGCAGGGAACATCGCCCGGGTCGGAGACCTGCAAGATTTTCTCAAGAATTGCACAGGATATTCCATTTACTTCCGAGCCGGCCCTGTGATACCATGACCCTGACATTTTGGAAAAACAAGGAGGCTCCTATGGACCGGGAGATCGGCATTGGGATCGTGGGCTGCGGCAGCATTGCCCGATGGAAATACGCGGAAAATCTGGCAGTCCTGCCCGGCGCATCTCTCCGGGCCTTTTTCGGCGGCCGGGCGGAGGAGCTGCGGAAGGCATGGGGGGCTCCGGGCGCCGTGACCTGCGGGTCCCTGAAAGAGCTGCTGGGGCGGAGCGACGTGGACGCCGTGTGCATCTGCACGCCCAATGACAGCCACGCTGCCATCACGCTGGCGGCGCTCCGGGCGGGAAAGCACGTGCTGTGCGAGAAACCCATGGCCGTGGATGCCGCCTCCGCCGAAGAGATGGTGCGGACGGCAGAGGAGTCCGGCGTTTTCCTGACGGTGGGGCATCAGGCCCGCTTTTACCCTTCGGCCCAGGCGCTGCATGGGGAACTGCGGGCCGGGCGGTTCGGGGCGCTGTACTTCGCCAGAGCCAGTATGGTGCGGCGGATGGGGATCCCCACCTGGGGACGCTTTTTCGACCCTGTGGTGCAGGGGGGCGGCTGCCTGATGGACCTGGGGACCCATGCCCTGGACCTGGCCATGTGGCTGCTGGACGACTTTGAGCCGGCTTACTGCAGCGCAGGGTCCTTCCGCGGACCGGGGGACATGCCGACGGCGGCCAACCGCTGGGGACCGTGGGATCCGGAGGCACTGAAGGTGGAGACCTCTGCCTTCGGCCAGGTGGTGATGAAGAGCGGCGCGGTGCTGAGCATCGACACCAGCTGGGCGCTTCACGTGCCGGAGGACCGGGAGGACGCCATCACCCTGTGCGGAACGGCAGCGGGGGCGGAGTGGGCCCCCGGCGGCTATACCGTCAGCGAAGCACTGCCGGACCGCCTGGTCACCACCAGCTGCCGGCTGCCGGAGGAGGAGCAGACCGCCAACCGAGCCCAGCTGGCGGACTTCCTCGACGCTGTCCGGCAGGGGAGGGCGCCTCTGGTGACGGCCCGGCAGTCCCTGGCCGTGGCAGAGGTTTTGGAGGGGCTCTACCGCTCCGCGCGGGAGCGGAGGCCCGTGGAATTTTAAGGAGGTTCGATGATTATGCACGAGGAGAAGATCGCACTTGTCAGACAGCAGATCGCCGCGGTCCGGGCCGCGGCGGAGAAGCGGGAGATCCGGGACATCTATGTGGCGGCCTGCGGCGGGTCCCTGGCCACCCTGTACCCGGTGAAGTACATCCTGGAGCGGGAGACGGACGCGGTCACTGTGTCCGCCGTCAACGCGGCGGAGTTTTACAACGATCCGCCCTGCCGGCTGGGGGAGCACGCCCTGGTGATCCTGAACTCTCAGAGCGGCACCACGGCGGAGACCGTGGCCGCCGCCCGGCTGGCCCGGGAGCGGGGCGCCCTCACAGCCGCCTTTACCACGGCCCCCGGCTCTGTCATGGAGCAGACCGTGGACTGCCCCATCTACTACTATGACGACCCGGTGAATCCCTATCCGCTGCTCCTGTCCATCTTCCCGGAGGTCTATCAGCTGACGTATGCTCTGCTGGACCTGCTGAATGGAACGGACCGCCTGCCGGTCATGGAGACGGCCATGGAGGAGCTGGAGACGGTCTGCAAGCGGGCGGTGGCCCAGTTCGCGCCCCAGGCACGGGAATTTGCCCGGAAGCACCGCACGGAACCGGGGATCTACACGGTCTCCGCCGGACTGGACCGGTGCGTGGCCTATATCCTCACCAACTGCTCCTTTATGGAGTCCGTGTGGCGCCATTCTTCACCCCTCCACGCCGGGGAGCTGTTCCATGGCGCCTGCGAGGCCATCGGACGGGAGACGCCGGTGGTGGCGTTCCTGGGCCTGGGCAGGTACCGGCCGGTGGAGGAGCGGGCGGTCAAGTTCCTCCAGCGGATCACCGACAAGCTGACGGTGCTGGATGCCGCGGCACTGGATCTTACCGGCATCCCGGAGGAGCTGCGCGATGTGACAGCGCCCCTGGTGCTCCATGCGGTGGCGTCGGACTTCTGCCTGCAGCTGTCCTATCTCACCGGACATCCCATGAGCTCCCGCCGCTATATGGGCGTGATGAAATACTGAGCGGGGCGGAGCGATGAAACTGCTGAGTCTGGGCGACAATGTGTTTGACGCCTATCTGTTCCGAAAGGAGCTGTATCCGGGCGGCAATGCGGCCAATGTGTCCGTGCTGGCCCGCCGGGCCGGGGCGGAGGAGACCGCCTATGCGGGCGTGCTGGCGGACGACCCGGCGGGCCGCCATTTCAAAGCCGCTCTGGAGGCGGAGGGAGTGGACACCAGCCGCCTGCGGATGGCGGTGGGGAAGTCCGCCTGCAACTACATCACCCTGGATGACAACGGGGACCGGACCTTCTCCGGCAACAACGGCCGGGAGACGGTCCAGAGCCTCTTCGCCCTCCGGCTGACGCCGGAGGACTTCCGGTACGCCGCCGGCTTCGACGTGCTCCACACCAGCATCCACAGCGGCACGGACTTTGCCGTGCTGGGCGGACTCGCCCGGCGGACGGACCTGTCCATGGATTTTTCCAACGACGGGTTCACCCATGTGAACGTGGCGGAGCTGGCGCCCATTCTGCAATTCGCATTCTTCTCCGCCGGCGGCCGCTCTCTGGAAGAGGTGCGGGCCTTTGCGGAGTATGCCGCCGGCTGCGGCGTCCCGCAGGTGATCTTTACCATGGGGATCCGGGGCAGCTGCGGGATCTCCCGGGGGGCTTTCTGGCAGGGACGGGCTTACCCGGTCCGGGCAGTGGACGCATTGGGGGCGGGAGACGCCTTCATCGCTGCGTTTCTGACGGATTTTTACTGCAATGGGGGAGACGCCCCGGCTGCGGCGGACCGGGCGGCCCATTTTGCAGCGGACTGCTGTCTCCACTACGGGGCCTTCGGCCATCCGCTGCCGCTGGAACAGGGCGGCGCCCTGCTGGAGGTCTGAACCATTGCCGGGATGCAGAAAGCCCCTCCCCCTTCTCACTGGAAGGGGGAGGGGCTTTCAGGCCGTACCGGTTGACCCGGGTGCCTGCGGCTCAGCGCGCAGGCACCTGTCCGCCGGCGGACGAGGGGCAGGCGATCTCCACCATGGCCTCGATCATGTGGTGGAGCAGCTGGGCCTGCTCCGTTTCCGCCGCTTTGTAGTAGACTTCCTTGCCCTCCCGGCGGCTGACGATCAGCCGGGCGGCCTTCAGCTGCTTCAGGTGGTGGGACACCGCCGGGGAGCTCATGTCCACCATGGAGGACAGGTTGATGACACACTCTTCACAGTGGCACAGCAGCCAGAAGATGCGGATGCGGCTGCCGTCCCCCAGCTGCTTGAAGATATCCGCCGCAGTCTGGAACTCCTCCACACTGGGCATATGGTCCAGCTCCCGCTCCATGGACTGGCCATGGTCGTGGGGCAGTTTTCTCTCGTCCATCGGGCGTCGCCTCCTTCTGGAGAAGTATTCTACCACACCCGGCGCCGTTGGGGAAGAGTCAAAATTCCACGGGGCCTTGCCGGGGGATGGAGAGATGTGGTAGGATGGAGGCAGCAGGCGCCCCGGAGGAGGGTAAAAGCGGCAAACCGAACGTTTGGGAGGAGATACCATGCTGGAAAAGATCCCATCCCCGGCGGCCATGACGGAACTGCTGGGGGCGTCCCTGTTTGAAGTCTGGCAGCAGCTCTGCGCGGCCATCGATGAAAAATACGACATGGAGCAGACGTGGAATCCCGGCGGAAAGAATTGGATTTACGAGTATAAGTACCGGCGGGGCGGTAAGACCCTCTGCTGCCTATACGCCAAGCAGAATTGCGTTGGGCTTCTGGTGATCTTCGGGAAAGAGGAACGGGCGAAATTCGAGGCCATCCGAGGGACTCTTTCTGGTCCGGTCTGCCAGCAGTATGACGCAGCCAAAACCTACCACGACGGGAAATGGGTCATGCTGGAGCCGACGAGTTCTGCTGTGTTTGAGGATTATATGAAGCTGCTGGCCATCAAGCGGCGGCCGAATCGGAAATAAGATAAAAAGGAGCGGGAGGCGCAGGGGCCGACCTGTGCGTCCGCCCGTCCACCATCCCCATGCCGTTTCCCCCGGGCGGCAGATTGCCGCCCCTACGGCGGGGAACGGGGCTGTTCCGTCATCGATAAACGGGCCGACACACAGGTCGGCCCCTGCGCCGCATTCCGCAGAAATCCCGAATTCCTCATTCCTAATTCCTAACTCCTAATTCCGCTCCCCACGCTCAAAAAAATCTCATCCCCCTCTTGACATCCTCCACGCCCGGGTGTATGCTGTGCTTACAATTAAACAATTACTTAATTATTTTTCTGAGCAACATTTGAAAGGAGTCCTCCCCATGAAAAAGACCTATAAGATCGACGTGGACTGCGCAAACTGTGCCAACAAGATGGAAGAGGCCGCCCGGAAGACCCCCGGCGTGACCGCTGCCACTGTAAACTTCATGGCCCTGAAAATGATCGTGGAGTTCGAGGAGGGCCAGGACCCCAAGGCCGTCATGGAGCAGGTGCGGAAGAACTGCAAAAAGGTGGAGGACGACTGCGAGATCTTCCTGTGAGCTGCCTTGTCTCCAAAAGCCGCCCCAAGAGCTGCCGCTTGCGGGGCGATTTTTCCCGACAATGATTAAACGATTATTGAATCGAAAGGACGATCTCCATGCAAGAGGTGTTTGAAAGCGGTCTTTTGATCGTGGTGGCGGGCCTGGCCGCTGTTCTCCAGCTCATCGGCGCCCGGCCCGACAGCGGCATGACGAAGAAGCAGAAGACCATGCTGTGGCGCATCCTGGCCGCCGCCCTGTTGCTGCTGGCGCTCCAGGCCGCGGGCCCGGCGCTGTTTGACGGCCTGGGCCCCGCCGGCCGGTGGGTGCGGCTGGCCTGCTATCTGGCGGACTATGCCGTCATCGGCCACGACATCCTGAAAAAGGCGGTCAAGGGCATCCGCAACGGCCAGGTCTTTGACGAGAACTTCCTGATGGCCGTGGCCACCCTGGGGGCCCTGGCCCTGGCGGTGTACGAGAACGGGGATTACCTGGAGGCCATCGCCGTCATGCTGTTTTACCAGGTGGGCGAGTGGTTCCAGAGCTACGCCGTGGGCAGGAGCCGCCGAAACATCAGCGACCTGATGGACATCCGGCCGGACTACGCCAACATCGAACAGGACGGGAAGCTGGAGCAGGTGGACCCGGACGAGGTGGCCATCGGCACCGTCATCGTGGTCCAGCCCGGCGAGAAGGTGCCCATCGACGGCACCGTGGTGGAGGGCGCCTCCACCCTGAACACCGCCGCCCTCACCGGTGAGTCCCTGCCCCGGGAGGTGAGGGCCGGGGACGAGATCATCAGCGGCTGCATCAACATGACTGGCCTGCTGAAGATCCAGACCACCAAGGAGTTCGGGGAGTCCACCGTGTCCAAGATCCTGGACCTGGTGGAGAACGCCTCCTCCCGCAAGTCCCGGTCCGAGGACTTCATCTCCCGCTTCGCCAGGATCTATACCCCCGCCGTCTGCTATGCCGCCCTGGCCCTGGCCATCCTGCCGCCCCTGGTGCGGATATTCGGCCTGGGGCTGGACGCCGGGTGGGAGACCTGGGTCTACCGGGCCCTGACCTTCCTGGTGGCCAGCTGTCCCTGCGCCCTGGTCATCTCCATCCCCCTGAGCTTTTTCGCCGGCATCGGCGGCGCCAGCAACGCCGGCGTGCTGGTGAAGGGCTCCAATTACCTGGAGACGCTGTCCCAGGCCAAGATCGTGGTGTTCGACAAGACCGGCACCCTGACCCAGGGCGTGTTTGAGGTCAACGGCATCCACCACAGTCAGCTGGAGAATGAAAAGCTGGTGGAGTACGCCGCCCTGGCGGAGTCCGCCTCCAGCCATCCCATCAGCAAGAGCCTCCAGCGGGCCTACGGCAGGGAGATCGACCGCAGCCGGGTGTCTGACATCCAGGAGATCAGCGGCAACGGCGTCACCGCCGTGGTGGACGGCCACACGGTGGCCGCCGGCAACGACAAGCTGATGGACCGGCTGGGCATCCCGTATATCCCCTGCCGCAGTGTGGGCACCATCATCCACATGGCCATCGACGGCCGGTATGCCGGGCATATCGTCATCTCCGACGTGGTGAAGCCCAACGCCAGGGCAGCTATCCAGGCGCTGAAGGCTGCCGGCGTCCGCAGGACCGTCATGCTCACCGGTGATGCCTCCAGGGTGGCGGATCATGTGGCGGCGGAGCTGGGCATCGACCAGGTGTGCAGCCAGCTGCTCCCCGCCGGCAAGGTGGAGAAGGTGGAGGAGCTGTTGCGGAGCAAGGGGCAGAAAGAAAAGCTGGCCTTCGTGGGGGACGGCATCAACGACGCACCGGTGCTCTCCCGGGCGGACATCGGCATCGCCATGGGGGCCATGGGCTCCGACGCCGCCATTGAGGCCGCCGACGTGGTGCTGATGGACGACGATCCGATGAAGATCGCCAAGGCCATCAAAATCTCCCGGAAGTGCCTGGGCATCGTGTACCAGAACATTGTGTTCGCCATCGGCATCAAGCTGGCCTGCCTGCTGCTGGTTGCTCTGGGCCTGGCCAATATGTGGCTGGCGGTGTTCGCCGACGTGGGGGTCATGATCCTGGCGGTGCTGAACGCCATCCGGGCCCTGTTCGTGAAAAATCTGTGACTTCTGTGACTTGGGGAGGGGGCACGGCAGATGCTGCCGTGCCCCCAGGCTGTCGACAGACCCGGTGATCCCGGAAAACGGGAAGGAAGATCGCCGCGAAAGAAACCCAGGAGGGGTGTCTTTCGCTTTCGATCGACCGTTTTTCAGAACTTCAAAAAGTTCTGAAAAACGCAGGCAGCTTGCCGAAAAGACTGTTCGGCAAGCTGAGGGCACGGCAGATGCTGCCGTGCCCTCTCCAATCATGAAAAAAGCTCCTGGAAGCCGCTGTTCAGAAACAGGGCCTGAAAGCTTTCCAGCGGGGCGTGCACACCGTTCAAAAAGTCGATAAATGTCTCCAGCTGCAGCTGCTCCGCCCGAAAGGGCGCCACGGTCAGCCACTGGCCGGTCACGGGATCCACGGCGGCAATGCAGTATTTGCCGCTGTCCTCCTCTTTCCACATTTGATAGGTCACCGGCTTGTGCAGATAGTTGGCCAGCTGCCAGATCAGCTCCCGGGGCATGGGCTTCTGCTCCTTTGCAAGCCGGTGCTCAAATACCTCCTCCAGGAAGTTCCGGTCACCGGACTCCCAGATCTCGATCCCGGCACGGGACAGCGCCTTGGGGACGGCGGTCGGACCGCTGCCCGTGCGGTCCATGACGGCTGAGACGAGCTTGTGCATGGGCAGACGCCTGGGCAGGTTCTCATAGGCCACATCCACTGCTTGCCGCAGGACTTCGTAACAGCCCTCGCAGTCCGCACCGCTTACTTTTTTGATCAGTTCTTCAGATCGTGACATGGGAATACCTCCCTTCACCTGATTTGTGCTCCGGGGCGTCCGTTTTGAGTGGCTGCGGGCCAGTCGTCTGGCCGCAGCACTGTGGGACGAGCTGTGCAGGCCGCTCTGCCGCCCGCACCTGACCGCCCATGCCTCTTCAGGACCATCATAGTCCATTTTTCAACATTTGTCTGCGGTTTTGACATATTATGACCGTTTCCTGACTGATTTTGACAGAGGGGCGCCGATGTCCCGCAGCGGGAGAAAAAATGCGGACGCAGCGGTCCCCTGGGGGAGATCATGTGGTATAATGGGATAAAACACAGGTCCGGCGCATGCCGGGCGAAAAAGCTGAGGTGCTGATATGGGAGAAAAGGCTGGCGCGCCCCGGGAGATCCAGGTCCGGGGGGCACGGGTGCATAATTTAAAAAATGTGACGGTCAGCGTGCCGCTGAACCGGATCGTGGGCATTGCGGGAGTCTCCGGCTCCGGAAAATCATCGCTGGCGCTGGGGGTCCTGTATGCAGAGGGCTCCCGGCGGTATCTGGAGGCGCTGTCCACCTATACGAGAAGGCGCATGACCCAGGCCGCCAGGGCAGATGTGGACGAGGTGCTGTATGTTCCGGCGGCGCTGGCCCTCCACCAGCGGCCCGGCGTGCCCGGCATCCGCAGCACGTTCGGCACCGGGACGGAGCTGCTCAACAGCCTGCGGCTGATGTTCTCCCGCCTGGCCAGCCACCGGTGCCCCAACGGGCATTCTGCGCCGCCCTCTCTGGCGGTGGCGGCGGGGCAGGAGCTGGTGTGCCCGGTGTGCGGTGCCCGCTTTTACGCCCCCGGCGCCGAGGAGCTGGCCTTCAACAGCCAGGGGGCCTGCCGCACCTGCGGCGGCACCGGCGTGGTGCGGGCGGTGGACCGGTCCACCCTGGTGCCGGATGACTCCCTGACCATCGATCAGGGGGCGGTGGCGCCCTGGAACAGCCTCATGTGGGCGCTGATGACCGATGTGTGCCGGGCCATGGGCGTCCGGACGGACGTGCCCTTCCGGGACCTGACGGATCGGGAGAAGGAGATCGTCTACGACGGTCCGGCGGTGAAGAAGCACATCCTGTACCACGCAAAGAACTCCAACGATGTGGCGGAGCTGGACTTCACCTATTACAGCGCCGTCCGCACGGTGGAAAACGCCCTTGCCAAGGTGAAGGACGAGAAGGGCATGAAGCGGGTGGAGAAATTCCTGAAGGAGGACATCTGCCCGGACTGCGGCGGCACCCGCCTGTCCGAGGCCGCCCGGGCGCCCCGGCTGCGGGGGATCGGCCTGGACGAGGCCTGCCGGATGACGCTGGCGGAGCTGACGAAGTGGGTGGACGGCGTGCCGGCATCCCTGCCGGAGGAGATGCGGCCCATGGCGGCCAGCATCTGTCAGTCCTTCCAGACCGTGGCTCGCCGGCTGATGGACCTGGGACTGGGATACCTCACTCTGGACCGGTCCGCCGCCACCCTCTCCACCGGGGAGCGGCAGCGGATGCAGCTGGCCCGGGCAGTGCGGAATCGCACCACCGGCGTGCTGTACGTGCTGGACGAGCCCTCCATCGGCCTCCACCCGGCCAACATCGCGGGCCTGACGGCGGTGATGGACGACCTGGTGGCCGACGGCAACTCCGTGCTTCTGGTGGACCACGACACACAGATCTTATCCCACGCCCACTGGCTCATCGAGATGGGACCCAAGGCGGGGGCGGAGGGCGGCCGGGTACTGGCCCAGGGGACGGTTGCCGACGTGGCGGCGGACCCCGCCTCCCAGATCGGGCCCTTCCTGTCTGGAAAGGCCGAGGTCCGGATACGGCAGAGATGCCGCGAGGAAGAGCTGTTCCAGTATGGGCGCGTCCACCTGTCCACCGGGGCCATCCACACGGTGAAGCCCCTGGAGGTGGACATCCCCAAGGGGCGGCTCACCGTGGTCACCGGGGTGTCCGGGTCCGGGAAGACGACCCTGATCCTGGAGAGCCTGATCCCCGGTCTGGAGGCCCACATCGCCGGGCGCAGACTACCGGACCACGTCCTGGCGGTGGAGGCGGAGGGCATCGGGCGGGTGAAGCTCATCGACGCCACCCCCATCGGCCTCAATGTCCGCTCCACCGTGGCCACCTACGCCAACGTCCACGACGAGCTGCGGAAGATCTATGCCCGCAGCCCCGAGGCCAAGGTCCTGGGGTACAAGGCCGGGGACTTCTCCTACAACACCGGCTCCCTGCGCTGTCCCACCTGCGACGGCACCGGCTCCATCAGCCTGGACGTGCAGTTCCTGCCCGACGTGGACATCCCCTGCCCGGACTGCCGGGGGTCCCGGTACAGCAGGGACGCGGGCCGGGTGCGGGTCAAGACCCGGTCCGGTGCGGCCTTTACCCTGCCGGAGCTGATGGCCATGGACATCCACACCGCCCTGGGGGCCTGCGAGGATTGGAAGATTGTCCGCCAGCGGCTCCAGGTGCTGAACGACCTGGGACTGGGCTACCTGACCCTGGGGGAAGCCACCCCCAGCCTGTCCGGCGGGGAGGCCCAGCGGCTGAAGCTGGCCAGCGAGATGGGCCGGGGCCAGGAGGACACGGTCTTTGTCTTTGACGAGCCCACCATCGGCCTGCACCCCCTGGACGTGCGGACGCTGCTGGGGGTGTTCCAGACCCTGCTGGACAGCGGTGCCACCGTGGTGGTGATCGAGCACGACCTGGATGTGATCCGCAGCGCCGACTACTTGGTTGACATGGGTCCCGGCGGCGGGGAGTCCGGCGGTGAGATCGTGGCCGCCGGCACGCCCGCCCAGGTGGCGAGGAATCCTAGAAGCATCACCGGGCGTTATCTGTAAAAGTGCCCCGCAACTCCGCTGCCTGGAGAGAGCAACGGGGCTGCGGGGTATTTTCTTGACGCGGGAGACGTCAGAGCGGGCCGCCGCTGGAAGCTGCGTCCGGTTCACCAACAGGAAAGCTGGCCCTGTCTGATGCATACCCTTGGTACAAAGGGGGCGGGCAGGATGGCGGAGCGGGCCAGGCTGGAGCAGATCAGAGGCGGGCGGGCCGTCACAGAGGAGACCGATCCGGAGTTCTGGTTCCACATACAGCGGGCCGTCCTGCTGGCGCTGAAGGACGACGGTATTCTGAGCGAGGTGCAGCTTCCATACGCAGAAGAGATGCTGCGCCAGCAGTGCCGCGGAGGCGGTGCAGGGAGGGGAGGAGACACTCCGTGATCAAAGTGGCATCCTACTGCCGTGTGTCCACCGACAAGGACGACCAGGCCAACTCCTTTGAGAGCCAACAGCGGTATTTCCGGGCGTACATCGACCGCCAGCCGGAGTGGGAGCTGTACCAGATCTATGCCGACGAGGGGATCACCGGCACCTCCACCAAAAAGCGGGCGGCGTTCAACCAGATGATCGCCGACGCCCGCATGGGAAAGTTTGAACGCATCCTCACCAAGGAGGTAAGCCGCTTCTCCCGGAACATCCTGGACACCATTGCCTACACCCGGGAGCTGAAGGCCCTGGGTGTAGGGGTGCTGTTCCTGAACGACGGTATCAGCACCCTGGAGCCGGATGCCGAGCTTCGGCTGTCCATTATGGGATCCATCGCCCAGGAGGAGAGCCGCAAGACCTCCAGCCGGGTGAAGTGGGGCCAGACCAGACGGATGGAGCAGGGGGTGGTGTTTGGCCGTTCCCTGCTGGGCTATGATGTAAAGGATGGACGCCTGACAGTAAATCCAGAGGGCGCGGAGCTGGTACGCCTGATCTTTCACAAGTACGGTGTGGAGAAGAAGGGAACCACGGTGATCGCCCGGGAACTGCGGGAGGCGGGATACCGAACCCACCGGGGCAGCGTACGATGGAGTGGAAGCTGTATCGTGAAACTTCTGAAGAACGAGAAGTATGTGGGAGATCTGATACAGAAAAAAACGATTACCCCGGACTATCTCACCCACGCCAAAAAGGCCAACCACGGAGAGGAGGAGCTGGTGATCATCCGGGATCACCACCAGCCTATCATTGGCCGGGAGCTCTGGGGCGTGGTGCAGGAGGAGCTGAAAAAGCGAAACCGGAATGGCGCGCTGGGAGCGGGGCATTCCAACCGCTACATATTCAGTGGAAAAATCAAGTGCGGCGAGTGCGGCGCCAGCTTCGTGTCCCGCCAGAGGAAGCGGAAGGACGGAAGCCTCAGTAGGAGGTGGAGCTGCTACTCCGCTGTCAATGAGGGTGGTGTCCACGTGGATCCCCAGGGGAACCGGGTTGGCTGTGACGTGAGGATGGCCCTCCGGGATGAGGTGGCTATGGATATGCTGCGGCAGGCGCTCCGCACCCTGCGGCTGGATTCCGGCGGTCTTATCGACAGTGTGACGGCCATCGCTCTGGAAGCCATCCGGGCAGGGGAGCAGAGCGGGGGAGAGCGTCGGGAGTCCCTGGAGCTGCGGCTGGAGCAGCTGAACCGGAAGCGGGAGGCCGCTCTGGACGCCTTCTTCTCCCGGGATATCACCAGGGAGGAGATGCGGCGGATGACAGGCCGGTACGACCGGGAGGCCGCAGAGCTTCGGGAGCAGTTGGCGCAGGCCAGGGCCCGGTCGGAGAGCTCCTGCGAGAAGGCCGCCTTGCGGGACGATATCCGGCGGCGGGTGGCCGGCCTGGTGAACGGGGAGGGGGACAGCGAGATCTTCTGCAAAACCATCCTGGACCACATGGTGGTATACCGGGACCAGCGGGTGGAGGTACGGCTGAACCTGCTGCCCCAGACCTGGTGCTTCGTACTGGAGCGGCTGAAGCAGACGGCCCAGAATGACCCCGATGTACCGATATCGGTCAGCAGGCCCTTGAGCTCGGGATAGGGCATGGAGTAGCGCTGGCTCAGGTAGCGCAGGGAGGCACCCAGCTCACCGTCCGGCCCGCCGTACTGGCTGATGATGAAGGAGGCCAGCTTGGGGTTGCAGTTGGCGATTTTGACCGGATATTGCAGCTTTTTCTCATAGATAAACATTTATTTCGTTCCTCCTTCCTGGAAGTTCCAAGGCCAGGGGTCGCAGAGCCAGGCCGCCCAGCTCTTGGCGTCGGCGGCAGACATCTGGGTGACGGGGCCGTTTGCGGCCTCGTATTTCTCTCTGGCCTCCTTCTCCATGGCGGCATACTGCTGATAGAGTGCAAACGCCTCCGCGTCACCCTGGTGGGTGTCCAGATACAGGCCCAGCTCGGCCAGCACGAACTCCAGGGCCTGGAGCTCCGCCAGGGCGCCGCCCAGCACCTTCACCGCCTCAGGCTTGACCCGGAAGGGCAGGTTCAGTCCGGGGAAGAGGGTGCCGTTGTTCAGCGCGTCCTGCTGGGAGTAGCGCTTGGAGCCGGTCTGCTGAAAAGGCACATAGGGGACGGCCAGCGGCGCGCATTCAGGCAGGGTGCCGCAGGCGTCACCGCAGCCGCCGGGCGTACCCGGCGTGGTGGGTACGTTATTTTCGGGATACAAGTACAGTTCCTCCTTAGGCAGATTGAAGAGGGAAGGGGGAACGGTTCCCGCCAGGCCCCCTTCGTCTCCATTCTATGCCCGGGCAGGGCGGGGGAACCCTGTCGAACCGCCCCGAAACCGGGACTCGGAGGCGCTTGGGCAAAAATCGGCGGCACATGCCGCCCTTTTCTCTCCCATGGCTGCAAAAACTTTTTTCCGAGGGCCGCCCCTCCGCAGGTGGTACCCAAACACCGCCCCGTGTGTTATAATAGGAACCGCCCCCTCATACCGTGATGGAGAGGGGGCGGTAGCGATGATATTCAGAAGAATTGGCAGATGGCTTCTCCTGTCCGTGCTTATGCTGGGGACGGCCTATTACCTCTGGCTGTGGCCCGGAGGGACGGAGGCGGTGTTTGCTCCGGCCCGCGGCGAGGGGAGAACCCTGGTCCTGGACGCGGGCCACGGCGGCTTTGACGGGGGCGCCGTATCGTCCGGGCAGGTTTTGGAAAAGGAGCTCAATTTGAGCGTTGCCAAGAAGCTCGAGCTTTTGCTGCTGTCACAGGGGATAGAGGTCATCATGACGCGCAGCGACGACGAGGCCCTCACGCTGGACGGGCAGACAGGGAAATCCGCCGACCTGCGTGCCCGCGCCAAGATTGCGCAGGACAATCCGGATGCCCTTTTGATCAGCATCCACATGAATCAGTTTGGCATTGCAAAATACAGTGGAAGTCAGGTCTTTTATTCGGCCAACAACCCGGATTCAAAGCTTTTGGCCGAGGACATCCAGCAGCAAATCCGTCAGGCACTCCAGCCGGAGAACACGCGTCAAATCAAGCAGGCGGGCGGGGAGATTTATCTGCTGGCGCAGGAGCCGGCGGTTTTGGTGGAGTGCGGCTTTTTGTCAAACCCTGAGGAGCTGGAGAAGCTGCAGGAGGAGTCGTATCAGCAAGCGCTGGCACAGGCCATTGCAAGCGGGCTGCAAAACTACTATAATAGGGGAGAAGAACAAGAAATGCAGGCGGCAGACCATGCCGCCGGACAGGAATCAGCCAATGAGTAAGAGCAAGAGCAAATACGTCTGTCAGGAGTGCGGATATGAGAGCCTCAAATGGCTGGGACGCTGCCCTTCCTGCGGAAATTTCAACACCATGGAAGAGGAGCTTGTGCTGCCTGAGCTGCCGGGCAAGGGCAAAGCCGGCCGCTATTTTGACATCGCCTTTTCCTCGCAGCCTGTTGTACTCACACAGGAGCCGCAGGAGGGGGAGATGCCGGAGGAGGGCGCGCGCATCCTCACCGGGATGTCGGAACTTGACCGCGTTTTCGGCGGGGGCCTCGTGCCGGGCTCG
>ENA-ORNG01001628-ORNG01001628.1-human-gut-metagenome-genome-assembly--contig:-NODE-1628-length-15529-cov-2.593253_pt1 | contig 15529 bp, 11 predicted proteins | sample MGYA00242113_ERZ509018 | MGnify/ENA primary metagenome ERZ509018 (study PRJEB26280, sample SAMEA2338711) | human gut metagenome | biome: human gut; feature: human-associated habitat; material: faeces... | reverse complement strand
GATTTTCTAGTAAATGACGTTACCTGAAGATTTAGTTTCTGCATCAGTTTTTGAACTTTCTTTTTGTTCACCAGATATCCCTGATTGTGTAATTCTGCTTTCATTCTGCGATAACCATAATCTTTGTGCGTTGCATGTATTTCCAGCATTTTTGATTCTAATTCCGCATTTGGATTATCTCTATCCAATCGTTTCCTCCGTCGGCCGCATCGGATTCGATTTCATTGATCAAAATTTCGCTGCCTTCCGCCGCCTGAACAAACGACGGCGCCTGAAACGTGCCAGCCAAAAGAGCTGTAATCATAACAGAAGAAAGCAATATCTTTTTTCCGCTCTTTTTCATCAACATACCTCCATTTTGTATGAATATGCACAAATATTTGTTTCATACAGTATAAAGGTACATCGCAAAGGAGTTCTATCATGCTATTGTAAAGCTTTTATTAAAAGTAGCTGACAGCAGAGTCAATCGTATTTGGACAGCACGTTTTCCAGAAAGGCCTTGTAATCTTTTTTCACGTCCAAAGGCCCGTCAATTCTTACTCCCGTTCCCAAACCTGTTATCCAGCCGAAAAACTGCGGGCTGATAAAAATATCCACATTGATTCGGAAGTGTTCCTCGTCCTCGCGTACGACTGTTATTTCCTGGGAAAAGCGGTCTATCATTACTCCTATCATTGAATTATCGCATACCAGGCTGACTTTTCTCTCCTTTCCGCCATACATATTGAAAGTCTTTTTGGCATAAGAGGCCAAGTCAAAGTCGACAAACTGATTTTTTCCCATACGCTGTTGATCAAGCTCCGCAGTATTTCTCATTTTGTCTACGCGATAATGCTTTATCTTATCAGAGGTTTCTTCATATGCGATCAAGTAATAATTTTCATCGTCCCAAGTCAGTTCCCATGGGCTCACTATATAATACTGTCCGCCTTTTTTAGGCGCTAATTCTTTTTCTATATTCCACTCGCTGTACTGAAACTTTATCTGACGGTTGGCGGATATGGCAGAATGTATGCAGTCAACGTTATAATAGATAGTCTCGTTTTCTGTCTTAATCCTGTTGAAAATAAAGACATTTCTCTGGAGCTGCTTTGCTTCATTTTCGCTTACCAGCTTCTCTATCTTTCCGATAAGTTCACGGGACTTTTTAGCAGTGATAAACTTGGACGACTGCACAGCGTCAACCAAAAGCTTAACCTCTGGCAACTCAAAATCTCTGGAACCTACATAATAGCCCTGCTTTGCTCCTCCTTTTGCCTGGACTATGTCTATACCAAACTCCATCAAAGTTTCTATATCGCTGTATATGCTTTTTCTGTCAACTGTATAGCCGTAAGCGTTCAAAGCCTTTATCAGGTCAGCCGACGACATTATGTGATTTTCATCTGTCTTTTCCAAAAGTATTTTAAGCAAATGCAGTATCTTTAGTTTTGTATTGGAAACCGCCATAATGTTCACCTTTCAATTTAAAAATAAAGCTGTCTTTAATTTCGCTTTTAGGTTAATTTTTGATATAAAAATTTTACTATAAAATTCAAATCTGTTCAAGAACGGCGGTTTAGGCTTTTATCCTGCCATGTATTCTTCGTATTCTTCTTCCGTAGCAAAGAGCATGTACTTTCCGTTCACTCTTCCCATATATCCTGCATAAGTCACATAGCCGCCCATTTCGTTACCTCCTTTTTATCGTAACTCTTTTTTATATTAATAATATACTCAACCCGTTGTACAAAAATACGGACAGCGGCTCGGTTGGCGTGTAAAAACCGTTGAAAAAGTGTTGAAAAAATCGGTCTACAATCATCCAAAGACGAAAAGCTTGTAGATGATGAGGCTGGCCAAGAGCATGAGAAAGGTTTATTTGGTAAATACAACTCTTTTATCGTTGCCATGTTCCTTCTGATGTTCACATTTTTTGTGTATCCGGCAGAATTCGCCATTGAAACGTCTAAAGAAGGTCTGATTCCACAGCAGTTCATCGCCGTTATAATGGCAGGCATGGACCTGATAGCCTTCATAGGCGGTCTACCTTTTGTCCACATAAAGAAATACGCAGGCAACGCTAATAAATTCATATCTCCTGCCCTTTTCGCTTTAGGTTATCTCCTTTTATGGCTCATGGGCGGATGGGTAGGCACCATCGTTGGCTCAGCGTTAATAGGCTTCGCCAACGGATTGGGCGTGCCTTTTATTATCTCTTCCGCTTCTCAGCAGGCGGGAAAATCTGCGGCAGTTACAATCATGCCTATGTTGTCCATGGCGCTTTATCTCGGGCAATTCGCAACGCCGCTGATATTGTCTGTTTTCACAGGGCTTTTAGAAGGCGCTTCAATAAATCATATGCCGTACATGATAGCCTTCTGTTCTGCTTTGTTGTTTGGAGCTTGGTCCATCAGAATTAAAACAGCCGGTGCGGCGAAACATCAGGTCCGCCAGGAATGATATACAATTCTATCAGCCAAGAAATTCATTTTCTTCCGTAAAAAGTAAAGACACTGCTCATCTTTAGGCAGTGTCTTCCATGTCTTCCATCAAGCTCAAGGAGTAGTAAACAATTCCCAGCCTATAAAAAGCTGTGCAACTTACGCATTGCAAATCAGCCGCCCATCGCCAGCTGCTCAATCTCTACCTTTCAATCAGCCTTATCCCAAGGTCCTCGTATTCATACTCCACTTCCCACGAGCGCAGACCTCGATCCTCAAACTCGGCCTCGCCGCACTGGTTGTCGTACGGGTCTATCCTCCAGTGCTTTTTCGGAGGGTCAAAACTTTTCTGGAATCCATCATTGATAGGTATTCTGAACGGATCTATATTTCCAAAGAAAAAGTTCCAGCGGTCATAGGCTCCCCGTGTATACGCCGAGCCTCCAAACGACAAATCAGCATGCCGCCAGCCGAGGCCGCCTATATAAAACATTGCCCAATCGTGCTGTCCGACTTTGCCGGGCTTGGCCGCCAGACCTGACTGCCATCTGGCCGGAACGCCTGCGATTCTGCAAAGGGTTATGAACAAAAGCGCCTGAACGCCGCAATCTCCCCTTTTATTCACAGCGCAATATTCAGAGATATTATCGATGCTGCAATAATCCCTTACAAACCTGTAATCCACTTTAGTAGTTATCCAGTCGTATATCTTTCTCGCTTTGAATAGCGGCCGCTCTTCATCGCCGACAATCTCATCGCATATGCTTTTCAAATACGGTGTAAAGCTTATATGCGGCGGTTCCTGAATCAAATATTGACGCACGTCGTCAGGCAAAGTTTCACCCGGCGCGCCTGTCATGCCGTCCCGGCTATCTGAATATTGAGGCGTTTCTAAAGCAGAAAGGGAAAGGTCTTTATAAATTATCCCATGTTCCAGCTGATATTCTACCGAAAATGTCTCGACGTGCTCGCCGCCGTCTACGGCAGCGGCTTGGAAAAACACGGTAGGCTGAAGGCAATCATCACATGATGTTCCCGCAGGTTCAGGAGTCACATTTAATATTTTAAGATTGTGAATATTGCCCCTTTCCTTGGGCAGCGGCAAATGAACGAGAAGCTGTTTCCCTGCGTCTTCGTCTTTTATTTTCACGTCTTTCACGCGGAACCTGTGGCGGATATGAATGTGAGCTCTCATTTCTTTGCCATCTCGCGCAGTGTCCACCACGTGCTGTATATCGCTGTAGTCGCTGGTATCGCCTTCTGGCAGTCTCTGCCAAATGTCAGGATACACTTTATATAGAGTAGCGTCAAAATCATCGATATATCTGACTTGCCCGTTTATGTACATCCAGTCGATTCTATCCTCTAAGCGCATGCGCTCAAGCTCTTCCGATGTCATGTCAGGAATCTTCTTCCTGACCCTCTCTATTGCCTCTTCTTCCGAAATATTATATCGGCTTTCAATGTAATCGAGATTATTCAGCTCAAGCATAAGCCTTTTTTTCAGCGCTGAAAGCTCCGCCTCATCGTCAAGCCGTCTTTTAATCATCGCCCTGGCTCTGTCGAAACGGCCGCACCACTTTTCTTTTTCTATGGCCTCCGGCAACGGAAAAGCCAGGCATTCAATGTCTTCGTATTTCATTTGTTTCTACCCTTTTTCATTTATTTCAACCCTTCTATATCAAGATGTTTCTTTATTTAAGGCATGCCTTGAGAACCCTCTGAGCGTTTTCATAGCATATCTTTCTCACGGTTTCTTCCGAGAACTCCTTGTTCATCCTCTCGACCAGCTGCCCGAAACACCCGTAATCTGATATTTCCACTCCGCAATCGATGCCGTCGAAATCTGAACCGATGGCCACATGATCATCTCCCATGACGGAGATCATATATTTCATGTGCTCTAATATGTCGTCTGTTTTTGAATAGTCGGAGTTCTCTTTCAAGAACGGCGCGTAAAAGTTTACGCCTACCACTCCGTCATGTTCTGCGATACATTTGAGCTGTTCGTCTGTAAGGTTTCTTTGATTATTGCACAGCGCCCTTGCGCACGAGTGAGACGCCACAAAAGGCTTGGTGCTGTATTTGGCAACATCGTAAAATCCGCCTTCGGACAGGTGAGAAACATCTATTATGATTCCCAGCTGGTTCATTCGTTTCACGGCTTCTATGCCGAAAGGTTTTAGCCCTCTAAGGTGTTCTTTTGCATCTAGGCTGTTAGGATAACCGATGCTGTTTTCGCTGTTCCACGTAAGCGTAATAAGCCTTACGCCCTTTTCATATAAAGCGTCCAGCCTGTCTATATCGTCGTACAAAAGCTCTCCGTTTTCGATGGCTAAAAGAGACGACATCTTATGTTTTCTTTCGTTTTCTAAGATGTCATCATATGTAAACACTCTGCCTATGATATCGTCGTTTTTATTTAATTCCCGTTCATAAAAATCATATATGCGCAAAAACCTTTCATAGGCGTCGTTGGTCTGGCTGCTGATGTCGTTGCAATCCTCGCCTTCGTCATCAGACCAGCCGCTTGGCATTAAAAATATGGCAAAGAACTGGACCAACGCGCCGTTGTTTTTCATCCGTTCAAGGTCTACGCTCAAAGCGTTCTTTCTAAGGGGTTCTTTTTTCGTGTAGCATTCCAGCAGTGTATCGCAATGCATATCTATTATGCGCATTTTTACTTCTCCTCTCCTAATCGTAAAGCGTTCATGAGATAATATTAACACATTGTTTCGCCCGGCTCAACCGTAACAGCTGAGCGGAGTTTTCTAAACGGTTTGTGATGGCGGTATGTTTTGTTGCCAGGACACTGACGAGGATTCGCCTGAGGCGGCGCCGAGGTGATTTGCTGAAGGGGCGCCGGGTGGTTTGCTGAAGGGGCGCCGGGTGGTTTGCTGAGGCGACAGGTGATTTGCTGAAGGGGCGCCGAAATGTTGTATATTTTTATATTGGTTACGGAAAATTACAACATTTTGCCGAGCCGTCATCGGATCTACCGATGAAAAAGACAGTTATGTTGTAATTTCTTTAAAAATCAAAAAATCATACAACATTTTTAAAAAAATGTTGTATGAAATCTTAAAATTCAAAAAAATTACAACATAAGCTAATTACACCTTATATTTTTTATGCCACTTTTATCTAAATGTTGTAATATTTTCCGGTTTACAGCAAAATATACAACATTACCGCGTTTTACGTGGTGCCCCATCAGATACGTGGAGGCGACGGCCTATCCGTCTGTCTTGCTCACAGCCTGTCCATCAGTTTTGCTCACAGCGAGTCAGTCGGCCCCATTCGCACAGCCAATCAATCTGTTCTACACGGTCGGCAGTTCGCCTAACACAACTCCTGTTACTCCGTCTCATCCAGTTCCGCAAACTTCTTCGCCATAGTCGGGTTGTTTCTTGTGAGGCGCTTGATGGTCAGGTCTTCGGCCTTGTTATTGGCGAGACGGAGATTGTTTTCCGAGGAAAGCAGGGCTTCCTTGGTCTTTTGCAGATGGTCGATGGTCTTGTCGATCTCTTCGATGGCTTTCTGGAATTTCTCACTGGCGAGCCTGTAATTGCGGGCGAACTTGTCCTTAAAGTCGTTGAGGTCCTCCTCAAAATGAGTTATGTCTATGTTCTGCTCCCTGATCTGGGCCAGCTCGGTCCTGTACTTGAGCGAATTGAGGGCAGCGTTGCGCAGCACGGTGATGATTGGGATAAAAAACTGGGGCCGCACCACATACATCTTGGGGTATTTGTAGGAGACATCGACAATACCCGAGTTATAAAACTCGTTGTCAGCTTCCAGCATCGTGACGAGGACGGCGTATTCGCAGTTCTTTTCCCGGCGGTCCTTGTCCAACTCCTTGAAAAAGTCCTCGTTCTTGTGCTTGGTGGCAGTGGTGTCCATCTCGTTTTTCATCTCGAACATTATGGAAATGAACTCCACTCCGTCATCGGAGGCTTCGCGGTATATGAAATCGCCCTTGCTGCCGGTTCTAGCGTCATTGTCTTTTTCAAAATAGGCGTTCTGGAAAGCAGTAGCTCGCAGCTTGTTGAACTCGGTCTCGCAGTGCTGCTCAAGGCTTTCTCCGATCATCTTGGTGGACTGACGAACCTTGAAATCTTTGTAATAAGCGATTTCCTCGTCTTTTTGCCTGAGCTCAGCGGTGTGCTGCTCAGAAAGGGCTTTTTCTTTGAGTTCCCACTGGGTGGTTTCCAGCTGAAGTTGGTTTTTGAGTTCTAAGATGGTCTTTTCATGTTCCTGCACAGCTGTCTTGACGGTCAGGTCAGTGCTGTTTTTAGTGATCTCGATCTGGCTCTTGAGGTGAGCGATCTCCAGATCTTTTTCCGCCAGCTCCCGTTCCTTGTCGGCAAGGGCTTTTTCGAAGTCGAGAAGATGCCGGACAAACGATTCGTTGTCGAGATGGGCGATGTGCAGGTCTCCGTGCTGGGCACGACTTTCGATGCCAGCAACCGGACTGAAGAGGGCATTGTCAGCGCTTCGCTGGTCGAAGGGTCGGTCGCGTTCCGCGCCGGAAATCAGAATCTGCGGTTGACGCCTTCGCGCCGGGCCGTTTATCATGTCGGGAGCGGCGAAATCACCGTCAGCGAATTCGATCCCGAGATCACGACCGCCTGGAAGGACAATCTGTTCCGCTACAAATCGCTCACTCTGGAGGAGCTCCTCGAACAACTCTCCGCGCGTTACGACGTCCGCATCATCACCGATGCGGGAGACGTCGGCCGGACCCGCTTTTCAGGTGCGCTCGAAACACGGCTGTCCGTCGAGCAGGCGCTCGACATCGTGAGCCGCCAGACCGGCATGGAGTGGAGCAAACTCGACAATGTCTATTTCGTTACCAAACGCTGAAAATCCAACCCGATAATACCGAACTCCTAAATTTTCCGATGCCTATGAACTGACAAGAGCCCTGTCTTCGCCTTTCCGATTTTTGCGGCTTCCGCCCGAACGGATGCCGTTCTGCTTCGGTCCGATGCCCCAATTGCGGCAACGTACCAATACCTTTAAACTTCCAACCCGGAAACAATGAAACCAAACTTTACCAACGCATTTTTTCAGAAGACACGCTGCTTGCGCACCGTCCTGCGCCGTGCGGTCGTGTGCATGCTGTTGCTGGGCACGACGGTCGTTCACGCCCAGGAACGGAAAATCACCGTGGATACCCGACAGGAGGTGACGCTCGTGCAGTTTTTCCGTCAGGTAGAAGCCTCCAGCGACTATCTGTTCAATTACAAGGACCAGGATGTGGCGGACATCCGTGTTTCGGTGAAGGTCGCCGACGCCTCGATCCAGGAGGTGATGGATCTGGCATTGGCGCGCACTTCGCTGACCTATACCGTCAAGGGCCGCCATGTCATCATCGGACAGTCCGCAGCGCGGTCTGCCGGAACACCCGGAACCGATTCCCGGCCGGTGGCCCTGACGGGGCGTGTTACCGATGAAAAGGGCATGCCGTTCGTCGGCGTCACGGTCATCCAGGAGGGAACCACCAACGGATGCGTCACCGATGCCGACGGCAACTACCGCATCAGCGTCCCGGTCGGGGCGTCCGTCTCGTTCAGTTATATCGGCTACAAGACCCAGCGGACGCATGTCGGCGTGCAGACCCGTGTGGACATCCGTCTCGAACCGTCGGACATTTCGCTGGAAACGGTCGTGGTCACGGCCCTCGGCATCAAGAAAGCCGAGAAGAGCCTGGGATATTCGCTCCAGCAGGTCAACTCCGACGCTTTCGACAAGGTGAAGACCGATAATCCGATCAACGCCCTGAACGGCAAGGTTGCCGGACTTACGGTCAATACCCGCGCTGGCATTCTGGAAGATCCTCCGATCAAGCTGCGCGGCGAGACCCCGATCTACGTCATCAACGGAACGCCCGTGACCTATTACCGCGGCGTGTCGTCGGACGACATCGAATCAATCACGGTCCTGAAAGGTCCGCAGGCGGCCGTGCTTTACGGTTCGCGCGGCGCCAACGGTGCGATCCTGATTACTACCAAGACAGGCGACGACATCGGCGAGAAGACCGAGATCACGCTCAACTCCTCGACGATGTTCACCGCCGGGTACCTCACCCTGCCCGAGCAGCAGAGCATCTACGGTACGGGCGATTTCGGCCAGTATTCCTACCTCGACGGCAAGGGCGGCGGCGTATACGACGGTCTGTGGACCTGGGGCCCGAAACTCGACCAGAAAGACCCCACCACGCCGAGCGGTTATTTCGAGACCGTACAGTACAACAGCCCGATCGACCCCAAGACGGGGAAGCGGATTCCGACGCCTTTCGTCTCCCACAAGGACAATTTCCGCAATTTTCTGCAACAGGGCCTCACCACGAGCAACAACGTCAGCATCTCCCATAAATTCAAGGAGGGGTCGTTCCGCATCAGCCTCAACCAGCTCTACCGCCGGGGGCAGACTCCCAACACCGATCTCAAGCGCTTCGGCGTCAATATGGCGGCCAACTACAACATCACCAGGAAGCTGCATATCAATGCCAGCATGATCTACAACTATACCTATTCCAAAAACCGTCCCTGGTCCGGTTACGGCAATTCGCATCCGTATTACAACATTCTGGTGTATATGGGCGCCAACAACGACATCCGCGATCTGCGCAATTACTGGGAGGAGGGGCAGGAAGGCTACGCCCAGCGTAACTGGAACCACGTGTGGTTCAACAATCCCTGGTTTGTGGCCGAGGAGTACACGCGTCCTTACAGCGAACCCGAGCTGATCGCTTCGGCGTCGCTGGACTACGACATCACCGACGACCTCAATTTCATGGTCAAGGCCGCCACCGACTCCAAACACCAGAACCAGGAGGAGTGCAAACCTTACGCCTGGGTGGGCAACGACCGCGGTCTCTATTCGGTCCGCCGCGTCGACGTCAACCTCGACGCCATGCTCTCGTACAAGAAACGGTTCGGGGAGTTCGACCTCGACGCCATGCTGGGTGTTTCGCTCTTCAACTACCAGCGCAATTACCTCTTTTCGACGACCGAGGGCGGACTCCAGCAGCCCGATCTCTACAACCTTTCCAACTCGCAGAACACCCCGTCGACCACTTCGAAGATCGAACGCCGCCGCATGGCCGGCGCTTACGGGTCCGTCACGCTGGGTTACCGCGATGCATTCTACCTTTCGTTCACCGGCCGCAACGACTGGTCGTCGACGCTCAACAAGAACAACCGCTCCTTTTTCTATCCGTCGGTGGCGTTCAGCGCACTGATCACCGAGGCGGTCAAGCTTCCGAAGGCTGTTTCCTTCTGGAAAGTCCGCGCCTCGTGGGCCAAGGTCGGGTTCGACCAGTCGACCGTCTACATGTTGCAGGACACCTATTCGTTCAATACCTACTGGGACGGCAATGCCGCGTTCACGCCTCCGACCACGATCATCGATCCCAATATCAAACCCTATTTCACGAGTTCGTTCGAGGTCGGCACGGACCTGCGCTTTTTCGGCAGCCGCCTGCGTTTCGACTTCAGCTATTACCGCACCTACGACGAGGGCCAGATCCAGAAGGTCGACATCAACCAGTCGAGCGGCTACGAGGAGATGCTCACCAACGGCAACGACTACCGCCGCGAAGGATACGAACTGATGGTCGGGGCCACGCCGATCAAAACCAAGGATTGGAAATGGGACATCAGCTTCAACTGGTTCCAGACCCGTAAGTACCTCGACAAGATTTACAACGGGGCCTATAACTACAACAACCTCAAGGTGGGCGACCGTGCCGATGCGCTCTACGAGAGCGTCTGGCAGCGTGATCCGCAGGGCAATTTCATCGTTTTCGAGAACAACGGGCGTCCCATCGAAGACCCCTTCAAGCGTGTGATCGGCTATGCCGGCGCCGATTGGGAGTTCGGCATCTCGTCGACGCTGCGTTACCGCAACTGGAGCCTGTCGTTCGACATCGCGGGCCGTGTCGGCGTTGTCATCCGTTCAGACCTCAACGCCCGTATGATCGAAGCCGGGACCCACAAGCTCACGGCCGCTCCCGAGCGGGAGCTGGACTGGACGAAAACTCCGTCGTACATCCCTTCGAACGCCGTGGTGGTGGTCGACGGCGACATCGAGTATGACGATCACGGCAACGTGCTCTACGATACGCGCGGCTACGCCCCTTCGACTACGCCCGTCTATTTCAAAAGCTGGATCGGCTACATGGGTAAGCTCAACGGATGGGTTACAACCTTTTCAAGGGCGATTTCATCAAACTCCGCACGATGTCCGTCGGCTACGATTTTTCGGATTTGCTCTCCGGCAGCCGGATTTTCAAGGGGCTCGAACTCTTCGTTATCGGCACCAACCTGCTCATCTGGAAGAAGCTCGACAACGAAGACCCCGATGCGGCTTACAAGAATTTCTCCTATCCGACCGAACGCATGATCGGCTTCAATCTTACCCTCAAACTCTAATACGGATATGAATATGAAACGCTTTCTCTCGATATTTTTCGTCCTGCCGTTGGTGTTCGTTTCCTGCGACCTGACCATGGACGAGGTGAGCCAGGACGTGAACAAGCCGACGCAGGTGCATCCGAAAACCATCCTCACACAGCTCTGCATCACGACTTTCGGCATCGAATACTACGGTGTGCAGCCCTATCGGCTGGCCTGGCAGTGGGATCAGCGCGGTGGCGGCGGCCATTTCAACTTCCAGCGCCGCAATTTCATCAGCGAATACCGCCGTGTGACCTGGTGCTACGACATGGTCCGCGAAGCCGAACGCCTCAACGATCCCCGTTACATCCACCTTGCGGCATATTTCCGTGCCAGCTGGATTTTCGACACCACCCGACTGTTCGGCGACGTGCCTTACACCGAGGCTGCGCAGGGACGCTTCGACGACCCGAACTTTTCGCCCAAATACGATCCCCAGGAGGAGATCGTGGCCGGGTTGCTGCGGGAGCTTGCAGCGGCCAACGAGGCTCTGGGGGACTACGACAATACCAAAATCGACGGCGATGTGATCTTCGGCGGCGACATTCGCAAGTGGCGTCAGCTGATCAATCTTTACCGCCTGCGCATCCTGATCAACTGCTCGATGAAGCAGACCATCGCCGGGGAGCGTGTCGGCGAACTGTTCGCCGGCATCGTCGGCGATCCGGAGGGCAACCCGATCATGGGGACGTTGTCCGACAGCGCCATCCGCGACGAAAAGGGCAATATGGAGAATTACAAGTATTACAACGACAACAATTTCGTTTCGTCGTACCGGATCTCCAAGTTCGTCGTCGACTGGATGCGGGAGCGCGGGGACATGCGTCTGCCGAAACTGGCCGAAATGATGATCAAGCTGGACGGCAAGAATGCCGATCCCACGGACCTTGCGAATTACAAGGGCGTCATTCCCAATCCCGGCGCTACGGGCGACAACAACAATACCGACATGGAAGACGGGTCGCAGTCGCGCCTGAAGTCGAAATGGTATCTGGAGCCGGTCGGTCCTTCGGCCATGAACATCGGCTATCCCGAGCAGGAATTCATCCTCGCCGAAGCCGCCCTGCGGGGCTGGACCGACGACGATCCGGAGACCCATTACCTGAACGGCATCCGCGCTGCGCATGAGTTCCTGGGGGTGAGTTCTGCCGACACCCGGGCCTACCTGGGGCACGAAAAGGTGCAGTTCAAGGGCAGCGACACCGAAAAACTGGGTAAGATCATCACGGAAAAATACCTCAATTTCTTCATGCAGGGCGGCAACGAGGCCTATTTCGAACTGCGCCGTACGGGCTATCCCGATTTCTCGGCCTACCTGACGCACAACACCGACCAGATTTACAACGACGGCTACCTGCCTCTGCGCTACCGCTATCCGCAGTCGGAGATCGACAACAACAATGCGCAGGTTTCCGAGGCGATCAAGCGTCTGGACAAGGGCGACGACCGCAATTCACGGATGTGGCTGTTGCAGGGTTCCGATCCGCTCTTCAACCCCGCTCCGTTCCCGTTCCGATATAAAAACTGATAAAAGCAAAACACCATGAATACTTTCCATATTACGAACCGACTTCTGAAATCGACCCTTTTTTGCGGACTTCTGCTGTTCAGCTCCTCGGCCCTCTTGTGCAGTTCGGACGACGACGGCGGCGGCAACGGCGGCACTCGCGGCGGCGGCAATAAAGCTCGGGAAAGAGGTTATCAGCGCATACGCCGATTATGAGCAGTTAGTCGGCGGCGTTGAGACGCTCTTTAAGGATAGCTCCGGTAAGGTAATGGAGTATGCGAACAACGCATACAAGACCGCCGGGCTTTCCGCTAACGAGTACATGGAAACCGTGACGGGCTTTTCTGCGAGCCTCATTTCCTCCCTCGGCGGAGACACGGAGAAAGCCGCCGAGTATGCGAACATGGCAATTACGGATATGTCCGATAACGCCAACAAAATGGGCTCGGGTATGGCCTCCATTCAGAACGCATACTCCGGCTTTGCAAAGCAGAACTATACAATGCTCGATAACCTCAAGCTCGGGTATGGCGGTACGAAAGAGGAAATGCAAAGGCTCCTCGAGGACGCGGAGAAGCTCTCCGGCGTAAAGTACGATATTTCGAGCTACTCGGACATTATCGACGCTATTCACGTTATCCAGACGGAAATGGACATTACGGGGACGACGGCGAAAGAGGCGGAGGCGACTATCTCCGGCTCTATCGGTATGCTGAAATCCTCGTTTCAAAACCTCATTACCGGCCTCGGCGACGCAGACGCAGACATAGACAAGCTATGCGATAACGTCGTAAACTCCTTTAATTCCGTCGTCAAGAACATTACGCCGGTCGTTAGAAACCTCGCAAAAACCGTCCCGAACGCATTAGAGGGCATCCTCGACGCTATCGCGCCTCTCCTGCCGGAACTCCTCGAAATGGGAGTCGGGCTCTTTGAGGCGCTCTTGAGCGGGTTTACATCGGTGCTCCCGGAGCTTATGAACACGGCGGCATCGCTCGTGACAACGCTCGTACAAGGCATTATCGAGGCTTTGCCGCTCGTCGTAGAGGCGGCGGCACAGTTCATTACAACGCTCGTGCAGGGTATCGCGGAGGCACTACCGACGCTCATTCCGGCGGCGGTGGAGACGGTGACGACCATTGTATCGACGCTTATCGAGAATATACCCTTGCTTATCGACGCGGCGCTCCAACTCATGCAGGGGCTCGCGGAGGGCGTTCTCGAGGCTATCCCGGTACTCCTCGAGGCTTTGCCGGAGCTTATCGAGAGCCTCGTAACGACGCTCCTCGACGCTATCCCGCAAATCATCGAGACGGGAGTCGAACTTTTAACCGCCCTTGTGGAAAACCTCCCGGAAATCATTACGACGATATGCGAGGTTTTGCCGCAAATCATCGAGAGCACTATCTCGACGCTCCTCGACCATTTGCCGGAAATCGTAGAGGCGGGCGTAAAGCTCTTGACGGCGCTTATTACCAACCTCCCGCAAATCATTTTGACGATAGTACAGGCGCTCCCGCAAATTATCACGGCGGTAATTAACGCCCTCGTGAACAATATACCGAAAATCATCGAGACGGGCGTAAAGCTATTGACTGCCCTCATTACCAACCTCCCGCAGATTATCGCCGAAATCGTCCGCGCTATGCCGCAGATTATTACCGGCATCGTGAGCGCGCTCGGCGAGGGCGTGTCGCAGGTCGCGGAGGTCGGTAAAAACCTCGTCCGGGGCTTGTGGCAAGGCATCCAGTCGCTCGCCGGGTGGCTATGGGATAAGGTCTCCGGGTGGATTTCCTCCATTTGGGACGGTATCACGGGCTTTTTCGGTATCTCCTCGCCGTCTAAAAAAATGGCGTGGGTCTCCGAAATGAACATTGAGGGCGCGGCTCGCGGTATCGAGCAGAACAAGGGCCGGGCGGTAAAAGCCTACGGCGATATGACCGCCGAAATGCTCGACGAGGTAGAGTCGGGCATGGGGAAAGTGAATACCGCCCTCGCTGACGGTATCGGGGAAATGGAAACGGGCTTTTCGGCCCGCGCCACGATTGAACAGGTCTCCGCCGCCGTGCCGAGCATGGCAGACCGCCGCAGAGGGTCGGAGACGGCCTCCGGCGGGACGACGACGGTAACGAACACGTTCCATATCGGCGAGCTCGTCGTCCGCGAGGAGGCGGACGTAAAGCGCGTCGCAAAGGAGCTCTACAATATGCAACGCGCGAAATCTCGCGGAAAGGGGGTCGTTACCTCGTGAAATTGGGCTTTACATTCAACAACGTACACAGTGACGACATGGGGGTCGTGTTCCGTTCCACCGACCGGACGCTCCTCCCGCCGAAACGAGTCACGCAGTACACCATACCCGGCAAAAGCGGCACATACGACATAGAGGACGGCTACGAAAACCGGGAAATCTCGTGCGAGGTATCCTTTGTCGGAGAGGATTATCAATATCCCGGCGTGCGGACGCGGGCCCGAGCCGTCGCCGGGTGGCTATCCGGCGAGGGCTTGCTCATTTTCGACGACGAGCCGGAAAAGGCATACAGCGCAAAGGTTATCAGCGGTATCAGTATCGAGCAAATCGCGATTACGGGCCGTTGCGAGGTCGTCTTTCTTTGCGGGCCGTTCGCGGAGTCCATCCAGTATAATCAGCAAATCGTAAACTCCGTCTCCCTCCCCCATTCGGAGCCGGTCAACGTGAACGGCACACAGGAGACGGATTGCCTTATCTATATCACGGCCCGAGGCAACATTACGAACTTGACCGTTACCCGCGTCAAGGTGAACTAAAAACGGAGGTATGTAAAAATGGCAGCTCTTTCTAACGTACACGCCGCGTCGCTCCTCAATACATCGTTGCGGAGCGGGACGTATTACCTCGCCTTGTTCCTGACCGACCCGACCGCCGCCGCCACGGGCACGGAGGCCAGCGGCGGCGGATATGCCCGGAAGATTATCCCGTTCGGGGCGCCCTCGCTGGTATCCGGGCGGCAACAGGTGACGAACACGGCGGCGGTGGACTACGGCGTTATCACGGCGGACATTGGCACGGTCTCCTATTGGGGTATCTTTGACTCGCAGAGCGGCGGAAACCTCTTGTGGTTCGGCTCGTTCGCGCGGGGAAAGAACGTGCT
>ENA-ORNG01001624-ORNG01001624.1-human-gut-metagenome-genome-assembly--contig:-NODE-1624-length-15544-cov-5.464265_pt1 | contig 15544 bp, 19 predicted proteins | sample MGYA00242113_ERZ509018 | MGnify/ENA primary metagenome ERZ509018 (study PRJEB26280, sample SAMEA2338711) | human gut metagenome | biome: human gut; feature: human-associated habitat; material: faeces... | reverse complement strand
ACTGTTTCATGACACATTGGTGTCTTTCGCAGAAAGACGGGTAATACTTATGGAAAAAATAATTAAAACATCAAACATTATTAAAAAAATTCTCAAAATTTTATTTTGGATAATTGCTGTTGTTAGTGTTGTTTCTTTGGTAGCTATTTTAATTGCTTTATTTGCAAACGGTGATGCTACAAAGGTGGATAACCTTTCTATCACTCTCGGTAGCTATTCATTGCTTTTAAATCAAGAATATTCGTTACAACAGCTTACTCCTTTGTTGTGTATCACATTAGCAAATGTATTTATTTTTGGAATACTTTCTTGCTACACAATTAAAACCCTTCAGTCTATGTTTGAACCAATGTCTCAAGGCAAACCCTTCAGCACAACAATCAGTAGTGCGTTGAAAAAACTCTCCTATGTTGTTTTACTTATGGGTATCATAGGAATCATTCTACAAATAGCAACCAATTATATATTTTTTAATGCCTTTGATATACCAACGCTATTTAGTAAAGATAGAGTTATATCCTGTTCTATATCAATTGTAAGTAATGGCAATTTTATCATATGGTTCGTAATTCTTCGCCTAATAAGCCTTATTTTTAAGTACGGGGAAACATTACAGCAATTATCAGATGAAACATTATAAATTTAGACAAGGAGGGAATCTATGCCGATTATATTGAGATTGGATAGAGTGATGGCTGACAGGAAAATGTCTCTTAATACCTTGTCTGAGAAAGTTGGGATAGCCAATGTTAATCTATCAAAAATCAAAACAGGAAAAGTTAGTGCTATTCGCTTTTCAACATTAGAAGCAATTTGTGAAGCTTTAAATTGTCAACCGGGTGATATTTTAGAATATTGTCCGCCTACAGCTAATGACACTGTTGAAATAAAACAGTAGTTATATACTGCCGTATATGGGTGCACCATAGTGGCGTTTTTTCCTATCCCACAGAGGAATAATGGTGGGATGGGTTTTTTCTATGTAATCCCCGCCGCTTGTGCCGGCGGTGTGGTAATGCCGATATTACCTATCTCTATCTTGGGACTTCTTTCGTGGCTTGCGTTCCTGTCTGCCCTGTGCCTGCAACTGCCTGAGCCTGTCTCGGACACTTTCTTTTTCGGGTGGTCTTGTTAGTTTTTCCTTTTTCCTGACCTGCTGTTCCCATTTGGCAAGGTCATGGTTGTACTGCTCCACAACTGTCTCCATTTTGCGGAAGGTAGCCATAAACGCCTGTACATCGGGATAACCGTCTGCTTTCAGAATATCGGGCAGCTCGTCAAGCATTTTGGAGATTTTCTGCTCCACCTGTTGTATCTTGCTTTCCAACGTACACGGTAAATCACTAGTACCGTGTACGGATGTTCCATGTCCGATATTACTGTTAAGCTTTCTGTGAGCAAAAGGACTGTTGCTGCCCATATCAAATCCTTAAAGGAAAAGGGCGTAATTACAAGAGTTAGCGCAACAAAATGGACACTGGCAAATAAGCGGAAAATCGTAAAAGTAGTAAGCAGATGCCAAGATACTCCAAAATTACATAGCAAATCAGCAAATCGGAAGCAATCGAAGTTGATGATTGTCTCGGCAAGTTTCATCCTATGATTAGCATCTGAGAAACGTACACGGTAAACCATGAGTACTGGCTCATTTTTTGACCGCCGTTTCCGGCGGCCGTGTTTACAGATTGGTTGTTTTTGATTTACTCCGGCAGATCTCCGGCAACTGATCTGACCATGGAAGCAGTTTCTCAATAAAGCTGTAATCCGTATCATCCTGATGGTCTTTCAGAACTGTCAGTACATGGTCCAGATAACGGAACGGATTCAGGTTATTCGCCTTTGCTGTTTCCGTTATGCTGTAGATGATCGCGCTGGATTTCGCACCATCGATACTGTCGATCAGTTTCCACGCATGTTTATGCAGGCAGAAGCTGCGGAGCGCTCCTTCTGTTACGTTGTTGTCAAGTGGAACTTCCCCATCATTCAGGAACACTTTCAGTGCCTCTTCCTGATTGATACAGTAGTTGATCCCTTCCAGTGTTTTTCCTTTGGGAAGACGATTGGAAGATTGAATCTCTTTTACCCACGCAAAGAAAGCCTCCACCAGAGGTTTGACTGTGATCTGCCGCTGTTTCTTTCGGTCATCCGGTTCCAAAGCAGCCAACTGATTGTCCAGATGATAGATGGCCCCGATTCGTTTCACAGCTTCATACGCAACGGTATCTTTTGCAGTTTTTTGTGCTGCTTTCGGAAGGGCTTTTAAAGCGTCTGAGAAATAGCGCCTTGCATGTGTCCAGCACCCGGCAAATGTGATATCCGGATTTTCCCGGTCCAGCTTCCTGTAAGCGGAATAGCCGTCACAGACAACTACACCTGTAAAGCCCTTCAGGAATTCTCGCGGGTGGTCTGCTTTTCGGGTCCGCTGATATTCATACAGGACGATGGGCGTATCTTTGTAGATCTTCCCAGTGCGGTAGATCCACATATAACTCTTGCTGTTTGCGGGACGCCCATCCTTCGATACCATGACCGGAGTTTCGTCGGCCTGCAGCACATGGAAACGGTACAGTTCTTTATGGAGATAATCATAAAGGATTCCCAGATACCGGTCCGCACACTGGATCATCCAGTTCGCCATCACCTGCTTGGAAATGTGGATGTCGTTCCGCAGGAATTCCTGACTGATCCGGTACAGAGGAAGCCCGTTTACATACTTGGCATTCATGATACTTGCCGCCAGAGAAGGAGTCAGGATGCTGTTCCGCAGCAGATCTCTCGGACGGTCTGCCTTAACGATCGTCTGATTGTCCTTGCCGGCATAGACAGCTACATGATGCTCTTCGACTGTGTACACAGCCGGCTGAACACGGACTCTTTTATAAACTTCATCCGGAAGCCTCTTCCAGCCATCCGGACCGAAGAGTTCCTGCAGTTTTTCATCCGAAAGAGTATGAGGGATCACTTCAATTGGAAGATCCTTTAAATCTTCCTCACGTTTCCCTTTCCTTTTCCGGCGGCTGACCTGGATCACATCCTCTTCAGCCGGCTCAACGACGTAGAGTGTTTCCGTCAGGGCTTCGGCTTCGTTAAAGATGAGTTCCAGTTCTAACTGGCCTGCTATGACATCCAGTTTTTCAGAAGAACGCCCATAGCGTTTATTGCTGGCGTCAGCGATCTGCTCGATCAGACGCTCCATGTTTGCGTTCAGCTGGCTCAGCTGATCCTGCATGGACAGGATCACTGCTACGAGTGTCTCTTTGCTGAAGCTGTTCAGTTCTTCTGGTGAGTAGATCTTTGACTTTGACATGTCCGGTGCTCCTTTGTTTTGCTGGAACTATTGTACCACAAAACAAAAGAAAAAGCGAACCACACAAAAAGATCGTTCGTCATTCTCACCATAGGATAAACACTCTGAAAAGCCGAAAAAACTACTAGTTTTTTCAGTTTTTCAGAGTACTTATCCACACGGCAGCTTGCTGCCGGTAAGTACTCCATGATTGAATGAATGCAATAAGGCTCTGCTGTGGATAACTTCCAATCTGTCCTGGACGGCGAATGCGAAAAGATTTTTGATTTTCTCCGTTTTGCACAATGCTTTACAGGAGATCCTGAGGATACACTTCCTGGATCGGATGTCTGGAGACGATCTCCAGCCCCTTCATCAACGCCTGATATTGTTCCGGCGTGATCTCCAGTGCCTCTTCTTTTGTACGAGGCCAGCTGAAACCGCCAAGCTCCAGCCTTTTGTAAAGGAGAAGGAATCCATCGCCTTCCCATACAAGCCCCTTGATGCGGTCACTGCGCCTGCCGCAGAAGAGAAAAAGAATGTCCTTTTCATATGGATCCAGCTGGAAGTTGAATTTAATAATAGATGCCAGACCATCAATCCCGCGGCGTAAATCTGTGTATCCTGCAGCAATATAAATCTTTCGGAATCCGGTTGCATTATTCAGCACCCAGGAGCCCTCCAATCCGGGAGAGAAGCTCATCCGATGCAGAATTCGAAATCTCCAGAATGAGACTGCCTTTCCGGATCACGAGATCCGGATGAAAAACCGGAGCTGTGTTCTGAGAAGAAGATGGAAGCTTGATCTCAGTAAAAGAGACTGCCCTTTGAGTCGCTGGCACCATCGGCGCCATTTCCTGATGCGGTCCGGCAGTTGCCGGTAATAATGAATTCTGGGAATTTTCGAAAGCTTCCCTGCGCAGGATCCTCTGCCAGTAGAAGAACTGCTTCACTGAAATCCCATTTGCTCTGCACCAGGCAGTTTTAGACATTCCGCTGTTTATGCATTCATTCATGATTTTGGCCCAGTGCTCTGCACGGACCTGATGTGTGATCTTATCCATAGGGACACTCCTTTAAAAAACTTGTAGTTTTCTGGAGGTATTATCTCATGGATAGATGAAACTAGCACGGTACTAGTGATTTACCGTGTACCATTGTACCGTGCTTTATTCCGATTAGAGTTTGCATTTCTATCTCATATAATAACTTTATCATTCTCGTTTCTCCTCGTAATCAATATTTTCAAAGCCAGTAATCATAAGAGGTAACGCCCTTGCTGTGCAGTCAATACCAAGAGTAGAACTATTTACACATATATCATAGTTATAGGGCTTACCCCAATTTCCACCAGAATAATAGTTATAATAAGATTTCCTCTGCTTATCTGTTTTTTGAATAAGTGCTGCCGTTGAATGTTCATCGAGGTTTAATAGTTGTTGTTTTCGCTGTATCCTATCTGAAAAAGGCGCTGTAACAAACAAACTTAGATGTCTGATATTTTCTTTCGCTAAAATATAATCTGCACAACGTCCAACAAAAACGCAGTTATCATCTTTTGCCAAATCTAAAATCATGTTTTTCTGTACTTCAAACAAAATGTCGTTTGCAGATAAACCACGTAACTTCTTTTCGTCTGAATTATATAAAATGGTATGCAATAGGAAATTTGCCTTTTTTTCATCGGCTTGTTTCAATTCTTTATATTCGATATTGCTCCTTGTCGTTGCATTTTCTAAAAGTTCATGGTCATAAAAAGATAATTTTAAATTTTCTGCAAGTTTTTTACCTATTTCATGGCCACCACTTCCAAATTCTCTTCCGATACAAATAATCATAATTTTTATTCTCCTTTCTACTGGAGATAAGTATATTGAACGATAATGTAAGAAACAACGGACAGATGTATAATAAATAAAGGAGGTTGACGTTTAATGACACATAATGAAATTTCTTTACAAACCAAAAAGAAACTTGCAGCATCATTAAAAAAATTTATGATGTCAAAAAGTTTAAATAAAATTACGGTTACAGATATTATTAAAGATTGTGGTGTGAATCGAAAAACATTTTATTATCACTTTGCGGATATTTATGATTTATTAAAATGGATATTAGAACAAGAAGCTGTCGAAGTCGTAAAAAAATTTGATTTAATGGTTGATTATAAAGAAGCCATTTTATTTGTTATTAACTATGTTGAAGATAATGCTCATATTCTAGCTTGTGCTTATGATACGCTAGGAAGAGAGGAAATGAGACGTTTTCTTTATCAAGATTTTATTAGTATTGTAGAAACTATTATTGATAATGTAGAAAAAGAATTAGGTATCTGCATGGAAAAAGAGTTTAAACTTTTTTTATGTAACTTATATACAGAGTCATTAGCTGGCATTTTGATAGAATGGTTTAAAAATCCTCAAGATCAAAATAAAGAACAAATAGTTGAATATCTTTCTATCATTTTTCGTTCATCATTGCCAGAAATCCTCAAAAATTCACCTTCCGATCTTCTTTACCAGTAGGAGCGTATTTTATGCAAAGATTTGTTGACAAACAAGGGAGATTCTGTATAATAAGCTGTGTATGGTGTTTAGTTTTACTAAACTTTAAGATTATTTTTACAACTACAAATACAGCGTTCGATCTGCTGTGGGAGGTTCGTATGGATATTGGACGAAAATTGAAGGATCTGCGTGTCATGAAGGGACTTACTCAGGAAGAGCTGGCAGACAGAGCAGAGCTGACGAAGGGGTTCATTTCCCAGCTGGAACGAAATTTAACGTCGCCGTCGATTGCCACACTAATGGATATTCTTCAATGTCTGGGAACAAATATCGGTGATTTTTTCAATGAAGAGACGGAAGAACAGATAGTATTTTCCAAAGGGGACTACTTTGAAAAGCTGGATAGCGATTTGAAAAATAAGATTCAATGGATTATTCCAAATGCGCAAAAAAATGTTATGGAACCCATTTTGCTGACGTTGGAACCTGGAGGTTCCACCTATCCCGATAATCCCCATGAAGGGGAGGAATTTGGTTATGTGCTTAAGGGCTCGGTCCAGCTGCACGTAGGAAATAATATCTACAAGATAAAAAGCGGCGAGTCTTTTTATTTTCTGCCGGAGAAGCAGCATTACCTGGAATCCCGGCATGGAGCGACGATACTCTGGGTGAGTTCTCCGCCCAGCTTTTAATATTTGGTACTTAGGAGGAAAAAAGTTGAGTAAAAAGCCATTGATCGACCTGGTGAATATTAGCAAAACCTTTGATGGCACCTGTGTTCTGGATGATTTGAACTTGTCTATCAAAGAAAATGAATTTTTAACGCTGCTTGGACCTTCGGGCTGCGGTAAGACAACAACACTGAGGATACTGGGCGGTTTTGTAACGCCGGACAAGGGCAGCGTCATCTTTGACGGCCAGGACATTACCCAGATGCCTCCAAATAAGCGAAATTTGAATACTGTATTTCAGAAATACGCCCTGTTTCCTCATATGAATATTGAGGAAAATATTGCTTTTGGCCTGAAAATCAGCCATAAGTCGGATGCTTATATTAAAGATAAAATTAAATACGCCCTTAAACTGGTAAATCTCCAAGGCTATGAAAAGCGTATGCCGTCCTATCTGTCTGGCGGACAGCAGCAGCGAATCGCCATTGCCCGGGCCATTGTCAATGAACCAAAGGTTCTTTTGCTGGATGAGCCGCTTGGGGCTTTGGATTTAAAGCTGCGTCAGGATATGCAGTATGAACTGATTCGGTTGAAAAATGAGCTTGGAATTACATTTATTTATGTCACCCATGATCAGGAGGAGGCCCTCACCATGTCGGATACGGTGGTTGTTATGAATCAGGGCTATATTCAGCAGATGGGCACGCCGGAGGATATTTATAATGAACCGGAAAATGCCTTTGTGGCCGATTTTATTGGAGACAGCAATATCATTAACGGTTTAATGATTCGAGATGAATTGGTTGAGATTTTGGGCGTGAAGTTTGTTTGTGTGGACAAGGACTTTGGTAATTATAAACCGGTAGATGTGGTCATTCGTCCGGAAGATGTCATTCTCGGAAATCCGGGTGAAGGCTCTATGGATGGTGTTGTAAGTCATTTGATTTTCAAGGGTGTCCATTATGAAATGGAAGTTATGGCAAATGGTTTTGAGTGGCTCGTGCAGAGTACGGTAGCTCACGCGGTGGGCACTCCGGTAAGCCTTCGGGTCGATCCGTTTAATATTCAGATTATGAACAAACCGGAATACGAGGATGAGAAAGCTGTGGTATTGGATGAATAAACGAAAACTTTTGTCAGGTCCGTATTTACTTTGGGCTTTGGGCTTTATTATTTTACCTTTATTGATGATTATTTATTATGGTCTTACGTCTTCTGACGGCAGCTTTACTTTGGATAATCTGCTTGCCATCGGAGAGCCGATTCATTATAAGGCGCTGGGACAGTCTTTGCTGATCGCTTTTGGCAGTACATGTATCAGTTTGCTGATTGCTTATCCCTTAGCGTATATATTGAGTAAAAACCAGGGAGGAAAAAAAGGCGTTGTCATTATGCTGTTTATCCTTCCGATGTGGATTAATTTTTTGCTTCGGGTACTGGCCCTGCAGATGATTCTGGCTAATACGGGGATATTAAACGGAATTCTTAATTTTTTCGGCCTTCCGTCCCAGCATTTGCTGTATACCCGGACGGCCATTCTGATTGGAATGACCTACGATTATCTGCCCTTTATGATTTTGCCGATTTATAATGCTATGTGCAAAATTGATAAGGATTTAATTCATGCGGCGGCGGATTTGGGCGCCGGAAGCCGGTTGATTTTCCGGAAGATTATTTTGCCTCTGTCTATGCCGGGGGTGATTAGCGGAATTATTATGGTTTTTGTTCCGAGTATTTCCGAATTTGCCATTGCGGATATACTGGGAGGTTCAAAGATTCTGCTTATCGGAAATGTTATCGAGCAGGAATTTTCCCTGACGAATAATTGGAATCTGGGTTCGGGTTTATCGATTGTCCTGATGATATTTATATTTATCAGCATGGCGGTAATGAATAAAAATGATGCCAAAGGGGAGGGACAGATGATATGGTAAAACGATGGATTGAAAAGTGTTATGTGGGACTGGTATTCTTCTTGCTGTATGCGCCGATTGCCATTCTCGTCGTCTGTTCCTTTAATGCTTCCAAATCCCGTCGGGTCTGGGGCGGATTTACCCTTCAATGGTATGCGGAATTATTTCAGGATGAAGCTGTCATAGAAGCGGTTCGGACATCGCTGATGCTGACGACAATGGCGGCCGTTATTGCCGCAGTACTCGGAACGCTGGCGAGTATCGGAATTACGGTCATGGGTCAGAAAAAGCAACAGGCCATTATGACGGTGACGAATATCCCTATGCTGAATGCGGACGTGGTGACGGGTATTGCCATTATGCTTCTTTTCGGGCGTTTCTGGAATCTGGGGTATTTTTCGATGTTGGCCGCGCATATTACCCTGGGGGTGCCCTATGTCATATTAAATGTTATGCCGAAGCTGCAGCAGACGAATTTAAGTACCTATGAGGCGGCCCTTGATCTGGGAGCTTCGCCGGTGTATGCTTTCTTTAAAGTGGTTCTGCCGGATATCATGCCGGGGATTTTTTCAGGATTTTTGCTGGCGTTTACCATTTCACTGGACGATTTTGTGATTACTTATTTTACGAAGGGCGCCGGAATGAATACCATATCCACGATGATCTATCAGCAGGTACGTCGCGGCATTGACCCGAAAATGTATGCGCTTTCAACACTCTTTTTCTTGTTGATTTTGATTGTACTCTGGCTTGCCAATCGAATTTCGGTGAGACAGGTTCAGGAGACGGAAGGATAGAAGGGAGAATGCAGTGAAAAAGTTTAAAATATACATGAGTTGGTTGATGGGCAGCGCAATGCTTTTATGCGGGTGCGGCGCTTCGGATGCGGCGGCTGTGTCGGATTCGGGAAATACATTGGTTGTTTTTAATTACGGTGATTATATCGATTTTGCCACCATTGAAATGTTTGAAAAGGAAACGGGAATTCATGTGGAATATGAACAATATGTGACGCCGGAGGATATGTATACAAAGTATCAGTCCGGGAATATCCCGTATGATTTGATTTGCACCTCTGATTATATGGTGGAAAAAATGATTCGCAATGGGGAAGCAAAGAAGATTGGCACAGCCTCCATGGAATATTATGATAATCTGGATTCGGACTATCTGGAATTTTGTCAGACTTTTGATGTGGAAAATGAATATGCCGTCCCATATTTTTGGGGAACGGTAGGAATTCTTTATAATACGGAGCTGGTGGAGGAAGAGGTCGATAGTTGGGATATTCTCTGGAACGAGAAGTATAAAAATCAGATTATTATGGAGAACAGTATGCGGGATGCCTTTGAGGTGCCGTTAAAATGGAAAGGTAAGTCCTTAAATACGGTGGATGAGGGGGAGCTTCGGGAGGCCCAGTCTCTGCTCATGGAACAAAAAAAACTGGTAATGGCTTATATGGTAGATGAGTCCAGAGACGCCATGATCGCCGGCGATGCGGCGTTGGCAGTCATTTATTCCGGCGATGCAACGGTCGCTATGGAAGCTAATGAAAATTTAGATTATGTGGTGCCGGAGGAAGGCTCGAATATATGGTTTGACTGCTGGATGATCCCGGCGTCCTGCAAGCACCAGGAGAATGCGGAAAAGTTCATTGATTTTATGAATCGAGAAGATATCGCCCGGATGAACTTTGATTATGTTTATTACGGCACGCCGAATAAGGCTGTCTATGATGAACTAGATGAAGAAACAAAAGAGGATTATACCATTTTCCCGGAGGATGATACACTGGAAAAGTGTGAAGTATATAAATATTTGGGTTCAGAAGCGGAAAGCTTTTATAATCAATTGTGGAAAGAATTGAAGGCCTATTAATGGTGGAACGGCTGTACGGATATGGTTATCACGTACAGCCGTTAGTCGATTCGGAAATCTTTTTAAAAGAAATCGGATAGAGGGCCTTTTGATGTTTCATGATAAAGAATGGATAAAAATGCCGCTTCGGAGTTTTGGTTCAAACCAGGTGGATTTCGGCGGCATAATGCTGCCGGCATCGGCAATGTCCATTAAATCGTCCAGAGTTGTCGGGTAGAGAGCAAAGGCGACGCCGTGGCCTTCATTGACAAGTCGTTCTAACTCCGGGAGTCCGCGGATTCCGCCCACAAAATCAATGCGGGAGCTGGTACGGGGATCATCGATATTTAAAATCGGACCGAGCAGATTATTTTGCAGGATGGATACATCCAACTGGTCGACGGGATTTTCTTCATTGAAGGTACCTTTTTTAAAGGTCAGACTGTACCATTTACCATCCAGATACATGCCGGCCTGATGTTTTTTCACAGGCTCATAACGTTCGGAAACCGGGGCCACATCAAAAGCCGCTGTCAGTTTTTCAAGAAATTCGCTTCGGGACAGGCCGTTTAAATCGTGAACGTAACGATTGTATGGCCATATATGAAGCTGTTCGTCAGGAAAGATCACCGACAGAAAATAATTGAATTCCTCGTCTCCGGTGTAACTCGGATGCTCCTGGCGGCGTTTCATGCCGACATGGAAGGCAGAGGCCGCCCGGTGATGGCCGTCGGCGATATATAGATATGGAATATCTTCAAATTCCTTCTGGAATCCGGCAATTGTCCGTTCATCATCAACGAGCCACACAGTATGACGCACGTTGTCTTCGGCGGTAAAATCATAAATCGGTTTATAGCTGTCAATCCAGTATTTCATGGCATTGGTTATATTTTCTTTTGCCCGGTAGGTCAGAAAAATCGGTCCTGTGTTGGCGTTGCAGACATCCACATGACGGATCCGGTCCGCTTCTTTATCGGCCCGGGTCATTTCGTGTTTCTTGATAATGCCGTTGGCATAGTCGTCAATGGAGACACAGCCGACGAGACCGGTCTGGACACGTCCATACATAATTTCACGATAAATATAAAGACAGGGTTTGGAATCCTGAATATAAATGCCGTTGGAACACATCTGTTTCAGAGTGTCCGCGGCCTTTTTATATACCTGATCATCATAAGGATTGACAGAGTTTTCAAAATTAATTTCTGCTTTATCGACATGAAGAAAGGAATAAGGATTGTTTCGGACAAGTTCACGGGCTTCTTCCGTGTTCATGACATCATAAGGTAATGCAGCAACCTGGCTGGCCAGAGACGGGACCGGTCGGATCGCGGCAAAGGGTTTTAAAACAGCCATAGGGATCCTCCTTAAATACCTGATTTTATATAAAAGATAGATTCTATATTAGCATAAAAGATAAGAAATGTTCAAGGTGAAAAAAATTAAAAAAGGGTGTTGACATTTAATTAATTATTTGTTATATTACAGATATAACAAATAAAACACATAAAACAATCGAATGGAGGAATGATTTATGTTGATGCCTAGTATTTTTAATAATAGTTTATTTGATGAGATGATGGATTTCCCATTCAGAGGTGATTTCTTCGGTGATACAGGACGTATGCTGAATGATTACAGAACCAGCGTTATGAAAACGGATGTAAAGGAATCGGATGGATTTTATGAAGTGGATATGGAACTTCCTGGATATAAGAAAGAAGATGTTTCCGCAAAGCTTGAAAAAGGCTATCTGACCATTACAGCAGCTAAGAATGAGGAAAATAATACAGACGGGTCCGATGGAAAATATATCCGTCGTGAACGTTATTCCGGCCAGTGCTCCAGAACATTTTATGTCGGCGAGACCATCCGTCAGGAAGATATTCATGCAAAATTTGAAAATGGTATTTTGAAGCTGACCGTGCCAAAGTCGGAGCCGGCCAAAATTGAAGAACAGAAATATATAGCGATTGAAGGTTAATGATTTGCACCTCCCTATCCGCTTTTACGGGCGCCCTTTAATGGGCGCCCGTTTGGATTTAGTTTGGATAATAATATAATGTGCTTTCTTTGAGTGCGAGGTAGTCAGAGCTTGCACTCATTAGATAAATGTAATACGTTCCATTTTCTTTAGCTTCTAAGGTATATGTACCGGTTAGGGTATCGATTGCCGTGCCTTCCTTCATTATACCGTCATAAATATAACCCACAATCAAAGTTTGGTTGGAAACAACGTCTGATTCATATTTTTCGAAACTATATTCAAGCACATCACCTGATTTTAAAAGCCAACCTTTGTGGTTTGATTTTGTTAAAATAGAAACAGAATTATTAATCATAAGTTGTCCTGGAACATTATTATAATCTGAATCATTAATTTCAATTTCTACGAAAGAGTTTGGACATAGACCTTCAATATCTATTTGGTGTACTATATCTGAAGTATTTAGACCTTCATTTAAAGTTTCATTTACTGTAGAAGCGGAATCCACAATTTCCTGACCAATAAGATTTTGATTATTTTCATTTAAAATTTGATTTGTATGTACATTGGAATCAGAGTTATTGGAAGTACATGCCGAAATAAATAATGATATAATTATCACAATAAATAAAATAAATATACGTTTATTTTTATAGTTCATGAATTTTTCCTTTAAAAAACTATATTTGCCTTAATAATTGTAAATGGGTCAGAAGAATAATTAACTATAATTCCATAATAGGAATCAAATTTTTCAGTAATAGTGGATATTATACCAGCACTGCCCGTTGAGGTACCAGAAGAAAGGTATCCAACATTATTTCCTGTTAATGCATAAAAGTGAGAAGCAAGGCGATTGAGAGTATATGAAAATTCGATTCTTGTTCCAGCATATGCGTATAACCCATTCGCTCCAGCAGGCTTTAGAACCGCAGTTTCGCTGTTATATAATGTTATTCCAGTCCAAGAATATCGAGTTCTTGGTTCGCCATTAGGAATAGTTCCCGTTTCACGAATAGTTCCGTCTTCTCTATAGATGGCGCTATTTTCTAAATGCGAGAAAATTGTCTCGAAGATTATTTCTACGACAAATAGCGATAGATTGGCAATTATCCTGACAGCGTTTAAGCTGTCAGGTCTGTTAATAAAAGCATACATCAAAACATCCCATACAAAGCCGATACTTGTAACAAGAATTATGAAAAAAATCTTTTTTATGAGTCTATCCTTACAAGGGAGCGCTATCAACAGTAAGCCTATAAGGGATGATAATAAGTTTATCGTAGGGTTATTCAGAACTATGGTACAAAAGCTGTTAATAAGATAATAACAGATTGTCATGTACACAGCTGGTCGAATAGAATCATAATGTAAAAATAATTTATAAGCAAAACGCCAGATAATATATGCAAGAAAGGCATTGGATATTAGGAAAATTAGTGTCTCCATGCTGTCCCCTTTATTTAATCATTGATGATTTTAAAATAAATCTCATTTTTGTAATTCCTGCTGATGGGAAGGATGTCATTGTTGCTCATTAGCAATTGGTTGTGCTGGCAGGAAATGATGTATTGTGAGTTTATGATATAGGATTTATGTATTCTCCAAAAAATTTCATTTGGCAGTTCCTTTTCAATTTCTGAAAGCTTCTTGTAAATCGTTATAATTTCGCCGCTTTTCAAATGGATAAGTGCTTTCCGGGCTTCACTTGAAAAATATAATATATCTCTATAAGGTATTTGTCTAATAGCCGTTTTGAATTTATATAAAAAACATTGGGTTGGTGTCGTTGTTTTCTGAGTATATTCATCCAATATATCAACAACTTCTTTTTCAGAAAATGGCTTGATTAAAAAATCCATTGGACGTATTTTAAATAGTTCCATAGCATATCCCGGATTTCCGGAGATAAATATGATCTGAAGGTTGGTGTTTGTTGAACATTTTCGTAAAAAACGACCAATTTCTATTCCTGAGTCATCAGGTAATTGGATGTCTAAAAAAAGCAGATCAGTGGAATCCTCAAAATTTTCATAAAGACTTTTTGCTGTCTGGTAAACATCTGTTTTTATGGGAATTCCATTTCTTTTGGAATATTGTAAAACTATATTTTCTATAAAATTGCAAGTTAAATAGTCATCATCACAAATAGCTATGTGCATTGAATATCACCCGCCTATTGATCTAGTAAATATATTCCTATTGTATTTGAGTAAAGGATAAATGTCAAATATAATTGTTTTATGGATTGCAGCATAAAAATACGTGGTTAAAGAAAACCTCGCAGATATAAAAGACATATGATATAATAAGAAAGAATGTAACGTAGAGAGTGAGACAGTGAGTTATGGAATATGTTGTCGTGGATTTTGAGTGGAATCAATCTCCGTATGGTAAAAATGCATCAAATAAATATCTTCCTTTTGAGATTATCGAAATCGGAGCGGTAAAGCTGGATGAAGAAGGACGTGAAATCGGCCGGTTCGACGAGGTGATCAAACCGAAGGTTTATAAACGGATGCACCACGTGACAAAGAATTTGACAGGGATAACAGAAAAAGATTTGAATCATGGCAGGGCGTTTCCAAAGGCGCTGGTAGATTTTATGAATTGGTGCGGTGATAATTTTATGTTTTGTACCTGGGGAAATCTGGATTTACTGGAACTCCAGCGGAATATGAAATTTTTTCATCTGGAAAGTCTGCTGACCGGGCCGATTAAATATTATAATGTACAAAAGCTTTTTCGGATGTTTTATGATGAGGGGAATAGCGCGGCATCTCTGGAATATGCGGTGGATTTTTTTAAGCTTGAGCGGAAGGGCTGTTTTCACCGGGCAATTAACGATGCGGAATACACGGCGGAAATTTTTGCTTTAATTGATAAACAAGAAGCAGAGAAATGGTATACGGTAGATTATTATCAGAATCCGAAAACGCGTAAAGAGGAGCTGAAGCTGATTTACGAAACCTATTCGAAATATGTTTCAAAGGAATTTAACAGTAAAGAGGCGGCGATGGCCGATCGGGAAGTTCGTACTACCCGGTGTTTTAAGTGCGGCCGGACGGCCCAGAAGCGTATTCGCTGGTTTTCAGGAAAGAATCGGTGCTATTATTGTCTGGCTGAGTGTGGAGAGCATGGTTATATACGGGGAAAAATCCGTTTGAAAAAGACGGATGAGGATAAAGTTTATGTAGTAAAGACACTGCGTCAGATTGATGGAGAGGGCGCGAAACAAATCGTGGCCATGAAAGAAGAGGTCCGTCAGAAACGGCAGGAGAAACGCCGGTAGTGTAAAGTAGCCTATGAAAAAATGGAGC
>ENA-ORNG01001623-ORNG01001623.1-human-gut-metagenome-genome-assembly--contig:-NODE-1623-length-15552-cov-3.268891_pt1 | contig 15552 bp, 22 predicted proteins | sample MGYA00242113_ERZ509018 | MGnify/ENA primary metagenome ERZ509018 (study PRJEB26280, sample SAMEA2338711) | human gut metagenome | biome: human gut; feature: human-associated habitat; material: faeces... | reverse complement strand
AGAGCGTGTGAAGAATAAACATGACCCGTCAAAGCAGTTGAAGAAAACAGGAACGGTAGGGCAAGAAAGCAAAGTATTCAGAACTATTTGAAGAAAACTGAACAGGCTGAACCAATCGGCACTTTACCCCTAAACCAAGAAACCGTTAAGTGGAAGAATCAACCGCACGAGATGACACAGCACTTTGTTTCACAGGTCAGGAAGTTCCCCGACTTCCTGACTATTTCAAAAAGAACTGTTGCAGCAGTTCCGGGGAAAAGAACCAAGGAATAGGATTTCAGTTCTTTCAAAAAATTGTCTATTGTGTGTCGGTCAACAGGTTTTGGTGGTTTTAATGTGAAACACCGGCGGTTTGAACAACACCGTTCAAAAAGTTCAATGATGTGTAACAGGTTTTCAGATTTTAATGTGAAATCTGATAAAGGAAAGACACCCCTGATTGTACTTAAGGTGTGCTGACAATAGACAACTTTTTGAAGGAACTGGGAAAGGATAAAGGCAATGATTGATTTCATAAAAGATGCGGATTGCACCAAGGAAACACCTGTCAAATTGGGTGTTCCTGATGCACCGATATATGGCAAAGGCATCAAATTGAAACCAAGGGTTGACGGTAGAACTGATTCAGAGCATTTCAAGAAAATCTATTTGCCGGAACTTTTACCACTTGAAGAATATGATCTGATAGTTGTTTTGATTTCCGGCGGTAAGGATTCAGTTGCTTGTTACCTAAAACTTCTTGAACTTGGTGTACCAAAAGAAAGAATAGAGTTTTGGCATCACGATATTGACGGCGGGCATCCTTCAAGGCGTATGGACTGGAAATGTACCCAAAACTATGTAAAAGCACTTGCAGATGCAGAGGGTATCAAGTTAAGGGTTTCATACAGGGTGAATGGTTTCTTTGGTGAATTGTATCGGATAGGTGCATCAGAACCCATTGAATGGATTGACCCTGATACTGGTGAAGTAAAGCAGTGCAAACTTTCAAGCAATTATCTGAAATGCAAAGAACTGAAAGAACAGGCAACAGAGGAAATGGAAGAACTTCTGAAAAAGTATGGTTATAGAATGAAGTTCCCCGCAAAAGGTGGTACACATTCAGGGCGTTGGTGTAGTGGTAACTTAAAAGCAGCGGTTCAGGACAGTGTGACAGCCAATCTTGAAGAAACCAAACGTGACAAGAAAATCTTGATTGTTTCAGGTGAACGCCGTGGTGAATCTGCCGGACGGTCAAAGTACAATGAAATGGAAATACACCGCACCAATGCAGAAGCCAAGGCACACAGAATTGTTCATCAATGGCGGTGCTGCATTGATTATTCTGAAAAGGATGTGTGGGAACTGCTGAAACGGCATTATATAAACCCACACCCATGTTACAGGATAGGTTGGAACAGATGCAGTTGTATGATGTGTATATTTTCAACACCCCGGTTATTTGCCGGAGTAAAAGAACTTTTCCCTGATGATTATGCTGCACTAAGGCATGATGAAGAAGTTCTTGGGTTCACACTGGATAACAAAAAGAATCTTGATGAATTTATCGGTGATACACAGTCTTGCGTGTGTTGGAAGGATAAAGCAGCAATACATTCAATACTTACTGGTGAGTTCAACACAGATGACATATACACAAATGATTGGAATTATCCTGTTGGTGCATTTCATGGTGCTGACGGTGGTTCATGTTAGAAAGAAGGTGGTTATGTGAAGAAAATAGTTGCAGCATGGATTGAACAGATTCTTGAATTTCCAACCAAACTTGAATATCTTGCATACATAGAAAGCCTGAAAAAAGGCAAACCGCAGAAATTCAAGGAAACATCATTTGAACAGTTGGAATCAGGGGTTGTTAGAATAACGATCAGGAAACAGTACAACAACAATGCGTTCCCTGATGATGAAAAGGAAGGTGAAGAAAGTGTTTGATTATTCAAAGTTAAGAGGAAAAATCAAGGAAGTGTTTGGAACACAGGCAAAGTTTGCTAAAGCAATGGGAATGTCAACCGTGACATTATCTGCAAAATTGAACGGAACAGTTCAGTTCACTGCACCTGAAATGAACAAGGCGTGTGAAGTCCTTGGTGTTTCGGTGGAATTTATTCCACTATATTTTTTTACTGAAAAAGTTAAGACTTCTTAACTCAAAGAAAGGATAGGTGATAAATTATGAAATTCAGCGAAAAGTTGAAACAGGCTATGCAGCAGTTAGGAATCAATCAGGCACAAGTTGTTGGATTGACCGGGAAAAGTAAGGTGTCAATCAGTATGTACCTGAATGACAAGACCACACCGTCAGAACAGGTTCAAAGTGATATTGCAGTATCACTTGGACTTACCCCTGACTATTTTGAACAGGAAGAAACCCCGGTGACCTTCAAACCTTCCAAGTGTGAAGATGGCATCCCAACCTTGACAGTACATGAAGTTGCTAAGTTGATGCACAAGCACACCAACACAATAGCACTTGGGTTACAACAGGGCGTTTTTCCTTGGGGGTATGCAATTCATACCAGTGAACACCGTTGGTCATATTTCATCAATGCAAAGCGTTTTGCAGAAATTGAAGGGGTGATCTGATGCCAAAGATTGAGTATAAAAGCATTAAGTTTCAGCAGAAAAGTCTTGAACTGATAAACCTTGTGAATCAGGTGGTTGAAGAATATCAGGCACAGGGATATGAACTGACACTTAGACAGGCATATTATCAGTTAGTTGCCCGTGGGTACATCCCCAACAATGAACGCAGCTATAAGAACATTGGAAATCTTATCAATGACGGTAGACTTGCCGGGTTGATTGACTGGCATAGCATCACAGACAGAACCCGCAACCTTAGAAGCAATAGTCACTGGGACAATCCGGCTGATGTGATTGCATCTGCAAGATACAGTTATCTGCTGAACAAGTGGGACGGTCAACCGAACTACGTTGAAGTGTGGGTTGAAAAGGATGCCTTAGTTGATATTGTGGGACAGGCTTGCAGACCACTTGACACACCATATTTTTCATGTAGGGGTTACACTTCACAGTCAGAAATGTGGTCAGCAGCACAGCGTTTCATTAGTCAAGATTACCGTGATAACAGGGTGATTATTCACTTAGGTGACCATGACCCAAGCGGTATTGATATGACAAGGGATATTCAGGAACGCTTGCAGATGTTCGGTGCTGATGTGTATGTGAAGCGTGTAGCACTGACCATGAATCAGATTGGTACATATAACCCACCACCTAACCCGGCAAAGATCACTGACAGTAGAGCATCAAAGTATATTGATGAATACGGCAATGAATCTTGGGAACTGGATGCACTTGAACCACAGGTCATCACTGATCTGATAACCAATGAGGTCACAGCACTAAGAAATGATGAAATTTACCGTTCAGTATGTGATTCAGAAGAACGTGGAAAAGATGAACTTAAAATGATAGAACGCAACTATGACAAGGCTGTTGCATTTTTAGAAAGTGAGGAATAGGAAAATGGAAAATAACAATACCGTTCAGAATGTAGTGCATGGGTTCAAAGTGTTCAGACCTGATTGGACTTGTTCACCTAATGGTAACACTAAACAGTACACTTGCCCCGGAAAATTTGAGGAAGAAGGGGAACTTGATGTTTGCGGTCCTGGTATGCACTTCTGTCAGACTGCTGCCGACTGTTTCAATTATTACAGTTTCAACAGTGAAAACAAGGTTGCAGAAGTCATTGCTTATGGTGATGTAAGAACAGACGGTGACAAGTCATGTACTGACAAATTGGAGATCGTGCGTGAAATCCCGTGGGATGAAGTGTTGCGAATCGTCAATATTGGAAAGAATTGCACGGGTCGCTGCAACACCGGGGACTGCAACACCGGGGACTGGAACAAATCGTCTTTTAATACTGGTTGCTTTAATACAGAAGAACAGAAGATCATGCTGTTCAATAAACCGTCAGATATGACTTACAGTGAATGGTTTGGTTCAGATGCAAGATATTTACTGAATCAGATACCAAAGGATGTTGTTGAATGGGTATATGAAGAAGATATGACTGATGCGGAAAAGGCAGCACATCCAACCTATGAAACAACAGGCGGTTATCTCAAAGTGCTTGATGAATCTGAATGTGGTCAGTTGTGGTGGGGCAGCCTGTCAGACCGCAGAAAGGAAATCATCAAGGCAATACCAAACTTTGATGCTGAAATATTCTTCCAGTGTACGGGTGTCAGGGTAGATGAATGATCTGCACTTTATGCCCCATCAGGAAGATGCACTGAACAGAACTGAACAGTTCAACCGTTGTGCTTATTATCTTGATATGGGACTGGGTAAGACCTTTGTAGGTGCTGAAAAAATGTATTTGCTGAACAATGCGGTGAATGTGGTCATCTGTCAGAAATCCAAGATAGATGACTGGATTCAGCACTTCAAAGAATATTACCCAAGTGACCGTGTGATGAACCTGACCAAGAAAAGTGAAGCAATCAATTTCAGGACACTTGTTGATACCAAAGAATTATACAACAAGGATGTTCAGATTATAGGCGTTATCAACTATGAAACTGCTTTCCGGCGGGATTGGTTGCTGAAACTCAAAGGGTTCACACTGATGCTTGATGAAAGTTCACTGATAACCAATGAAACAGCACAACGGTCAAAGTTCATTCTGAAAATGCAGCCGGAAAGTGTGATTTTATTATCAGGAACACCAACAGCCGGAAAGTATGAAAGGTTGTGGTCACAGGTTCAGTTGCTTGGGTGGAACATTACAAAAAAGGCGTTTTGGTCATCATACGTTCAGACTGAATGGGTTGAAAACGGTGATGGGTACAAGAATGAAGTGATAACTGGGTACAAACACACAAAACACCTGAAAAAGAAACTTGCAGATCATGGGTGCATCTTTATGAAAACCGCTGATGTGATTGAACTGCCGGAACAGACTGAACAGAAGATATTCTTTAAGGTAACACAGGCGTACAAGTATTTTATCAAAAATAGTTACATCATGCTTGATACCCTGAATATGTGCAAGTTCAAAGATGATTCAGATTATTACGGCACGGATGTGACACCACGGGTTGAACTGGTCGGTGACAACAGCCTGACCAAGATGCTATATGCCCGGCAGTTGTGCGGGCAGTGGCACAAGGAAAAACTGGAAGGTTTGCGGGACTTGGTTGAATCAACAGAAGATAGGCTGATTATATTCTACAACTTTACCGCAGAACTTGAAGCAATGCAGAAAAAACTTGCTGATCTAAACAGACCCTATTCAGTTGTGAATGGGTCAAAGAAGGACTTGACCGCATACGATCAGGCAGATGATTCAATCACATTCATACAGTATCAAGCCGGGGCAATGGGTGGTAATTATCAGAAAGCAAACAAGGTTATTTATTTCACCTTGCCACTTGGAAAAGGGTCATGTGATATATGGGAACAGTCAAAAAAGCGTATTCACCGCATAGGACAAGCCAAACCGTGCTTTTACTATTACTTACTGGTGAAGGGTACGGTTGAAGAAAAGAACCTTGCAGCATTGAAGGAAGGAAAGGAACTGACAGATGAATTATTCAAAAATACTTAACTGGATATTTGGAATCATGGCATTTATCGGTGTATTCCTGATAATTGGTGCAGTCGGTGCATCTGACTATGCGGTTGAAATGGGAATATATGAACCACTTACCGCACACCTGAAAGAATATATCATTGGTGCGATTCTGATGATTCCCGGAATCATTTATTTGAAAATCACGGAAAGGGGTGATGAAACATGAACTATTCAAAGAACCTTAGAAAGTCCGCAATGGCAAAGCGGGTCTTGATCTTGCTTGGTGTTGCCTTTTGTGTTGGGTTAGCTGTTGGGGGTGTGTCTGTATATGCCCTGAAAACTCATATAACCGCCAAGGACAAAGATAAATCAATAGAACGCACACTTGAACGGGATAATACAGAAACCCTTGTATATGGGGCGTATGATGACAGAACATTCACACAGGAAATTTCCCTTGACTGGGGTGCAGGTGATTTAGATTTCACACCGCTTGACTGCAAGATGCCGGAAGAACAACAGGAATTTACATATTACCTTTGTACCGGGTACAACATTGATTTTACCCTTGTTATGGCACTGATTCAGAATGAAAGCAGTTTTGACCCGGCGGTCATCAGCAAAACCAATGATTACGGTTATATGCAGATCAATCAGATCAATCATCAGTGGTTGACAGATACCCTTGGTGTTACGGATTTTACAGACCCGTATCAGAACATCAGGGCGGGCGTGTTCGTACTTAGAAAACTGTTTGAACGGTATCAAGATACCAATATGGTCTTGATGGCGTACAACATGGGTGAAGATGGTGCTGCCCGGTTATGGGGAAAGGGCATCTATTCAACCGACTATACAGAAAAGATACTGAACTATCAGACACAGTTCAATGAACAGTTGGGCGGTGAGTAAATGGCAGCAGAAAAGAATTTTGAAAATAAGGTCAAAGCGTTCCTGAAGGACACCGGGGCATGGTTGCTGAAATACTGGGGCGGTGCTGCTTATACAAAAAGCGGTATTCCTGACCTGTTGGTTTGTTCAGATGGGTGTTTCCTTGGCATTGAAGTCAAAGCACCAAACGGTGAACCGTCACTGTTGCAGTTGGTCAACCTCAAAAAAATCAGAGAATCAGGCGGGTATGGAATTTTGTTGTACCCCAAGGATTTTGAACAGTTCAAAATGTTCATTACAAAAAAATCAGAACTTAACGCTTGGTATCTTTCCAACATTGAAGATCAGAAGCGTTGGGAAATAAAATTATCAAAATAAGGAGTGAAAGAGCATGGCAGCAAAAAAGAAAGCAGATGCAGCGGTTGAGAATACCGCAGAAGTAACACAGGAAAGTGTTCAGGAAGAAATTGAACAGGTAGCAGCAGACAACGCAAAGGAACTTGACAATAAGAAGTATGTGGTTGACCACTTACTTTCAACCAAGCGTGAGGGAATGGAAGATCTGATTGCTTACATGGAAGAAATCGGATTCTTTGAAGCACCATGCAGTGGTGGAAATCATCTTGCGTGTCAGTTCGGTCTTGTTCATCACAGCAGAAATGTAATGATGGCAGCAGAAAATATTGGTTATGCACTTCTTGGCAAGGTCAAGTATACAGAAATCCGTGATTCAGTCATCATTGCAGCAGCATTACATGACCTTGGCAAGTGCGGTGACTTTGGTAAGCAGATGTATGTGCCTAACATGATTAAGGACGGCAGACCTACCAAGGCAGAGCCGGAACAGAAATATAAACAGTCTGAAAGCAAGCCTTTCAAGCGTAACCCGGCACTTCTTCCACTTGACCATGCAACCCGCAGTATCAAGTTAGCAACCCTTTTCATTGACCTGACGGAAGATGAAGAATTTGCGATCAGATACCATGATGGTCTGTATGAATCAGCAAACTATGGAGTGAAGGGAAATGAAACCCCGTTATATTTGATTCTGCATTATGCTGATTTATGGTCAAGCAGAGTAACAGAAGGTAGCACAGATGAAGGGAGTGAAGAATAATGGCAGAGTATAAATATGATAATCCACAGTTGACTGAATCATTTAAGAACCACATGAATGAAGTATACGGTGCATCAGTATTTCAATACCCAAGATATGATTTACCTATGTTTGGGTTAGGTATACCAACACCAAACGCTCATAAGTCGGTTAGACCACATTGCGGTAATCGCTATAAAAAGAATGAATCTTTAGAACCTGATCGTATCTTAAAATCTAAAAATGCAACAGTTGTATTTTGGAAAGATGGAACGAAAACAGTTGTTAAGTGTGCGAAAAATGAAGAACCTAATGAGTACAACGCTTTTACTGCTGCACTTGCAATTAAATTATTTGGAACTAACAGCCGTGTGAAAAAGATCATCAAGAATAAAACAGTTATTCAGGAGAAGAAAGGACAGGTGAAATAATATGGCACAGATGCTTTTGATTATGGGTGAATCAGGTACAGGAAAAAGTACCAGTATGAGAAATTGCAATCCGGCAACAACTGCCGTTGTGAACCCGGTTGGTAAACCGTTACCGTTCAAGGGTAAGTTCACAATGCTGAACAGTGAAGTTGAATCACGCAAGATTTGCAAATTTATGAAGGAACAGGTAGCAGCCGGGAAGAAGCTGATTGTTGTTGATGACTTCCAGTATATTCTTTCAGTTCCGTACATGAACCGTATCAAAGAAAACGGTTGGGATAAGTGGAATGACTTCGGTGCGAACTACTTTGAAATCATTGAGGTGTGCAAGGAACTTCCTGATGATGTGGTTGTTGCTTATATGACCCACACAGAAACCCTTGAAAATGGTGTTACTACTATTAAGCTGATCGGAAAGTTACTTCGTGAGAAGATCACCATTGAAGGACTTTTCACCATTGTACTTAGAACAGGCGTGAATGAAGGGAAATATTACTTTTATACACAGAACAGTGGCAAGGACACCGTGAAGTCACCTATGGGAATGTTCCCGGCATACGCCATTGACAATGATCTGAATTATGTAGCCGATAAAATCCGCAACTTCTATGAAGTCGGTGAGTATAAGACAGATGCAGAAATGGGTCAGGCTGATGCACAGGCTGCATCCGATCTTGAAAAGCCGGATGCAAACGGCAGACGGGCAAGGGGTGGAAAAAAGACCACAGCCACAGCAACACCGCCTACTACAACAGAAGATGCGGCACCAAAGACAGGCAGAACCGCCCGCAAGACACATGATGAAGTGGTGGCTGAAAATAATCAGAAAATGGCTGATTATATGGCAGAGCGTGACAAGGCTATTGATGCGGTTGCTGATGGGCGTGAAGAAATCCCGTTTGATGAAGCGTGTGCAGCAGCGGATTCTGTACCGCAGCCGGAACTTGAAACACCGCCAAGAAGAACCCGCAAGGAAAGAAAGTCTGCTGAACAGTCTGAACCTGTTCAGGACGGTACAACAAATACTGATTCTGAATCTGTCACACTGGATGCAGACACATACTTCTATGTTCCGGCTGATGATAACTATGTGATGAAGCACAAAGGTGACACGGTTGACCTGATTGTTGACGGTGTTGAGGTTATGAAGGTCATCAGCAAGGAAGAATTTGGTGAAGGTGTGAAGCGTTTAGCACAGGCAGACAACCCTAAGCCGGAAAACCCTATTGACGGGGCAATGAACCCGCCGGAGAAGGGCAGACGCACAAGAAGAAGTGCAGCACAGGCACAGCCTGATAATGCAGATGCAGCAGCGGATGAAACCCCGGCAGTAGATGAACAGCCGACTGGCAGAACCCGCAGAGTAAGAAAAACACGCTAAGAAAGTGAGGTAAAAGAACATGAACAATCCTTTTGGTTTACCTGATGAACTGTTTGGTGCAATCCTTGCATCAGCAATCACAGAAGGAATGAACACGGCAAGCAGCCGTTCAATGAAGAACCCGCACCCGGTAGCACCTAAACAGGATGTACCGCCGGAAGATGGTGCAACTGCTGCAAAGAAAATCTATGATTCCTATGTAAAAGCCGGGTTCAATGAGGTTCAGGCGTTTGAGTTGTTAAAGTTAGTATTAAGCAAATAAGAAAGGTTAAAAGGTGAAAAATTATGGCTATTGATTTCAGTGCATTTGATGAAAAGGTTGATTTACAGGAATTACAGAATGAGGTGCAGAACGCACCTGACAATGATTTTGCTGATGTGCCGGATGGTACATACATCATTGGTATTGAGAAGATGGAAATTAAGTTGACCAAGGCACAGGATAAGTTGATGTTTGCAGTTCAGGCAAAGATCAAGGAAGGTGAACAGGCAAACCGCATGATCTTCTTCAACCGTGTTATTTCCGGCAACAGTTCCGCAAAGTGGACGGACGGACAGGCAATCAAGTCTGTATGCACTTGGGTGAACAAGCTGATTGCAGAAGATGACACACCTGTTGAATTTGTGAACTATGCAGATTTTGCAGATCAGATTCTTGATGTATTCCAGTCCATTCAGGGTGCGATTGAAGTTGAGGTTGATTATAAGGCAGATGCTTTCAACCCTATCACAATCAAGGAAGTTTTTGACTGCTAAAAAATTTTACTTGAAAAGTTAAGAAGTCTTAACTTAGAATGTTATCAGGCGGTGGCGGGGTCGCACCTTCCACCGCTATTTTCAGAAAGGGTGAATGTAGTGATTTTTTATGACTTTGAGGTTTTCAAGGAAGATTGGCTTGCCGTTTTCATTGATGTGACCAAGAAAAAAGAATATGTGATAATCAATAACCCTGATGAATTAAAAGCCTTATATGAAGCGAATAGCAAGGATATATGGGTAGGTTATAACAACCGCCACTATGACCAGTACATATTTAAGGGGATTCTGCTTGGTATGAATCCTAAAAAAATCAATGATTGGATTATCGTTGAAAAAAGGGAAGGGTGGCAATTTTCATCAGCGTTCAACAAAGTTCCAATGATTAACTATGATGTTATGCCGAACCCCCCGATTGGTTTGAAAACACTGGAAGGTTTTCTTGGCAGCAATATCAAGGAAACGGATGTTGATTTTAGAATAAACAGGAAATTGACCAAGGAAGAAATTGAAATGACGGTTTTCTACTGTCGGCATGATGTGGAAGAAACCATCAAAGTATTCCTTGAAAAAATAGATGAATTTAATGCAATGCACGGTATCATTCAGGCTTTCCCGGACATTGTAAACCTGTCTGATATAGGGGACAGTGAAGCAAGAATCACCGCAAAGGTGCTTGGGTGTTCCCGCAGATCATTTGAAGATGAATTTGATTTTTACTTCTTGCCGTGCTTGCAACTGAAAAAATACAAATATGTTCAGGATTGGTTTGAACAGAAAAGACAGGAAGCCTTGTCAATGGACTTGGCACACATGGATAAATACTCAAAACGTACATGGTATAAGGAACAGGGTCTTGAAACCGTGGTTGCGGGTATTCCTCATTCATTCGGTTTTGGCGGTGTTCACGGGGCAACAGCCACACCAATTCACAAGACCGGGCAACTACTGCACGTTGATGTAAATAATTACTATCCATCAATGCTGATTGCTTGGGGACTGGTTACAAGGGCAGCAACCAATGACAATTACCCGTTAGTGTATAACACACGAAAAGCCATGAAGGAAAAACAGATTGCTGCAAAAAATGCCGGAAATAAGAAAGAGGTCAAACGGTGGAAGAAAGCACAGTTGCCATATAAGAAGATGCTGAACGCCTTGTCAGGTGCAATGAAGGATGAAACCAATGCAGCGTATGACCCAAGAAACAATAACTGTATGTGCATCAACGGTCAGTTGATGTTGCTTGACCTGATTGAACACCTTGAAGTTGTACCGGGATTTGAACTGATTCAGTCCAACACGGATGGTCTTATTATTTGGATTCCTGACACAGATGAAGCCTTTGAAATGGTTGATGATATTTGTTGGGAGTGGGAACAGCGTTGTTCAACAGATCAGTGTTCAATTCTTCTTGAACCGGATAACATCAGTGAAATCTATCAGAAGGATGTGAACAATTACCTTTGGGTTGGTATTGACGGCGGTGTTGAAAGAATCGGTGCTTATGTGAAGGAACTTTCAGCGGTTGACAATGATCTGCCAATCCTGAATAAAGCACTGGTTGACTACATGGTTAAGAAAACCCCGGTTGAACAGACCATCAATCAGTGTGATGACCTGATTATGTTTCAGAAGATCGTCAAGTTATCAGATAAGTATGATTGGGTGGAACATGAGCATTGCACCCCACTTGTCAGTCATATAGGCAAAAGAACAATCAAGACGGTGTATGAATACCCTGACAAGGACAAATACACATATAAGTCATACAGGGTGTTTGCATCTAACGATCAGCAGCATGGAAGATTGCTGAAACGTAAACAGGTGAAAACCAAGGGTGAAAAATTCGGTAATACACCTGACCACTGTTTCATTTTCAATGATTCAGTTGTTGGGGTAAAAACACCGCCTGAACTTGATAGGCAGTGGTACATAGATTTAGCAAAGAAACGCTTGAAACAATTTGGTGTTGTAGCGTAACACCGGGAAGGAAGGTTTTTCATGGATTTAGAAATCAGATATGAAAATGGTTCAATGACTGTTCATCTTGAAGAATTTTTGAACATCCGCAGCATTGCCAAGGTCAGGAAACTGCTGAAACTTATCAGAAGCAGTTTCACCCCGGAATGTGAACAGCAGATTAAAGAATTTGTTCAGGACTGGATTGAACAGTTTGAACAGAAACAGTTGGAAAATGAACGGTATATCACAGGGTATGAACAAAAGGTCAGTTATTGTCAGAAGCAGTTGCGGGATGCCTTATATACCCGTGATAGTTACAAGAAGTCAACACCACTGCACAAGTCGGAAGGGTATGACAAATGGAATGAAGAAGTGAAGGGGTGTAGAAAGGAACTTGCAGAAGTGAAAACACTGCTTCGTTTCTATCAGTCCCGGTACAACAGCAACATCAGGAATAAGGATTTTTATAAAAAGGTGTTAGAAAACATCACATAAGGTAGGTGATAAAAGATGCTTTACAAAGGTTATGTTGAAACCAAGGGCAAGGCAAGCATTGAAAAACTGAAAAACAGAACCACATGGAAAACCTATGATGAAGTGAAGAACCTGAACGGGTTCGGCGGGGTTTTGGCTGATGACACCATCCTTATTGACATTGATGATTCTGACCAATCTGAAATTCTGATGAACATTGTGGAAGAACTGCAACTTGACTGTAAAGTCCTTTGTACCAGTAGGGGAAAACACTTTCTTTTCAAGAACCGCACTATTGCAAGGAACAGGACACACGTTCAGTTGGCTGTTGGTCTTACTGCTGATATAAAAGTCGGCAGTAAGTTATCTTATGAGGTCATCAAGATTGACGGTGAAGAAAGATTTTGTGAATGGGACATTGAAGAAGGTGGAAAGTATCAGGAAGTTCCCAAGTGGTTGTTCCCTGTCAAGGCAACCGCAGACTTTGTTGATATGGATGCCGGGGACGGAAGGAATCAGGCACTTTTCAATTATATCCTGACCCTGACTGCAAATGATTTCACGGTTGAAGAAACCCGTGAGTGCATCCGCATCCTGAACAAATTTGTACTGAAACAACCGCTGTCAGATGATGAACTGGAAGTGATCTTGCGTGATGATGCTTTTCAGAAACCTGTATTCTTTTGTGATAAGACATTCCTGTTTGACCGTTTTGCAACATGGCTTAAGAACAATGAAAATGTAGTCAGTATCAGTAATCAGTTACATATCTATCAAGATGGGATTTATCAGGTTGGGTACAAGGCTATTGAAACAGCTATGATCAATCAAATACCTAACCTGAAAAAGACACAGCGAAGAGAAGTATTAGAGTATATGGAACTTATAGCTGATGAAAAAGCACAGGCAGATGCACGTTATATAGCATTCAGGAACGGTGTGTTGGATATTGTGACCGGACAGATGCAACCATTCAGCCCTGATTTGGTTATTACCAATCAAATACCTTGGGACTACAACCCGGAAGCCTACAGTGAACTTGCTGATGATACACTGAACAAATTAGCTTGCGGTGATCAACCGATCAGGGCATTACTGGAAGAATGTATTGGCTATTGCTTTTATCGCAGGAATGAACTTGGTAAGGCGTTCATTCTGACAGGTGACAAGTCCAACGGTAAAAGTACATTTTTGGATTGTGTCAAAGCAATCCTTGGTGATCGGAATATTTCAGCACTTGACCTGAAAGAACTGGGGGACAGGTTCAATACTTCAATGATGTTCGGCAAACTGGCAAACATTGGTGATGATATTGGTGATGATTTCCTTCAAGGTTCACAGGTCAGCGTGTTCAAGAAAATAGTAACAGGTAACCGCATCAAGGCAGAACGCAAAGGACAAGACCCGTTTGAGTTCAACCCGTTCATCAAACTGTTATTCAGTGCCAATGATATTCCCCGTATGAAGGACAAGACCGGGGCGGTACTTAGGCGTTTGGTCATCATCCCGTTCAATGCCACGTTCAGCAAGGATGACCCTAATTATGACCCATTTATCAAATACAGGCTGATTCAACAGGACAGTATTGAATATCTTATTAGGCTTGGTGTAGAAGGTCTGAAAAGAATCATCATCGGTGATGGATTTACCAAGTCAGACAAGGTTCAGAACCAGTTGACAGAGTATGAGGAAGAAAACAACCCTATTCTTGCATTTATCAATGACACCGGGGTTGACATGATCGAAAATGAACCAACCAATGAGGTATACAAGCGGTATCAGGTATTTTGTGCAGACAACAGTATGCAGCCAATGTCAAATATCGTATTCAGTAAGCAGATCAACAAACGCCTTGACTTGGAAATTTCAGTTGTAAAACTGAACGGTCAGACAAGGCGTATTTTCAGAAGCAGAAAGGACGGTGATTGAATATGTGGATAGGGTTAGCTTCAAATGTAGTAGCAGCACTAATTTCACACACTATCATACAAAATTGGTCAGTCGGTGTTCATAAAATAATTGAATTTTTCAAAAATATAAAGAAAAAAATTCCGTTCAAGGTGAGGTTTAGAATTGCATTTATTATCAAGTGCGAATTATATCCTAAAAAATACTTATCAAAAGATGGCATGAAATCAAGGTGGAAATTTTGGGAATTATGTCCGTTTTAGAATTAAAGAAAGGAAGGTATCAATTAGTGAAAGGTGGAAGAAATCAGGAAGGATATGCAGACCCAACGGCAACTATTGCCGTTGGTAGAGTAGCAAAGGAAGAACGTGAACAGATTGAATGTGAAGCAGCAGATAAACGTGCCTATGATCTGATTAAGGTTTTGAAGTACATCATCAAAGGTGCGGGGTTTGAACTGACTGAACGTGTTCAGGTAAAAGATACCAAGACGGGAAGGGTTTACAGATGAATGAAATATTTACAGGTACATTTGATAAGTGGGTATGGTTTCCACAAATGAAATCTTGGGAACTGGAAGTAATGAGTTCCAACAAAAAGGTTCAGAGAATGAAAGACAGGCAAGATAGAAAGGTGAGGTTGAGAAATTATGGAAAATAAGATTTTGGAATTATTGGAACAAAAGGACAGCGTATCAATGAATGATGATATTTTCCCGTTGGTGGAAAAAGAATTTGAAGGTCAGGTGATTGGTGCAGAACTTTATGAACTTGCACACCAATACATATTACAGTTGTTGTATGGGGTGCATACTGCCGGGGTTGCCGTGATTGCTGTTCCTAAGTTTGCAGCGGGTCAGCAGTTCGGTCAGATGGTTGTTGTTGATGTGATTTATACAAAGGTGAATGATACACCGTATGATTTTATGCAGTAGTTACGCAATAGTTACGGTTGGTTACGGTTCACGGTTACGGTTGAAACCCTTGTAAATACTGGCGGTTACGGTTGGTTACGGTTAAAAGCAATTTTCTTATTATTTTTATTTATTATATATTCTATACATCATAAAAAGTAAAAATATAGAGTATAAGGCGTGAACCGT
>ENA-ORNG01001622-ORNG01001622.1-human-gut-metagenome-genome-assembly--contig:-NODE-1622-length-15552-cov-21.836807_pt1 | contig 15552 bp, 17 predicted proteins | sample MGYA00242113_ERZ509018 | MGnify/ENA primary metagenome ERZ509018 (study PRJEB26280, sample SAMEA2338711) | human gut metagenome | biome: human gut; feature: human-associated habitat; material: faeces... | reverse complement strand
CCTCCACGCTCTCGGCGAACAACTCGTAGTTCACATCCTGCATCACCATGTAGGACTGCTTGAGCCGATTCCTGCGCTCCATCGGCCTGCCGTCCCACTGGAACTGACCCTCACAGTCCTTGTGGAGGCCGCACAGGGCGCGGGAAAATGTGGTCTTCCCAGCCCCGTTGTGGCCCACTACGCCGATGACTTCTCCCCTTCCGGCAGAAAGGCCGATCCCGTGAAGGATGGTACGCTTCTTATAGCGCAGGGAGACATCGTTCAACGACAACACCGATCCCAGGACCAGAGCATGACTGGGCGGCGGAAGGACCTCCATCAGATCCGTAGCCCGCAGCCCCATCCGTTCCCGCTGGTCCTGGGACAGCCGCCGGAACTCCGTCGGCGTGAAGATGCCTTGGATCGCTCCCCGATCCAGGTATACGATCCGGTCCGCAATGTCCATCAGATAGTAGAGCCGGTGCTCCGCAATCAGGATGGTCTTGCCCTGGCCCTTGATCAGCCGCAGATGCTCCCGTAGTTCTTGGATGGAGGTCATGTCCAGGTTAGAGGATGGTTCATCCAGCAGGTAGATCTCCGGGTTCATGGCATAGACGGAGGCGAAAGCGATCTTCTGCTTTTCCCCGCCGGACAGTTCGAAGATATTGCGGCCGCGGAGACTCTGGATGTGCAGGTCCTCCGTCGTCTGTTCCACGCGCTCCGCCAGTTCCCAGGGCGGCCGGGCCTCATTCTCGATGCCGAAGGCGATCTCGCTGTCCGTGTCCACGTTGAAAAACTGCGTTCTGGGATTCTGGAACACAGAACCGACCTTTGCGGCGATCTGGTACATGGGGAGGCTGCTGATCTCCTGTCCATTCACCCGCACGCTGCCGGTCATCTCGCCTGCATAGAACTGGGGGATCAGACCGTTCACCAGCCTTGTGATGGTGGTCTTGCCGCACCCGCTGCGCCCGCAGAACAGGACGCATTCCCCGTCCGCGATGGTCAGGTCAATGTCCCGAAGGCCGTCATGCTCCTGTCCCTGATAGGTGAAGGAGACCCGTTTCAGTTCGATCATCCAAACACCCCCTTCCCATAGAGGCCCGCCGCAAAGAAGGCGCCAAAACAGAGGATTGCCAGCACATCCGCCGGCCCCATGCGGATCTGCACCAGGCAGGTCCTTGGTTTTGGGTTCTCGATTCCCCGGGTGATGGAGGCGATGGACAGTTCATCCGCCGCCTTGGATGCCGCCATCATCAGCGGGACGTAGATGCACTCCACGGTCATACCGGGATGGGTCAGCAGCCCTTTCAGGGACGGCGACACATCCCGCAGCCGCATGGCGTCCTTGATGAACCGCCAGTCCTCTTGAATGGTGGGGATATAGCGGAGCATGACCGCCAGCGGAATCACCAGCTTTTTCGGCGCATGGACACGGTTCATAGCAGACAAAAACTCGCTGACCTTGGTGGTAGAGATCACGATACCGGACAGCATCCCACAGGGGTACACCTTGTGGAACAGGCCGAGGAACGCGATGAACATGGTGCGCCAGGTCCCGGTCATGGTATCCATAATCCAGAAGGTGAGCAATACAACCAGCGCGTAGAACGCCGCGCCCTTCCAGGCGTACTTCCACTTCCCGCAGCAGATGCCAAACAGCCCGATCAGCACCACAAGCCCCAACTCATAGTACAGGGACGGGGCAATCATAGCGGAAAAGATGCAAAGCAGGAGCAGCAGGATCTTCGTTCTTGGGTCCAGCCAGAGTCCGCGCTGCGGGGATGTTCCGCCGGTCATGCGGTGATCCCAGCCTTCTCGAACTGCTTCTTCAGCATTTTGCCGCCGACCCACCCGCTGAAGGCCGCGATGACCAGCGTGCCGACGATGATGACCGCCAGCAGCCAGGAGGGGGCGGAGGCGCTCATGGTGTCAATGTAGGACTGCTCCGTGCCGTTCTCCAGCATGGTGCTGGCCCACCCCTCCGGGTCGATGAAGAACACCACATAGGTGTAGATGCCGCCCAGGGAGATCAGCATGTAGGACAGCAGGTTGATGGCCTTGTTGCGGTAATGTCCAGCGCCGGCTACAAGATCCGCGATGATACCCATGCCGATGTACCCCAGGGAGAACGCCCAGTGCATCCCCGTGGCAAACCAGATAATCCCCATAATAATGCCAAGGATCGTAACACTCCACCGCTTCTGCACCTTGGCCACCATCAGCAGATAAACGGGGCCGCACAGCAGGGCCGCACCCATGGGCATGTAGAAAGTCAAAACTGGGTTCGGAGCAAATGGAAGTCCACCGACCAGGGTAAACACAAAAAAGATGGCACTGAATATGCCCGTAGTTACCAGATCCTTGACCGTCAGACCTTTCTTCAGTGAATCGACTTGATTGCTCATTGTTCTCCTCCTGTTTCATGATGTGTTGACTTTTCGTAGACAATATGCTACCATTCAGTTAGAGTTGGCTAACCATCGCCTATACAGTACACGCGGTTCGGTCGCCTTGCAAGTGTTTGAGACGATGTTCGTCTTATCGTTGCAAAAGTTCGTCCAATCGTTGTAAAAAGGAGGCGAGTCTTTTGTCATGCCTGAAATCATAGAGCCATACTATGTATCCATGCTGAAGGGCCACGGTTTTACCCCTGATCCTGACGATCATCAGTATGGGGCTTTGGGGCTCTGCTGGAAGTTGTCCCCGGAAATCGGGGAGGGCTCCTACTGGACCTATGGCCAGAAGGATCTCTACGACATCAAGATCCACAACTTCTCCTTCCATGAGGACTCTCTGCTGGAGTTCTCCCTGCCAGAGTGCCTGAGCATCACCCGCTATGATTCCATCTCCGGGGAAGAACTGGCGCCCTACCGCCGGCTGTCCGCCGGGTGCATCAAGACCTATATCGGCGGGTATGAGCCGTACCAGGTCCTGATCCACAAGAACATCCCCATCCGCTCCATCGGGATTGAGATCATGCCGGCCTACTATGAGGACTACCTCAAAAGGCAGTACCCGGAGGAATACCGAAATCCGGTGGAGGCGTTCCGCAAGATCGACCAGACCACCGATTTCCCGGAGATGTCCCAGCTCCTTTCGGAACTCCAGAACTACCGCGGGGATGGGATCGCCGCCAAGCTGTTCTATGAGAGCAAGGTGACGGAGGCCCTGTCCCTGGTGGTGGAATATCAGAAGAAACGTCCGACAGCCCCCAGCAAGTTATCTCAGTCGGATCTGGAGCGCATCCAAACCGTGGCCGCCTATCTGAGCGACCACTATGCGTCAGAGATCCCCATGGAGCGGTTGACGCAGATTGCCTGCATGGGGACCACGAAACTCAAGAGCAGTTTCAAAAAGGTCTACGACTGCACCATCACGGAGTACATCCAGCAGCGCCGCATGAGCCAGGCGGAGTACCTGCTGACCAGCACCGACTTATCCATCGGCCAGATCGCTCAGACCGTTGGCTACTCCACCTCCAGCCGCTTTGCGGAGCTGTTCCGGAAGAGCACCGGGTTGGTGCCGGGGGCGTTCCGGAAAGTGGGAAGCCGGTAATAGGGCATGAAAAAAGAACTGGATGCCGCCCTTTAATGGGTGGCATCCAGTTCCTTTCAATCTTCCATTCCCGATTGCCTGTTATGAATATCTATTTTATAGCCTGCACCCACCACCGTCTTGATGTATCCCGGATGTTTGGGGTCCTCCTCCAGTTTTCTTCTCAGCCGCCAAATGATATTTTCCACGGAGTTTGTTCCGTGGAGATATTCCTCCCCCCAAGCGGCCTCATAGAGCTGCGCTTTGGAGAACAACTGCCCTGGTGAACTGGCCATGCAGTAGAGCATGGCATACTCCCCATGATTGAGTTCCACTTCCCTGCCTGCCATGAGCACCCGGCGGTGCTTATGATGGATCTCCAGTTCCCCGATGCGCAGCACGGAGGTGGACATATTGGTAACATCGACCACCTCTGCCCTTTTACCGTTCAGCGCGTCCATGATAGCCTTGAACACGCTGCCGTCCGGGTCAGTGGCCCGGATGACGATAATCTTCTCCATGCTGCTCACCTCTATTGTTTCGTTATCTGGATATCTCAATTCAATACAATAAAGATTATGATTCAAAATGAAGTGATTACATCCTTGTCGGGGTGGCTCCAAAATGACTCTGATTTAGATGATTCATTGTAAATGCGGTGACACTGGCCACCACATGACTGACCAGAACCGCAACCCAAATTCCATTTAGGCCAAAGCCCAGATAGGAAAGTAAATAGGCCAGAGGAATCCGGACTGCAATGTAATAGAAAATCATCAAAAACATACTCTTTGACGGCTTTCCCATGCCATTGAGGGCGCCTAAATAGCAATTTGTGACGGTGTTAAGAACATATCCAATGCTGACAATCAAAAAATATGTTCCAACGATAGTGGCCACATCCTCACTGCGAACAAATAGAACGGAAAGCCGTCTTGAAAACCCGACCACCAAAACAGAAAGAATTACAAGCAAACCACAGCCGTAACCCAATGCACATTTCAGATAGTCTTTAGCCCTGTCGTATCGACTTCCGCCAACGCACTGCCCGATGATGGTAGTTAAGACCATGTTTAGCGCCATCGCCGGGTAGAAAAGTATGGTTTCCAATTTTCCTGTTACCCCATAAGCCGCTATTGCAGTGACGCTATATGTGCTGACAAGTGCGGTGAGAGAAGTTGTGCTGATGGCCGGGATGCTTTGCTGAATGACAGAAGGAATTGCCTTCTGAATAAGTGGCAATATATCACTCTTATCAAATGCAGAGATTTTGAACGCAAACAGATTCTTCTTTTTCAGATAGGCCAGCATGAACAGTAAGCAAATTACCTGAGAAAGTAGTGTAGCAATCGCCGCGCCGTGAAATCCGATGAAGTGGATAAAAATAGGATCGAGGATCGCGTTCAAAATTGTTGACACCAGCATGGCTACTGCTTGAAACATAGAATTGCCGAAGCTCCGCAAAACGGCGGTAAAATAAAGATAGAGATAGACCGCCAAATATCCGAGGATATAAATCGCCAAGTAACTGTATGCCATGTCATAAGTTTCAGCCGGAGCGTTCAGAACTTTCAAAATTCCCGGAAGAAAAGCCTCAAGCAAAATCGTCACAAAGAGGGAGAAGGCTACCGCAACACTGAATGATGTGGCAATCAAACTCTCTGTTTTTTTCTTATCCTTTGCACCAATCGCCTGGGAGATCAGGATCGATACACCATTAGTCGCTCCCATCGCAACGGAAGTCAAGATTAGAATAATGGGAGTGGAGTTTGTCAAAGCGGCATAAGCCGTTTCTCCGAGCAAATTTCCGATCCACAAACTGTCTACGAGGTTATACATCATATTGAGGAACATGGCGGCAATCATCGGAAGGGCCATCGCCATAAGGCAACGCTTTGTGTTCCCGCCTATAAAGTCGATTTTAGTTGGCATGATAATCACCTTTCTTAATAATTGAATGAATAACATTCATTAACAGGTCCTTGAAAATCCCCCGCCCCAGAGCGGGGGATCAGTTTCAAAGGTGTAATGCAAATATAAGAAATTCACGGATCCTTTTTGACTTATCATCTTGTGTCAAATCGTCTGCCAGCAGGATACCAAGCTGCCCATATACACAGAACATCGCAGCGGCCTGAATATCATCAAACTGGATTTCACCCTTTTGCCGAGCGCGTAGCAACAATTTTTCTACAAGCGGAACCAACTTCTCACAGACTTTGAGAGAAAGCTGATCGTGGAATTTCTTGTTTTCTGCGCCGTGAAAGACTGAATAATATTTTGTGTCCCGTTCTTCCATAGTGGCAGGCATATCTTCAATGATCTGCCGTAAGGTCTTGTGATCGTCCTTTTCAGCACCGATAAACTGCTCCACCAGGACATCCGCATATTGTTCAATCGCGCTGTCAAACAGCGCCTCTTTAGACGGAAAATAGCGATAGCATAGACCCTGTGCCACACCGATTGCTTTTGCTATATCCGTAATCGAGGTCTTTTCATATCCATTTTCCCCGAACAATTTGAGGGCAGTATCTAAAATCTCCTGCTTGCGTATTTCCGGCTCCTTTGTAACCCGCATAGTCTGAGCCTCCTTTCTTTCTATGATAGCACTCCCTTTCTAAAAAATCAATGAGTGAATATCAATCATTTTTCACCCATAGCAATACACGCCGTGTTACCAACCTTTTCCCATGATACATTATGAAAAAATGCTGAAAGCATGGAGACGAGTTCGGCTTCAGAGTAAATCTTCACATCTCCTTCTTTACTATGACGCACATAAAAATTCATGATCACGCGACCTACAAAAGGTTGCCAGCAATCTCCCATCAGGAAAGTGCCGCCCGGCTTCAATACTCGGTTTATCTCTCTTAATACATCTTTCGGTGCAGGATAATGATGAAAAGAGTCGTTGCAATACACAACATCAAAGGCGTTGTCCGGGAAAGGGAGTGCCTCGCTGTCCCCCAACAATAGCTTGACTTGTTCCGGTAGTTTCGATTTCGCAACAGCAAGCATTTCCTCTGATAGATCAATGCCGCACAATTCTTTATGGGGATCTTTCTGCAAAATGAGCTTTAGCACTTCACCAGTCCCGCATCCCAAATCGAGGGCAGATTGAAACGGAATGTGCGACAGCTTTTCCAGCAGGACGGGATAAAGAGAGCGGGCGTGCTGGCCCTTAATATCTTTATCATAGGTGGCAGCCTGCTGATTAAATGCAGCTTTCGAGTTTTCTTTTATGGTGTTCATGGTTTGACCTCCTTTCCACCAATTAGTATAGCACCCTTTTTTGAAATGTCAATGAATGATGTTCATTCATTTTTTGCTAATTACAAGTAAAAGATTAACTATCGCTTCTCCCCTCTTCTTCAATGCGGATAATCCAGACGATACCCTGTCCCCACCACTGTTTTGATGTACGCCGGATGCCTGGGGTCCTCCTCCAGTTTTCTTCTCAGCCGCCAGATGGTATTCTCCACGGAGTTTGTCCCGCGTAGATATTCCTCGCCCCAAGCGGCCTCATAGAGCTGCGCTTTGGAGAACACCTGCCCTGGTGAACTGGCCATGCAGTAGAGCATGGCATACTCCCCATGATTGAGTTCCACTTCCCTGTCCGCCATGAGCACCCGGCGGTGCTTATGATGGAGCTCCAGTTCCCCGATGCGCAGCACGGAGGTCGCAGGGGCAGCAACATCGACTACCTCTGCCCTTTTACCCTTCAGCGCGTCCATGACGGCCTTGAACACGCTGCCGTCCGGATCCCTCGCCCGAATGACAATAATCTCCTCCAAGCTGCTCACCTCCCCGGGATCTTCTGCGGCATGATCAGTTTTGCAGAATTGCCGCCGCCTCTTCCTCGCCGAGATACCCGTATTTCACCATCTGTTGGAGAACATACTGCTGCCGCTGCGCAGCCAGATCTGGGTTCGCCGTCAGCGAGTAGACGGATGGCGCATTGGGGATTCCGGCCAGCAGCGTGGCTTCGTCATCCGTCATGTCCGCAGGCTCCTTCCCAAAGTAGCCCGCGCTGGCGTCCCGGACACAGTAATAGCCGTCGCCAAAGTAAATGGAGTTGACATACAGCTCCAGGATCTCGTCTTTTGAGTAGGTCTGCTCCAGCCGAAAGGCCATGAAAACCTCCGCAGCCTTACGGATAAAACTCCGCTCCTGGGTAAAATACAGGTTCTTGGCAAGCTGCTGGGTGATGGTGCTGCCGCCTTCCCGCAGGCTCCAGGACTTGATGTTGTTCCAGGCAGCTCTGGCGATGGCGATGATGTCGATGCCGCAATGCTGTTCAAAGCGGTGGTCCTCCACTGCCACGACCGCATCAAGATAGATCTCCGGCAGGTCTGCAAGCGGCGTGTAGCTGGGATCTGCCTGCACCTCTGCAACCTTGTCCTCCAAGCTCTGCTCCTTGAGTGCGTCACGATACATCAGATAGCCCAGAACAGCCACCACACTGCCGCACAAAATCCCGGCGGCTACGATCAGCAGAATGATCCGCACCAGTAGTTTTTTCAGTATCCGCATGACGCACCTCACAGTTTACTCGATTTGAATGGACACGCTCCCGGTCACGCCCTCGCCCCAGACACCGAGATAGACGCTTCCACCGCCCACCTCGATGGTGCCGGAGTAATCCCCGCTCTCGGACAGCAGGAGCACCGGCTCCTCCGAGCCGGAGCACAGGAAGATGGCAGCCTCCCCCTCTTCGACGGCAAGGGAGCAAGTGACCTCTACCGTATCCCCGGCCTCCCGGTCCAGCGTGGTACCGCCAAAGAGCAGTTCCGTACCGGAGAAGTCCTCATAGTCAGCCGCATAGGTGCCGGTGTAGTCGTCCTCGCCCCGGACACGCTCCCCCTGGAGGGAGCGGTCCGGCGTCAGCGCCCAGGAGCCGGCGGTATCCATCAGCGAACTGTAGGCATCCAGAATGGCGTCCTTCACTGAGTCATCCGTCGCGTCGGCCGCGGCGTCGAGGGCTGCATCTGTCATATCCGCCAGAGCGCCGGCGATCTGATCCGTCCCCTCCGCCAAGCCATTGAGTACCGCGTCCGTCCCATCCGCCACTGATTGCATCATGCTGGAACAGCCGGACAGCAGAAGGGCGCAGAACAGGCCGCAGGTCAGGAGCGGCGCACATCGTTTCCGAGTCTTTCTCATCGTGTTCTCCTCCCTGCCTGCCGACGGCCCCGGCCCTTGGCCTTTTTCGGTTTCACCTGCGCTCCCTTGTTGCTGGGGCGGGACATCAGCAGGAGCACCGCAGTCAAGGCGATGACAGCCCCCATACCCAGAAGGGACAGCGGGATGCTGGGGGCCTCGGTGGCCCCGTTGTATTCCTGCATATCAAAGCCGGCCAGCACCAGCGCCGCGGAGAAAGGGTAGGCGGAGAGCAGGAACCCGCTCTTAAAGAACAAAATGCAGTACCCCAGGAAAAAGGTCAGGATGGAGCCCCCCAGATAGGCGCCCCGCATCTGTCCGAACATCAAAATCATGGGCATACAGACCAGGAAGGTGGTCAGCGCCGCGGCCACCACCTGTCCTCCCTGCTGGAGGATCACCCCTGGCGTCAGCCCTGGGAGGCCTGCCAGCGTCCCTGTGAGCACCGTCACGGCCACGCTGTAAAGGCCGAACAGCAGGGACAGCAGGCCGGTGACCGCCAGCTTGCCCCCCAGGAGTTTGGGATAGGACACCGGGACGGTGAGCAGGTTCTTCATGGTGTCATGGGTATTCTCCCGGTCGATCAGCCACCCGCCGATCATCACCAGGGAGATGGGGAGAAACACCTGAGTATTGCCCCATACCACATTGGCGAACAGGTGGAGCATATCATAGTTGGGGTCCCGGATCTCCGGGTTCACGATCAGCTGGCTGCCATACTGTACCACCGGACAGAGGGCCAGAGCCACAATGCCCACCAGCAGGATCTGGCACCGCCGCAGTTTCCACCACTCCGTTTGGATCATCTTCCACATACGCAACACCTCCTCAAACGCCCTGGCGCTTGTAGACCAGCGCGATCAGGGCCAGAAACACCGCGGCCTCCGCTCCGGTCACCAGAAACGCCTGGGCGGTGGTGACGAAATAGGGACTGACCCGCTCCAAAAGTCCCAGCATCTCGGCACCGGCATTAGAAAAGTCGAGATACTGGAAGTACCATCGGAAGGTCAGCGGGCCGGGCAGCAGCGTCCCCAGGTTCAGACCGAAGGGCTGGGTGATAAAGAGGTCGTTCAGGCCGAAGATGTAGTTGACAGATGTGTAGAAGAAGGTAATGATGACGGAGACGATATAGCTCCGGTTCAGCAGCACCACCAGCAGGATACAGGGCAGGGCCCCGGCCCACATCATGATCCCCTGGCCGACGCCCACAAAAAAGAGCCGCCAGAAGCCCACCGGCTCCCACCCGGCGGCCAGCACGATCAGCAGGATCACCAGGCCGCCCACCGCCATGAAAGCGATGGAAAAGAGAAACAGCAGGGCCATTTTTGCCAGGGCCAGGGCCGGCTTGCCCACCGGCACCGTCATCAGGTTCTTCAGCGTGTCGTTGTCCTGCTCCTCAAAGAGCAGGTTGGATGCCAGCACCACCAGGGCCGGCATGAGCAGCAGATAGGCGCTCATCTGGAATAGGGTGGACATCATGCCGTCCACCGCCTCCGCCCCGCTGGTGAACTCCTGGAAGTCCGGCAGGAACAGGGCGCATCCCAGAGGGATCAGGGCGGACACGGCAGCGGCGGCGAAGAACAACGGCTTGCGCCGCAGCTTGGCAAATTCACACCACAGGAGCTTAAGCAATGCCCTCACCCCCTGTGATGCGCTTGAAGTAGTCCTCAAGGGTGTCCTCATAGAGATGGGCGTCGGACACCACCAGCCCCGCCTCCACGAACCGCCGCACCGCCGCGCCGGTGTCCAGGCGGAGATCCCGGACGGTCAGATCCTGTTCGCTTTCCACCACAACATCCCGGACACCCATCTCCTGCTGGAGCAGCTGGGCGGCCACCGGTGCGTTGGACACGGTGAAGCGGAGGACCTTCCCGTTCTTCTGTTCCAGTTCCGCCAGGCTCTCCTCCTCCAGGAGGACGCCGTGGTCGATGATCCCAATGTCGTCTGCCAGCAGGGCAATCTCGGAGAGGATGTGGCTGGAGAGCAGAATGGTCTTGCCCCGCTCGTCGCACAGCGCCCGGATGAAGTCCCGCACCTCGGCGATACCGATGGGGTCCAGGCCGTTGATGGGCTCGTCCAGGATCAGCAGCTCCGGGTCGTGCATCACAGACAGGGCGATGGCCAGCCGCTGTTTCATGCCCAGGGAGTACTGGGCGTAGCGTTTCTTGTCCCGGTAGGGCAGGTTCACCAGCTCCAGTGCCCCTTTGATATAGTTGGGGCTCTTGAGGCCCCGGAGCCGGGCGAAGATTTGCAGATTTTCTGTGCCGGTCAGGTTGGGGTAGAACCCCGGGGACTCGATGAGGCTGCCGATGCGGGGCAGGGTGCCCTTTTCGTTTCCCCTCAGCGGCCGGCCAAAGATGGACACTGTGCCGGATGTGGGGGCGGTGAGCCCCAGGAGCATCTTCATGGTGGTGGTCTTGCCTGCCCCGTTGCGCCCCAAGAGGCCGTAAATACGCCCCTTCTGCACATGGAGATCCAGGCTGGAGACGCTGACCTGTTCCCCATACCGTTTGGTCAGGCCCTTGGTTTCGATGATACAGTCGCTCATAAGCGCTACCTCCTTTGCTTGGTAGCAACAGGATAGCACCCGCACCTTGAGATAACGCTGAGCCAACCTTAATTTTTCTCTGAGATTTTGCGCAGGGCATGGGCAGGCCGACACTTTAGCGGTATAATATGGGCAAGGGAAGGGAGGTGTCCCATGGTGGAGCATAAAATCTTATTGGTAGACGATGACCGGGACCTTTTGGAGATGCTGTGCTCCATCTTCCGGCGGGCAGGCTATACCGATCTTGTGACCGCCTCCTCCGGACAAGAAGCCCTCCAGGTCTGGCGGGAGCAGCAGCCGGCGCTGATTGTTCTGGATGTGATGATGCCGGGGATGGACGGTTTCGAGGTCCTGCGGGAGATCCGCCGCACCAGCCGCGTGCCCGTCCTGATGCTCACCGCCCGGGGCGAGGCGGAGGACCGCATCGAGGGGCTGGAAATCGGGGCGGACGACTATCTCCCCAAGCCCTTCCTGCCCAGGGAATTGCTGCTCCGGGTGGGGGCCATCCTCCACCGGACTTACCCGGAGCCCAACCGGAAGGTGGAACTGGCAGCCTCCACGGTGGACTTGGAGAAAGCCGAAGTATGGAAGGACGGCGAACGGACGCCATTAACGGCAAAGGAATTGCAGCTGTTCGAGAAACTCTATGAAAATGCCGGCCGGATCGTCACCACCGGCATCCTGTGCGAGACGATCTGTGGGGAGTTCTGGCAGGGCTACGAGAGCACCCTCTCCACCCATATCCGCCACCTGCGGGAGAAGATCGAGGCTAATCCCTCCAAGCCGGTCTCTCTGGTGACGGCCAAGGGGCTGGGATACCGGATCAATCTGAAGGGGGCGAAGTCGTGAATCCGGTGCAGCGGTTTTTCCGGCGCTACATCTTCTCCACCGTTGGCATTCTGGCGCTGTTCCTCGTGGTGAATCTCCTGCTGGTCCTGACTGTTCTGACCGCCGGATACATGAGCGGGACAGACAACGGGCTGTCTGTCCGGGAGGTATCCGGCCATGTGACGGAGCAGGCCGGCAGCTGGACGGCGGACGATACGGCGCTGGCCCTGCTGCAAGAACATGATGCCTGGGCCATGCTCTTGGATGAGAGCGGCACGGTGATCTGGGAGCAGGGTCTGCCGGAGGAACTGCCCCGGTCCTACACCAGCGCCCAGGTGGCATCCTTCAGCCGCTGGTATCTCCAGGACTACCCGGTGAAAGTGTGGAGCCGGGAGGACGGCGCCCTGATGGTGGTGGGATTTGAGCCGAACACTCTGGTGAAGTACTACTTTTCCATGGAGACGCCCTCCCTGATGATGTTCCTGGTGGGGGCCATTGCGGTCTTTGTGTTTAACCTGCTGCTGATGGTCTTCCTGATGCTGCGGAACACCCGCCGGGTGGAGAAAGCCATGTCCCCCATCCTGCGGGGCATCCAAGACCTGAGCCGGGGCAGCTACCAGCCCCTGGACGAGCGCGGGGAACTGGCGGAGATCAACGCGGGGCTGAACCGAGCCGGGGATTACCTGATGCAGAAAGACAACACCCGGGCAGAGTGGATTCGCGGGGTATCCCACGACATCCGCACTCCCCTTTCCATGGTACTGGGCTACGCCAGCGAACTGGAGGATGACGACACTCTCCCCACGGATGCCCGGCAGCAGGCCGGGATGATCCGACGGCAGGGGGAGCGGCTGAGATCCCTGGTGGAGGATCTGAACCTGACCACCAAGCTGGAGTACGCCCTCCAGCCCATCCGCCGGGAGACGGTGGACCTGGCGGAGATCGGGCGGCAGGCGGTGAGCGAGGTGCTCAACGGCGGCCTGCCGGAACGATATGAGATTGAGTTCTCTGAAGAGCATCCGGGCCGTGCCGCCCGGATGGAGGGTGACACTGCCCTCCTCCGGCGGATGCTGGACAACCTGATCCGCAACAGCATCGTCCACAATCCCCGGGGCTGCCACATCTCTGTTACGGTAGGCGCGGAGGATGGGCGATGCACCTGCACGGTGACCGATGATGGCGTGGGGATGGACGCTGCCCGGCTGGAGGCGCTGAATCGGGAGGCGGAGGTCTCCAGCACCCAGGGCGGCGAGCACGGCCTGGGCCTCAAGCTGGTGCGGCAGATCGTGAAGGCCCACGGCGGAACCGTGCAGTTCCGACAAGTCGCCCCGCACGGGTTGGACATCTGTATCATATTTCCTGCATACGAAATAAGTTGAGAAAAGGCGGACGGCTTGCGAAGGGTCGTCCGCCTATTGCTCGCTGCAATGATAACTCCTAATTCTAAGGAAATTATCAGGTGCCACAGATATTGAGGGAAATTGCAAGGTGCCCTATGAGCGTTCAATATTAGCTCTTTTTCTTATTTGCCTTTCTCGTTGCCGTCCATTTATTCCGACGCCATATCGTGCCGCCGGAGATATCGGACGGCCAAGAGGGTGAACACAATCGTGTAGGCACAGACGGAGAGCAGGAAAGGCATAAAGTTCAACTCCATCTCCGGGTTATTGGCCCGCATCCCAATGCACAGCAGTGAGTACGGGAAAGCGTACCCGAACCCCTGGGCCGTGACGATCAGCCCGGCGATGCCTCCCACCAGGCCGAAGGCCACCGGCGGGGCGAAGGCCCGAATCCTCAAGCTGAAATAGAGCTGCACCGCGCACACCGACACGCCCCCCAGTGCCCCGCACAGCAGCCACCCGGCCAGTTCCGGCGGGATGGGACCGGTGAGGCCCACGATCTTCCCACTGAGGACAAAGAGCACCCCGATCCATACCTGGGAGAGCAGGGAGATTACCGCGGCCCAGATCAGCTTGGCAAGACACAGGACGCCCACCGGCACCGGCGCGGTGAGGAAACTGTTCCAGTTGTGGTCCGTATGCTCCAGCCGCCACTGCCATGCACAGAATACCCCCAGCAGGGCGGGGAGAAAGAACATGGAGGAAAACAGGGTGTGCTGGCTCCACAGGCTGTACCACTCGCTCTGCAATAGCCCCAGGTTTCCCAGATAGTTCATGGTGCCCAGGATGGCCGGAAAAATAGGCAGCACCACAAAGGCCAGCCATACTGGCGACCGGCGGAACTTAACCAGTTCCGCTTTCAGACAGCGCAGCAGCATCCCTCACACCTCCTTCCGGACGAACAGCGTCCGGCCCGCGATCAGGAATACCGCCGCCCACAGGCACAGCAGCACCAGGTCGGTGGGCTGAGGCCACTCCCAAAAGAACCAGGTGAACCGGGTATCCGGATTCCAGTTCATTCCCACCAGAGACAGCAGGCCATAGTAGCCCCAGGGGATGCACCGGGTCAGAGCCGGCGGAAACAGGAGCGATAGAATTCCAAGGAAACTCCCGGAGATCCCGCACACCAGGGCCACTGCCTGATTGGGAAAGCGGAGGGACAGCCCCTGCTGCAGGGTGTAGACCATCATGGACACCGCCCAGGAGATCAGAGTGAACAATCCCATCCTGATCCAGGGAATCTCTCCCGGAAACTGCCACAGAATGCCTACCCCGACAAAGATCGCCCACCGGACCAGAAGCAACGCCGCCAGTATCAGGGCGCCCCAAGTCAGTTTTGCAGTGTAAAGAGCTCCCGGCGACGTCATGGTCTCCAGCAGTTTCAGGGTCGTTCCCTTGTGCTCCAGCTCACAGTTCCGGCTGGCGATGGTGGCCACGCTGATGGGCATGATAATTGCGTCCACCATAGCTAGGTCATACATCAGCAGCATCCAGCCCTGGAGGAGGTCCTCAGCGTCCTGGCGGGCGAAGGGGGAGACAATCCACACCACTTCCGCCACCAGCACAGCGGAGCACACCAGCAGGATCTTTCGCCGGCGGCACTTATAAAACTCCAGTCCCAGCAGTTTCACAGGCTCACCGCCTTTCCCGTTAGCTCTAGGAAGATGTCCTCCAGACTCTTCTGACGCTCCTCTAAGCGGATGACGCCCAGGTTGCGCGCCCCCAGCAGACGGGTAAGCTGGCCGGCCAGTTCGTCCGAGAGGATGGGGAGAATGAGGTATCCTTCTTCCTCTTGACAGGGCACGGATTTTTCCTGAAGAATCGCCCGGGCTACTGCGTTGTTGGTGGTGCGCAGAGCCAGGTGGTGGCGGCTGCGGCCGTGGAGAGTCTCAAGGGTGTCTTGGAACACCAGTTCCCCCTCCCGGATGATGGCTACATGGTCCGCCATCTGGTCGATCTCACTGAGCAGATGGCTGGACACCACCACCGTCATACCGAACCGCTCCGGCAGGGAGCAGATCAGCTCCCGCATCTCCTGGATGCCAGCCGGGTCAAGGCCATTGGTGGGCTCGTCCAGGATCAGCAGCTTGGGATAGCCCA
>ENA-ORNG01001621-ORNG01001621.1-human-gut-metagenome-genome-assembly--contig:-NODE-1621-length-15581-cov-3.079995_pt1 | contig 15581 bp, 20 predicted proteins | sample MGYA00242113_ERZ509018 | MGnify/ENA primary metagenome ERZ509018 (study PRJEB26280, sample SAMEA2338711) | human gut metagenome | biome: human gut; feature: human-associated habitat; material: faeces... | reverse complement strand
GATGAAGAAGATGATGAAGCAATTTTCCGGACAGCTTTCCGGAAAGAAACGGGGGAAATTCCGTATTCCATTTGGCTTCTAGCTTACAAAGAGGTTGGAAGTTTTGTAAAAAAATGATAATCAGGAAGAAGATTTCCTTTTTATATAAAAAAGTTGATTCAGGAGGTGAAAAAGATGGCAGTAAAAATTCGTTTAAGAAGAATGGGTCAGAAAAAGGCTCCTTTTTATAGAATTATCGTTGCTGATTCCCGTTCTCCAAGAGACGGACGTTTCATTGAAGAAATCGGAACCTATAATCCAAACGTGGAACCAAGCGAAGTTAAAATCAATGCTGAACTGGCACAGAAATGGTTGTCCAACGGTGCTCAGCCAACAGATGTTGTAGGCAAATTATTTAAAAATGCCGGGATTACAAAATAATTGCTGGTGGAGGTGCGAGGGATGAAGGAATTAGTTGAAGTTATCGCTAAGGCTCTTGTTGACCATCCGGAAGGTGTTGTTGTTACGGAGACTGTTCACCCGAAATCCATCGTTCTGGAGCTTAAAGTGGATCCGGAAGACATGGGCAAAGTCATTGGCAAGCAGGGACGTATTGCCAGAGCAATTCGTACCGTTGTAAAATCCGCTGCATCAAAGGATGATAAAAAAGTAATTGTTGAAATTCTTCAGTAATTCAACATAGAAAGACCTCAATCCGTTTTGGACTGGGGTCTTTTCAGACTATGGGATGAAAGGAAAAAATATGGAACAATATTTGCGCGTCGGTGTTATTTCAAATACCCACGGTATCCGCGGAGAAGTAAAAATTTATCCGACAACGGACGATATCCGTCGTTTTAAAAAGTTAAAACAATGTGTCATTGATATGGGACGGGAGAAAATACCTGTAGAAGTAGAGGGCTGCAAGTTTTTTAAGCAGACCCCGATTTTGAAATTCAAATCCATAGACCAGTTGAATGATGTGGAGCGGTTTAAGGGAAAAGACTTGCTTGTTCACCGGGACCATGCCGTAAAGCTGGAAAAAAATGAATTCTTTATCGTCGATTTAATCGGCCTTCGGGTGGCGAGCGATGAAGGAATGGATGTGGGCACATTGACGGATGTATTGCAGACCGGAGCCAACGATGTTTTTGTTGTAGAGACAGCTGATGGTGATGAAATATTGATTCCATATATTGAGCAGTGTGTGCCGGAAATCCGTCCAGAAACCGGAAAGGTGACCGTTCATCTGCTTCCAGGACTTATGGACTTAAACCGTAAGTAAGAGTAAGAGAGGTTAAGCATGAGATTTCATGTAATGACGCTTTTTCCTGATATGGTAGCCGGAGGGTTGGGGACAAGTATTACAGGAAGAGCTATAGAAAATCATATATTTGAATTGAATATTGTCAATATCCGAGATTATTCCAGGGATAAGCATAAGCATGTGGATGATTATCCTTATGGTGGTGGGGCCGGTATGGTCATGCAGCCCGGACCTGTATATGACTGTTATCAGGATATTGTTAAAGATATGAATAAAAAGCCGAGGGTTATTTATATGACGCCCCAGGGAAAGGTGTTCAATCAGGCGATTGCTGAGGAGCTCTCCAGGGAAGAGGAACTGATTTTTCTCTGTGGCCATTACGAGGGAATCGATGAACGGGTTCTTGAGGAAATTGTCACGGATGAAGTATCCATTGGCGACTATGTTCTGACCGGCGGGGAGTTGCCGGCTATGGTGATGATTGATTCGATTTCTCGGTTCATTCCGGGAGTTTTAAATAATGATGATTCGGCAGAATATGAATCTTTTCAGGACGGCCTTTTGGAATACCCTCAGTATACCCGTCCGGAGACCTTTATGGATAAAAAAGTTCCGCCGGTCCTTTTGTCCGGGCATCATGGAAACATTGAAAAATGGCGGAGGGAAGAATCCCTGAAAAGAACTCTGCTTCGTCGACCTGAATTATTGGAAACAGCCGAATTGACAAAAGATGACAAAAAAATACTGGAAATGCTCAGGAAAAATCTTGATTTTTCGGAGTGATTATGATATAGTGTTTTGGTATGAAAAAAGACGGTCCTCTGTTACTTCAGAATATTGTATTAAGAACGTCGAATTTATAAATTAAAGGAGGTTCATGAAGATGAACGACATTATTAAAAATATTGAAGCTGCTCAGTTAAAAGCTGAAGTACCTGAGTTCCACGTAGGTGATACTGTACGTGTATCTGCAAAGGTAAAAGAAGGAAGCCGTGAAAGAATCCAGGTTTTTGAAGGAACTGTTATCAAACGTCAGAATGGAAGCAGTCGTGAAACCTTCACCGTAAGAAAGAACTCCAACGGTATCGGCGTAGAAAAAACATGGCCTTTACATTCTCCGATCGTAGAGAAGATTGAAGTTGTAAGAAGAGGTAAAGTAAGAAGAGCTAAATTATTCTACTTAAGAGACAGAGTAGGTAAGAAAGCAAAAGTTAAAGAATTGGTTAAATAATTCGTTGAAATCTTCGGGACAAGTACTTAGGTAGTTGTCCCATTTTTATAATGTAAAGGAGCAGGCTGTGAAAAAGGTTAAACGTAAATGGAAGCGCCAGATCAATAAAATAAAAAAACTGAGAATTGGCACCCATGCAGTTAATCTCGGAATGTTTATTATCGGATGGTTTCTTGTTGTGGGGATTGCCGTTATGTATGTCCGCGGTTTCGGCATGAAAACAATCCTGTCCAATGATTCTATGGCTCCCACTTTTCAGGAAGATGAAATCTTAAAAATCAATCAGTTTATTTATAAAATTTCTTCTCCAAAGCGGATGGATACGGTGGCCGTCAGAGTGGGAGAAACGAAGTCAAATGTTTATTATGTTCTTCGGATCGTCGGACTTCCGGGAGAAAAGGTTCAGATTCAGAATGGCAAGATTTGCATTGATGGTGAGGAAATTACTTATCCGGTCGGCGATGAGCTGATTGAGGATGCCGGTATTGCCGGTAAGATCGTTTATCTCGGTGATGACGAGTATTTTATGCTTTGTGATAATTATAATAACAGCAGCTATGACAGCCGTTCATCCAGTATCGGAGTGATTGATAAATCACAGATTGAAGGCAGAGTAAAATAGGAGGGGGATTATGAACATACAGTGGTATCCGGGGCACATGACAAAAGCCCGGAGAATGATGGAAGAGGATATCAAACTTATTGATATCGTTATTGAATTGGTGGATGCCCGTATTCCTTTATCCAGCAAAAATCCGGATATCGATAAATTGGCCGGACAGAAATCTCGGATGATTTTATTAAATAAATATGATCTAGCAGATCCGCTCCGGACCTCTGAGTGGGAAAACTGGTTTAAAAACCAGGGATTTTTTGTGTATAAGCTGGATGCGCGAAAGGGCGGTCAGATGAAGGCCATCACAAATATTATCCAGGAAGCCTGCAAAGAGAAAATTGAAAGAGACCGGCGCCGGGGCATTATTAACCGGCCGGTACGGGCCATGATCGTCGGTATTCCAAATGTGGGTAAGTCCACTTTCATTAATACTTATGCCGGGAAAGCCTGTGCAAAAACAGGAAATAAACCGGGCGTTACGAAGGGAAAGCAGTGGATCCGCTTAAATAAAAATGTGGAGCTTTTAGATACGCCGGGAATTCTCTGGCCAAAATTTGATGATCCGACTGTCGGTGAACGACTGGCGTTAATCGGTTCTATTAAGGATGAAATTCTCAATATCACCGATTTATCTGTAAAGCTTATTGAGTTTTTAAAAGAATTTTATCCGGGAATTTTGGCTGAAAGATATGCAGTGGATGAAAATTGTGATAAAATAGTCCTGTTAGAAGGCATTGCCGAAGCGAGAAACTGCCGGCAAAAAGGCAATACTCTAGATATCGATAAGGCTTCAAAGCTTCTGATTGACGACTTCCGTTCCGGAAAGCTTGGACGAATCATATTGGAATTTCCACAGGAGTAGAAAAATGGGCAGAAAAATTTATTCAAATAAAAAAGAAAAACCGGAGAAAATAGAAAAAAGTAAAGCGCAGGAGATTATCGGACTGGTCATATATTGCCTGATCGTTGTCATCGCCATGTTTCTGGTGATCAAATTTGTCGGGCAGCGCACAATCGTCATCGGTGATTCGATGAATCCGACCCTTCAGGATGGTGAAAATCTGATCACGGATAAGATCACTTATCGTTTCACAGAGCCGAAGCGCTATGATATTATTGTATTTCCGTATAAGGATAATCCTTCAAAATTGTTGATCAAACGAATTATTGGGATGCCGGGGGAAACAGTTCAGATCATTGATGGATATGTTTATATTAACGGTCATCTTCTGGAGGAGGATTACGGCAATGCGGTCATGAACGATAGCGGAACTGCTTCGGAGCCGATAGCTTTAGGCAGTGACGAATATTTTGTTCTCGGAGATAACCGAAATAACAGTCAGGACAGCCGGTTTGCTTCGGTGGGAAATATCCAGCGTTCTGACATTATCGGGCGGGCATGGCTTCGCATATGGCCACTTGATGAAATAACTTTATTGAAACATCAGTAAGCTGAAAGTTTATATTTCTCCTGCTTCAAAGGCAGGAGAATTTTTTCAGTTATTCTACATAAAGAAGGAGAATTATGGCAACAGTTAGCGAAATACGTGGGGAGCTTTCGAAGACACGGCCGGAGGAATGGAAAGCTTTTATCGAAAAATATGAGACAGATTCCCGAACCGGTGTGATAAAGCTTGTGGAAGGCTGTAAAAGGCAGATTAAAAAAGCGGAAATTGAAAATGAACGTCTTGAAAATATGTTGATTTATGAAAAAAAATATTATGACAGCTGCGAATATATATGTGGTATTGATGAGGCCGGACGGGGGCCCTTGGCCGGTCCTGTCGTCGCAGGCGCCGTCATTTTGCCGAAGGGCTTAAAAATCCCTTATCTTAATGATTCCAAACAGCTCAGTGAAAAACGGAGAGAAGAGCTGTATGACATCATTATGGATCAGGCCTTGGCTGTCGGAACGGGTATTGTGTCTCCGGAACGCATCGACGAAATCAATATTTTGCAGGCTACCTACGAAGCTATGCGTCACGCGGTAGGGGAGCTTAAATTTCAGCCCCAGGTTCTTTTAAACGACGCCGTGATCATTCCCGATCTCTCTATGATTCAGGAGAAGATTATTAAAGGGGATGCGAAAAGTCTTTCGATTGCGGCAGCCAGCATTATCGCCAAGGTGACCAGGGATCGGATGATGAAGGCCTATCATGAAATTTTTCCAGAATACGGCTTCGACAAGCACAAGGGCTACGGCTCCAGAGAGCATATTGAAAGAATACAGGCCATTGGTCCATGTCCGATTCACCGTCGCAGTTTTATCACCCATTTTGTGTAAAGGATGTCAGGGGGCGTTTTGACGGTGAACAAACGATCGTTGGGCATGGATTACGAGATTCGCGCCTTAGAATATCTGGAAAGCAAAGGCTATAAGCTATTAACAGCAAATTATTATTGCCGCCGGGGTGAAATTGATTTAATTGTCGAATCGCCGGAAAAAACGATTGTTTTCGTGGAGGTAAAAGCCAGGAGCAGTAGCGCTTTTGGCAGCGCCGGCGCGGCCGTTACTTTTGCAAAGCAGCAGAAAATTATTCGTACAGCAAAACAATATATTTTTGAGCATCATCTTTCGTGGCAGCGAGATTATCGTTTTGATGTGATTTTATTTGAAAAGGATATTTTGGAACATATTGAAAATGCATTTTCAGGAGAATGAAATGAATTTCAGAAAAATATTAGACATATCGGAATATGTGGATTGGGATGCGCAGATCCCTGTCATTCGTTATAAAGCTCTGGATGTTCTTGGCTGTGTGGAGCATGGGTTTTCCACTCGGCTGGGCGGTATCAGCGAGGGGATTTATCATTCGATGAATTTATCCTATACCCGGGGCGATGAGAAAGCCCATGTGGATGAAAATTTCCGCCGGTTTTGTTCGGCTATTCATATGGATTGGAAAAAAATCGTCTCCACAGACCAGACCCATACAGCCAATGTGCGGGTTGTTACGGAGAAAGATGCGGGGCATGGAATTACCCGGCCGAAAATATACCATAATATAGACGGACAAATTACCAATGTTCCCGGCCTGCCATTAATTACCTATTACGCAGACTGTGTTCCCCTATTTTTTGTCGATCCAGTAAAAAAAGCTATTGGCCTGACCCATTCGGGCTGGCGGGGAACAGCGGCACGCATCGGCGCTCGGACAGTTGAAGCGATGAACGAAAGCTATGGTTCCCGGCCGGAAGATATTATCGGAGTCATCGGTCCTTCCATCTGTCAGTCCTGCTATGAGGTCAGTCGGGATGTGGCAGAAGCCTTTGAAAAGGATTTCCGGGTCAGTGAAACGCTTATATATGCCAAAGGAAACGGAAAATACCAGCTTAATTTATGGGAAGCCAACCGGCAGGTCATGCTGGACGCGGGGATGACACCGGAGCATATTACAGTGACGAACTGGTGTACAGGCTGTCATCCGGACCTTCTCTGGTCCCATCGAAAAACCGGAGGCGATCGGGGAAGTCTTGCAGCTTTTTTATGTTTGAAAGAATAGAGAGAGGATTCGATGATGGAGGAAGGACATAAAATTAAAACCATTGCTCCGGGAAGTATCGGGGAAGAACTGGAGCTTGAACCGGGAGATAGGGTTTTGGCGGTAAATGATCAAAAAATAGAAGATGTCTTTGATTACCACTATTTGATTAACGATGAATATATTGAATTGACCATATTAAAATCCAATGGCGAAGAATGGATTCTTGAAATCGAAAAGGACGCGGAGGAGGATTTGGGGATCGAATTTGAATCTAGTCTGATGGATGATTATCACTCCTGCACGAACAAATGTATATTCTGCTTTATCGACCAGCTTCCAAAAGGCATGCGTCCGACAATGTATTTTAAGGATGACGATTCGAGACTTTCATTTCTTCAGGGAAACTATATTACTCTGACAAACATGAAGGATAAAGATTTAGAGCGTATCATTAAATATAAATTATCACCAATCAATGTTTCTGTTCACACGACAAATCCGGAGCTTCGCTGTATGATGCTTCATAACCGCTTCGCCGGAAAGATCACTGAGCAGCTGCAAAGGCTTTATGAAGCCGGCATTTTTATGAATGGACAGATTGTTTTGTGTAAGGGTGTCAACGACGGAGACGAATTGCGAAAGACTATTGGGGATTTGGGCAGATTTCTGCCTTATATGGAAAGCCTCTCGGTCGTTCCGGTGGGGCTTTCCGATCACAGAGAAGGTCTGTATCCGTTGGAACCTTTTACGCCGGAGGATGCCAGAGAAGTCATAGATATTATTCACGGTTATCAGGACATTTTTATGGAGGAATACGCTACCCATTTCGTCCATGCCAGTGATGAATGGTATATTTTAGCAGGCTTGCCCCTTCCTGATGAAGAAAACTATGATGGCTATGTTCAGCTTGAGAACGGTGTGGGAATGCTCCGTCTCCAGGAACGGGAGTTTCATGAAGCCTTGAGGGAAGCCGTTTCTGAAGGCATATTAGAATCTGAGGACCGCAATAAAACCGGCCAGTGTACGATTGCCACTGGAAAGCTGGCCGGCCCCTTCTTAAGAGAATTGATTAAAGATTTAAATGATGTCTATCCGAATATTCGGGCAGATGTCGTAGAAGTGACGAATTATTTTTTTGGTCCTCAGATTACGGTATCTGGACTATTAACCGGGCAGGATATTATCCGCGCCTTAGAAGGGCGGGACTTAGGTCACCGGCTATTGCTTCCTGTCAATGTGCTGCGCAGCGGCGAGGACGTGCTTTTAGATGACATTCATATAAAGGAGATTGAAAAAACTTTACAAGTTCCGATTCGTATTGTACAATCAAACGGAAAAGATTTGTATAACGCTTTGACATTTGGATAGGCGTAAAAAGTCTGAAATAAAAAGGAGTTTATATATATGAGTAAACCAATTGTGGCCGTTGTAGGCCGCCCGAATGTGGGCAAATCCACATTATTTAATGTTTTGGCCGGACGAAAAATATCCATTGTAAAGGATACGCCTGGAGTCACCAGGGATCGTATTTATGCAGATGTGACCTGGCTGGACAAGCAGTTTACGATGGTGGATACGGGAGGTATCGAGCCGGAGAGCAAGGACCTGATTTTATCCAGTATGCGGGAACAGGCGGAAATCGCCATTGCCACCGCCGATGTCATTATTTTTGTGACTGATGTGCAGCAGGGAGTCATTGACGCCGATTATAAAGTGGCAGACATGCTGAGAAAATCGGGAAAGCCGGTGGTTCTTGCCGTAAATAAGGTCGACAGCTTTCAGAAATACGAAGCAGACATTTACGAGTTTTACAATTTAGGTATCGGGGATCCTTATGGTGTTTCCGCCGCATCCCAGCTGGGCCTGGGCGATATGCTGGATGAAGTCGTGAAATATTTTCCGAAGGGCTCTGCGGAGGAAGATGAGGATGAGCGGCCGAGAATTGCCATTATCGGAAAACCGAATGTGGGTAAATCGTCCCTCATTAATAAGCTCTGTAAAAGTCAGAGAGCCATTGTTTCAAACATTGCAGGAACGACCCGGGACGCCATCGATACGGTCGTTAAATTTAACGGTCAGGAATATGTATTCATTGATACGGCCGGTATCCGCCGAAAAAGCAAGATTAAAGAAGATTTGGAGCGCTACAGCATCATCCGCGCTGTTTCCGCTGTTGAGAGAGCCAATATTGTTCTATTGATGATTGATGCCACGGAAGGTGTCACTGAGCAGGATGCCAAAATCGCAGGCATTGCCCATGAACGGGGCAAGGGAGTCATCATTGCCGTCAATAAATGGGACGCAGTTGTTAAAAACGATAAAACTATTTATGATTATACAAAGAAAATACGGGATACTCTGGCCTATATGCCTTATGCGGAGCTGATTTTTATTTCTGCCATGACGGGTCAGCGTATTACAAAGCTTTATGAGTTGATCGATATGGTCATTCAGAATCATGCCTTAAGAATCGGCACCGGCGTACTGAATGAAATTATGGCTGAAGCTGTGGCCTTAAAGCAGCCGCCATCGGATAAGGGACGCCGCCTGAAGCTGTATTATATTACTCAGGTGGCTGTAAAGCCGCCGACCTTTGTCATTTTTGTCAATGATAAAGAGCTGACCCATTTTTCTTATACCCGATATATAGAAAACAAAATCCGTGAGGCCTTTGGCTTCCGCGGCACACCGCTTAAATTTATTATTCGTGAGAGAAAGGATAAGGATAAATAGAGATGCTGAGAGATATCATTCTTTGCCTTTTCATTGGATACATTTTCGGGTGCTTTCAGACAGGTTATATTTACGGAAAGTGCCACGGAATTGATATCCGCCAGTACGGCAGCGGAAATGCCGGAACAACAAATACTTTAAGGGTTCTTGGAAAAAAAGCGGGATATATCACCTATCTCGGAGATGCGCTGAAAGCGATTATCGCCATACTGTTGGTGAAATACCTCGTTTATGGCCAGTGGCTCGTACCGTCCCTAAGCTTTCAGCTTCTTTTAGCCTACACGGGGCTGGGTGTTGCGTTGGGACATAATTATCCGTTTTACCTGAAATTTAAGGGCGGCAAAGGAATCGCAGTAACCTCCGGCGTCATGCTGGCGCTGGATTTACGCATCGGATTAATCGGCATTATCGGGTTTCTGATCCTTTTTTATGCGACTCGGTATGTATCTGTCGGTTCCCTCTTTATGAGTCTGGCCTTCCCGGTCTGCGTTCTTATTTTATATCCGGGACAGTGGCATTTATTTGCTGTCAGCGTCATCTTCTGGCTGATGGCCTGGATGCGTCATCGCGAAAACATTAAACGGTTGATGAACGGAAATGAAAATCGTTTCGAGCGCAAGAAAAAGAGTTAAAAGAATTGACTTTTTCTTACAAATCCTTTATTATTAGATAGAAGCGTTGCTTCAACGCTTTTATGTATTGAAGTTTTGAAAAGGAAAGAGGATGAAGACATGAAAAAATCACTTGCATTTATTTTGGCAGGTGCCATGGTTGTTGCTTCACTGACCGCATGCGGTTCAAATACGAAGGAAACAACCGCTGAGACATCAGCAGAAACTACTGCAGAAACAACCGCTGAAAGCGCAGAATCCACAGCAGCCGACGGAGAAACCTACAAAATCGGCGTGTTGCAGTTGACAGAACATGCCGCTCTGGACGCGGCAAATGAAGGCTTTGTAGCCGCTCTCGATGCTTCTGGCATTTCCTATGAAATCGACCAGCAGAATGCTCAGAATGATCAGTCTGCCTGCCAGACAATCGCTGAAAAATTAGTGAATGATGGTGACGATCTCATTCTTGCTATTGCAACTCCGGCCGCTCAGGCTGTTGCAGGTGTTACGACGGAGATTCCGGTCGTGGGTACGGCCATTACAGATTTTGCAGACTCTGGTCTTGTTGAATCCAACGAGGCTCCGGGAGGAAACGTTACAGGTTCTTCCGACCTTACACCGATTGAAGCTCAGATCAGTCTGCTTCAGAAAGTTCTTCCGGAAGCAAAGACAGTTGGTGTTCTTTATTGTTCAGCAGAAAGTAACTCTGAAATTCAGTTAAAGATGACAAAAGAAGCTTGCGATGCAGCCGGTCTTCAGGTCGAAGAATTTGCCGTAGCAAGTTCCAATGAGATTCAGTCTGTTGTTGAATCTGCCGTTGGTAAGGTTGACTGTTTATATAGCTTTACAGATAACACCATTGCAGCCGGTATGAACACTGTATCTATGGTGGCAAATGAAAATAATCTTCCGGTCATCTGCGGAGAACAGGGAATGGTTGAAGCCGGTGGTCTTTGTACATACAGCATCGATTACTATGAATTAGGATACATTGCAGGCGAGATGGCTGTTAAGATTCTTAAAGGCGAAGCTGACCCGGCCACAATGCCGATTGAATATTATCCGGAAGACAAATGTGAATTTGTGGGTAATGAAGAAACAGCACAGTTACTGGGAATTGATATTTCCGGACTTGAATAATCTGACAGTTTCATAAAAACTCCGGCAAATATGAAACGCATATTTGCCGGGGCTATTTTTTTAGTCAGATAACACTAAAGGAAAAGGAGAAAATACTCATGAATATTGGTGGTATACTGCTGGCGCTGCAGGGCGCTATTTCCCAGGGGATTCTCTGGGGCGTTCTTGTGCTTGGCGTATATATTACATATAAAATTCTCGATATTGCAGATTTGACGGTCGATGGCAGTTTTGCCCTGGGCGGCTGTGTCTGTGCGACTTTGGTCGTCTCTCAAGGAATGAATCCGGTTCTGGCCCTCATTCTTGCTACCTTGGCCGGAATGATTGCAGGAGGGGTAACAGGGCTTCTGCATACAGCCTTTGATATTCCCGCGATTCTGGCCGGCATTTTGACTCAGATCGCTCTGTGGTCGATTAATCTCCGGATTATGGGAAAGAGTAATATTCCATTATTAAAAACAAAAACGATTTTTTCCAGCTTTGTTGAAGCGACAGGACTGAAATCCTCTCAGGCTTCCGGTCTGATAGGTCTTATCATCGCCGCTTTGATTATTGTCGTTTTGTACTGGTTTTTTGGTACAGAAATCGGTTCTGCCCTGCGGGCAACCGGTAATAATGAGGATATGATTCGCGCTCTTGGCGTTAATACAAAGATGACAAAGATGATCGCTCTGATGCTGAGTAACGGCCTTGTCGGCCTTTCCGGCGGTCTTGTATGTCAAAGTCAAAAGTATGCGGATATTGGTATGGGTACCGGCGCTATCGTCATCGGCCTGGCTGCTATTGTCATCGGTGATGTTTTGTTAGGAAAGCTGCGTTCCTTTGCAAGCCGCCTTGCTTCAGCGATTGTCGGCTCCGTTGTTTATTTCCTGATTCGTGCCATCGTTCTCCAGCTTGGTATGGATGCCAATGATATGAAACTGTTATCTGCCATCATTGTTGCCCTCGCCCTCTGTATTCCTGTTTCTTTAGATAAATATCGCGCAAAACGTACTTACTCGGAAGGGGGAGAAAAAAATGCTTAAAATCTCCAATGTCAGCAAGACGTTTAATATTGGAACAATCAATGAAAAAAAGGCTTTGAAAAATATCAGTCTTCATTTAAAGCCGGCAGACTTTGTCACGATTATCGGCGGCAACGGCGCAGGCAAATCAACGATATTAAATATGATTGCCGGCGTTTATCCGATCGATTCCGGCGTGATTACTTTGGATGGTGTAAATATTTCGAGACTGCCAGAGCACGCCCGTGCTCAATATCTGGGTCGTGTATTCCAGGATCCGATGCGCGGAACGGCTGCGGATATGGAAATTCAAGAAAATCTTGCCCTGGCTCTTAGGCGGGGTAAAAGTCGTGGTCTTCGATGGGGAATTACCAAAGAAGAAAAAGAGGAATATAAAAAGCTTCTTACTCGCCTGGATTTAGGTCTGGAGGATCGCCTTTCCTCAAAGGTCGGTCTACTTTCCGGCGGACAGCGCCAGGCGCTGACGCTTTTGATGGCAACCTTAAAGAAGCCAAAATTACTTTTGCTGGATGAACATACAGCGGCGCTCGACCCGAAAACTGCGAAAAAGGTTCTTGACCTAACCGAAGAAATTGTCACACAGAATCAGTTGACCGCCCTGATGGTTACCCACAATATGAAGGATGCGATCCGCCTTGGAAATCGTTTGATCATGATGAACGAAGGCGAAATCATCTATGATGTTTCCGGTGAAGAAAAGAGTCGATTGGAAGTCAGCGACTTATTAAAGAAATTTGAGCAGGCCAGCGGCAGTGAATTTGCTAATGACAGAATGCTGTTGTCCTGATTATATTCCTGGATATCAGAGGAATATTTTAAAAACACCGCCGATATAATTAGATAAGATTATATCGGCGGTGTTTTTATGGATATGAACACACGACGTGAAATTCAAAACATGCGTATTCGCAGCGGAAGAATGACCAGGGATTATGTAGATCATATATCCGGCATCAGCCCAGGAATTTACTGGCTTTTTCGTTGCTTTCTGGCTGTAGCTTTCTTTGTGTCAGGTATTACCTTTCCAATGATTTCTTCCAGCCAGATCCCAAAGGAGTTGACAGAGATTCCCGATTATGTATCCGTAAACTATACGATAGAAGATGTTTCAGCTTTTATTGATAGTCTGGCAAATTAGATGAGAATATGGTATACTGAATGCAATGCGTAGAAAAAGGAGTGTGCTATGAAAAAACTTGCTTTAACCGATGATATTCTCCTTAAGATTGAGAAGCCTGCGAGATATCTCGGCAATGAATATAATGCTGTATATAAAGACCCGTCCTCGGTGGATATCCGGTTTGCCATGTGCTTTCCGGATGTGTATGAGATTGGCATGTCTTATCTCGGTATTCAGATTATTTATGATATGCTGAATCAGCGGGATGATGTTTACTGTGAGCGCCTTTATTCGCCATGGATGGATTTAGACGCTGTTATGAGAGAACGGCATATTCCGCTGTTTGCCCTGGAGTCCCAGGATTCGATCAAGGATTTTGATTTCCTTGCAATAACGCTTCAATATGAGATGTGTTATACAAATGTCCTCCAGATTTTGGATTTAAGCCGGATTCCTCTGAAATCCAAGGACCGCACGGCAGACCATCCCTTTGTGATCGGCGGCGGTCCATGCGCTTATAATCCGGAGCCGTTGGCAGAATTTTTCGACATTTTTTATATCGGCGAGGGTGAAACTGTCTACAATGATTTGATGGATGTCTATAAGCAATGGAAAAAAGAAGGCAGAAGCCGAAGGGAATTTTTAATCGAAGCGTCAAAGATTCCCGGACTTTACGTTCCATCGCTGTATGAGGTGACTTATCATGAGGATGGAACCATTCAATCCTTCTCCCCGGTGGAACCGGATATTCCTGAAAAAATCAAAAAACAGGTAGTCACGGATTTAAGTCATACCTACTATCCGTCAAAACCTGTGGTCCCTTTTATCAAAGTGACCCAGGACAGGGTTGTTCTTGAAATCCAGCGAGGCTGTATCCGGGGCTGTCGTTTCTGCCAGGCCGGAGCGGTTTACCGTCCAAACCGGGAGCGGGATTTGGAATTTTTAAAGAAATATGCCCATGATATGCTGATGTCTACCGGACATGAAGAAATTTCCTTAAGCTCCTTAAGCTCCAGCGATTATTCGCGTTTAGAAGAGCTGACTACTTATCTGATTCAGGAGTTTGGTATCAAGGAACGGGTGAATATTTCCTTACCATCTTTGCGTATCGATGCTTTTTCCCTGGATGTGATGAGCCAAGTGCAGGATGTAAAAAAAAGCAGTCTGACCTTTGCGCCGGAAGCAGGTTCCCAGAGAATGAGAGACGTCATCAACAAAGGTCTGACTGAGGAGGACATTTTTTCCGGCGCTATGGAGGCCTTTAAAGGCGGCTGGAACCGGGTGAAGCTTTATTTTATGCTTGGTCTCCCGGGAGAAACCTATGAGGATATCGAGGGCATTGCCAAATTATCCAATGATATTGCAGCCCTTTATTATACGATTCCAAAGGACAAACGTCCGGGGGCTAGGGTGGATGTGGTGTCCAGTACTTCATTTTTTGTTCCAAAGCCCTTTACACCTTTTCAGTGGGTGGCTCAAAATACGACGGAGCAATTTAAAGACAAACAGTATTTCTTAAGCCGGAAGATGAAGGAACAGCTCAACCGAAAGAGTATGCGCTATAACTGGCATGATTTTGATCTGACAGCCCTGGAAGGCTTTTTAGCCAGAGGGGACCGAAAAGTCGGTGAAGTTATTTATAGAGCCTATAAAAAAGGGTGTATGTTTGATTCCTGGTCCGAGTATTTTCATTATGACCGATGGCTGGAAGCCATGGATGAATGCAGAATCGATCCGGCATTTTATACTGGCCGTACTCGCGAGTATGATGAAATCCTTCCATGGGATTTTGTTGACGCCGGAGTGACAAAAGAATTTTTATGGCGGGAATATATTCAGTCACAGAAAGAAATCGTGACGCCAAACTGCCGCAGGCAATGTTCTGGCTGTGGCTGTCGGATTTACGAAGGAGGTGTCTGCTTTGAAGGTAAGAATTAAATTTGCTAAAGAAGGTATTATGCGCTTTATCGGCCATCTGGATATGATGCGATATTTCCAGAAGGCTTTCCGGCGTTCCGGAATCGATATACAGTATTCTCAGGGTTACAGTCCCCATCAGCTCATTTCCTTTGCGGCGCCTCTGGGTGTCGGATTAACCAGTACCGGCGAATATATGGATATTGTCATGGGTGAATGTCCGTCTTCAGACGAACTGGTACGCCGGATCAATGAACAGATGGTGGACGGCGTCCGCATCTTAAGCGCTGTCGCCTTACCGGATGACAGCAAAAATGCCATGTCCATCGTGACGACGGCGGACTATCGCCTTACATTCCGTGAAAATATGGCGCCGGATTTTGAACTGGCTTCGGCTATTGGGCGATTTATGGCCCAGAACGAAATCATGGTCACAAAAAAGACGAAAAAAAGTGAA
>ENA-ORNG01001620-ORNG01001620.1-human-gut-metagenome-genome-assembly--contig:-NODE-1620-length-15591-cov-3.318550_pt1 | contig 15591 bp, 15 predicted proteins | sample MGYA00242113_ERZ509018 | MGnify/ENA primary metagenome ERZ509018 (study PRJEB26280, sample SAMEA2338711) | human gut metagenome | biome: human gut; feature: human-associated habitat; material: faeces... | reverse complement strand
GAACAGGAGGACGGCGGGGTGCGGATCGTCTACGATGTCCTGACGATGGGCTCTGCGTGTGAAAGCTTTGAACTGGAAGTGAGGGAGAATCAACATGAATCAGATTGAAGACGGACTCAAGTCGGCGGTCAGCCGTGCCGTCACTGCGGCGTTCGATATCGATTTCAGCGGGGATCAGGTCGTGATCGAGATTCCCAGAGACAAAAGCCACGGAGATTATGCCTGCAATACGGCGATGCAGCTGACCAGGACGCTTCATCGCAATCCGCGCGTGATCGCCGAGGAGCTGATGAAGCATTTTGACCTGCAGGAAGCGGGCGTACGCTCTTATGAGATCGCCGGACCGGGCTTCATCAATTTCACGATGAACCGTGATTCGCTGACGACGGTCATCGGCAAGGTCCTGCAGATGGGCAAAGATTATGGGACAAACGACAGCGGCGCGCAGATGAAGGTCAATGTGGAATATGTATCCGCCAATCCGACCGGAAACCTGCATCTCGGTCATGCCCGCGGAGCGGCATGGGGAGACAGCGTGACCCGGCTGATGAAGGCGAGCGGTTATGATGTGACCAGGGAATATTATGTCAATGATGCCGGAAACCAGATCATCAATCTGGGTAAATCGCTGCAGGCGCGCTACCGCGAATATCTGGGACTTCCTTTTTCACTTCCGGAAGACGGCTATCATGGCGAGGATGTCAAAGAGATCGCCGTCAGCCTGGCCAAGGCGCATCAGGATGCCTACGCGGAGGAGACAGAGGAGAACCTGGCGTTCTTCAAGCAGAAGGGTATCGAATTTGAACTGGAGAAGATCCGTAAGGATCTGGACTATTACCGGGTGCATTTTGATGTATGGAGCAGCGAGCAGGCGATCCGTGATGCCGGCAAGGTGGAAGCAGCGCTCGAGGTGCTCAAGGAAAAAGGGCTCACTTATGAAAAAGAGGGCGCGTTGTGGTTCGAAACGACTCGCTTTGGCGATGATAAGGACCGTGTCCTGCGCAAAACAGACGGCTCTTACACATACCTCGTACCGGATATCGCATATCATAAGGACAAGATGGACCGCGGATATGATCTGCTCGTGGATTTCTTCGGCGCGGATCACCATGGCTATGTCCCGCGCCTGAAGGCGAGCATCGCGGCGCTGGGCAATGATCCTGAGCGCCTTGCGGTAGACATCATTCAGATGGTCCGTCTGGTGGAGAACGGGCAGGAAGTCAAGATGAGCAAGCGCTTGGGCAATGCCGTCACCATCCGCGAGCTGTGCGATGAGGTCGGCGTAGATGCGGCACGTTATTTCTTCGTGCAGCGCGCGCTGGATACGCATCTGGATTTCGACCTGGGCCTGGCACGCTCACAGAGCAATGACAACCCGGTCTATTATGCACAGTATGCGCATGCGCGCATGTGCTCCATCCTGCGTCAGGCGCAGGATGTGCCGGAAGCATCATCCTATGAGCGGCTGACGCATGAGAAGGAAGCGGACCTGATGAAGTATATCAACGAGTTCACCAGCGTGGTGAGCGAGGCCGCCAGACTGCGCGCGCCGCATAAGGTGTGCAACTACATTCAGAAGCTGGCACAGAAGTTCCACAGCTTTTACAACGCTTGCAAGGTGATCGACCGCGAGGATATGGAACTGAGTGCGCAGCGTCTTGATCTGGTGAAGGCAGCCAGGATCACACTGGGCAATGCGCTTGAACTGATCGGCGTGGAAGCGCCTGAAAAGATGTAGGAGGATTCAACATGAAAAAATCGATGGTTGATGTTGCTTTTGACCTGATGACGAGAAAGAAAAAACCGGTCGTGTTTCTGAAGCTGTGGCAGGAAGTCAGTGAGATCATGGGATTCACGCCTGCGCAGGAAGAAGACAACATCGCACAGTTTTACGGGGATCTTTCTCTCGACGACCGTTTCGTGAATGTGCTCGAAAACAAGTGGGACCTTCGTTCCAGACACACATACAACGAGAGCGTTGTGGACACAAGCTCGATCATTATCGATGAGGACAGCGATGACGGGTTCGATGAGGACCATGAGGATCACGCTGAGGTGGAATAAGACCAGTGAGGGACCGGGAAACCGGTCCTTTCTGCATGGTGAAAACTTTGTTGGAAATTTAGGACGCGGCACTTAACAAACAGGGCAAAATGAAGTATTATAATAGGTGTGAAACACATATTAAGGAGGAATAATAATTATGTTAGTATCAGCAACTGAAATGATTAACAAGGCTCATGAAGGGCATTATGCCATCGGTGCGTTCAACATCAACAACCTCGAGTGGACAAAGTCCATCCTGGCAGCAGCCGAGGAAGCAAAGTCACCGGTCATGTTAGGTGTATCTGAAGGCGCTGCAAAGTACATGTGCGGATTCAAGACGGTTGTTGCCATGGTGAAGGAGATCCACGACAGCATGGGCATTACCGTACCTGTTGCCCTGCACCTGGATCACGGTTCTTATGAAGGCGCTAAGGCGTGCATCGAAGCGGGATTCACCTCTGTAATGTTTGACGGATCTCACTATGACTTTGAAGAGAATCTGGCAAAATCCAAGGAAATGATCGAACTGGCACATTCCAAGGGACTGTCCATCGAGTGCGAAGTCGGTGGTATCGGCGGTGAAGAAGACGGTGTCGTTTCTGCCGGTGAACTGGCTGATCCGCAGGAATGCAAGACCATCGCTGAGCTGGGCGTTGACTTCCTGGCAGCAGGTATCGGAAACATCCACGGAAAGTATCCGGCAAACTGGGCAGGTCTGAGCTTTGACCGTCTGGCAGAGATCCAGGCTGTAACGAACGGAAAGCCGCTGGTACTGCATGGCGGATCCGGTATCCCTGCAGATCAGATCGCTAAGGCGATCACGCTGGGCGTATCCAAGATCAATGTCAACACGGAGCTGCAGCTGGAGTTCGCTGCCGCAACGCGTAAGTACATCGAAGAAGGAAAAGACCAGGAAGGCAAGGGCTATGACCCGCGTAAGCTGCTGAAGCCGGGCGCTGATGCCATCAAGGCAAAGGTCATCGCTATGATGAATCAGTTCGGTTCTGCTGGAAAGGCTGAATAAAGATCAACATGAGGGAACTGCGGTTCCCTTTTTCTTTTGGAATCATGCGTAAAAAGAAAAAGATCCCTCTGGATCCTTTTCGATGAATGTCTGTGGCAGCCGCTGATCCGCAGGCTGTTACAAGAAAGGAATTGGTTTGTTCAGATCAGCATGGCATGCAGGATATGCACGAGGATCAGCAGGAAGACACAGACAGAAAGCGTGCGGTGGATCTTCATCCATCCGGCTTTTCTTCGCAGTGACTTAGGCATCGCGCTCAGCAAGAGCAGCATCAGCGCGATCCAAGCGATCTTTCCGCTCAGTATGGCAGGGGTGTCATTGGCAAGCAGGCCATGGAGCAGGGCAAGGACGGCGAGCGCGATGCCGCAGAGCGCATGCGCGATCATTGCGGAACGGGTCACTGGCTTTCTGCGCGGCAGGATGCAGATCACCAATAAGATGATCGATGCGGCTGCCAGCGGATGGCTGATGATCACATTGTTCATATTTCCTCCGCTAGTTAGCTTTAACTAACTGTATCCAGTATAACAGATTCCATTCAGATGTAAAGGGCTTTTTGGCGATTGGCTGTGCTTTGTTGTCAGCCGCTGCATACAAAAAGACGGGACCTGCCCGTCTGTGTGATCTATTTATGATACAGCGAGTCGTCGCTCTGATAGCGGTCTTCGCAAGTCAGATACATGTGCAGCCGGCGGAAGGTGTCGCTGTCCACATCGGAGAGGATGACGGAGCTGTGCACATCGCAGTGCTTCAGCTTTTCCAGCTGCTGCATCGCCAGGTGAGAGAGCGGGTTGGTCGTCGCTGAGATGGACAGGGCGATCAAGACCTCGTCAGTGTGCAGACGCGGATTGCGGTTGCCCAGCGTGCTCACTTTCAGCTTCTGGATCGGCTCGATGATGCTGGGAGAGATCAGCGGGATGCTGTCGTTGATGTCTGCCAGCGTCTTTAAGGCGTTGAGCAGGGCGGCGCTGCTGGCGCCGAGCAGATCGGTCGTCCTGCCGGTGACGATGCGGCCGTCTCCCAGTTCGATGGCGACTGCCGGTCCGCCGGTCTCCTCCGCTCTGTCTCTTGCGGCCTGAATGCAAGGACGGACCGATTTGGTGATGTCTGCCTGCGACATGATCAGCTGGATCTTTTCTACGACTTCTTCGCTGGCGCGTCCGCGCTTGAGATCCATGCGGGCCTGATACAGGCGGCGGACGATCTCCTTGGCGCTGGCCATGCGGGCAGCCTCGTCATCGACGATGCAGTTTCCCGCCATATTGACGCCCATATCGGTCGGGGAACGGTATGGGCTTTCCCCGTAGATCGAAGTGAACATGGCGCGCAGGACCGGGAAGATCTCTACATCGCGGTTGTAATTGACCGTGGTCTCGCCATAGGCTTCCAGATGGAATGGGTCGATCATGTTGATGTCATTGAGGTCTGCGGTAGCCGCCTCATAGGCCAGGTTGACCGGATGCTTCAGCGGCAGGTTCCAGATCGGGAAGGTCTCAAACTTGGCATAGCCGGCCTTGATGCCCCGCTTGTGCTCATGATAAAGCTGGGAAAGGCAGGTGGCCATCTTGCCTGAGCCTGGTCCCGGCGCGGTGACGACGACCAGCGGCTTGGATGTCTCGATGTAGTCATTGATGCCGAATCCTTGATCGGAGATGATGTGTTCCACATCGTTGGGGTAGCCTTCGATCGCATAATGCAGGTAGACCGGCACGCCCAAGCGCTGCAGGCGCTGCCGGAAAGCCTCGGCGCGGGCCTGCTTGTCATAACGGGTCAGCACGACGCTGCCCACATAGAGGCCGACAGAGCGGAACGCGTCGATCAGGCGCAGCACTTCCTCATCATAGGTGATGCCCAGGTCATTGCGCAGCTTGCTCTTTTCGATGTCGCTCGCACAGATGGCGATCACGACTTCCACATGCTCCTTCAGCTCCAGCAGCATCTTGAGCTTGCTGTCAGGCTGAAAGCCGGGAAGGACGCGTGAGGCGTGGTTGTCATCAAACAGCTTTCCGCCAAACTCGAGATACAGCTTGTTGTCAAAGGAATGGATCCGCTCCATGATGTGAGCAGACTGCATCTTCAGATACCGGTCATTGTCAAACGCGATGTTGTTCATCTATATATCCCCTTTCGTACATGCCGTTTTAAACACTTCCGCTATTATAGCAAAAAAAACAGTAACATACTACGAAAGAAATCAAAATCGGGAAAAATCGTACCGGTCTGCGGAAAGCGCAGCGTTTGGACTAAATTTACACACAGTATGGCTTTCAATCATAAAATGTTTTATAATAGAATAGGTTTTCAGACCACGGAAGGAGAATCTCCAAAATGGAAGAAGTTATCAAGATTGAAGGAGGTCATCGGCTGCACGGATCTGTCCGCATCAGCGGATCGAAAAATGCGACAGTGGCATTGATTCCGGCGGCGGTGCTGGCGCATGGACCGGTTACGATCTGTGGTGTGCCCAACATCTCGGACGTTCATTCTTTATCCGTATTATTGAACGAATTAGGCGTGGCTGTCAAAAAACAGTCTGACGATATCATCATCATTGACCCGACGGGGATGGAGAACCGTCCGATGGTCAGTGAATCCGTATCCAAACTGCGTGCCTCATATTACTTTATGGGCGCGCTTTTGGGCAAGTATGGAAAAGTGGAGATGAAGATGCCTGGAGGATGCTATCTCGGCCCCAGGCCCATCGACCTTCATCTGAAGGGATTTGAAGCGCTTGGCGCAAGCGTCACTTATGAGAAGGGATGCTATATCATCGAGGCAAAGGAGCTGGTCGGCAATAAGATCTTCCTCGATATTTCCAGTGTGGGTGCGACCATCAACATCATGATGGCGGCGGTCTATGCCAGAGGCAGGACGACCATCGAAAACGCGGCCAAGGAGCCGGAGATCATCGATATCGCGACGATGCTCAACAAGATGGGCGCGCACATCCGCGGCATGGGCACGAGCGTGATCACCATTGACGGTGTAGATCGGCTGATGGGCTGTTATCATGAGATCATCCCGGACAGGATCGAAGCGGCGACCTATGTGGTGCTGGCTGCCGCGGCCGCAGACGAGATGGTGATCGAAAACATCATCCCGCAGCATCTCGACGCGCTGCTGATGAAGCTGGATGAGATCGGCATCGAGATGGAAGTGGAGGTCGACCGTGTCAGGGTGCGCGGCATGCGCGGACCGCTGAAAGGCACGGCCATCAAGACCAAGCCGTATCCGGGCTTTGCCACCGATATCCAGCAGCCGCTGACCACTTTGCTGACGCAGGCGCAGGGTCAGTCCATCATCACCGAGACCATCTATCCGGAGCGGTTCAAACATTGCGCAGAGCTCAACAAGATGGGGGCGAACATCGATGTGATGGTGCCGAGCTGTTTTGTCAACGGGCCCAGCAGGCTGAGCGGAACGGAAGTGACCGCGACGGACCTTCGCTGCGGCGCAGCGCTGGTCGTTGCCGGACTGATCGCTGATGGTATCACGGAAATTCATGATATCTATCATATTGACAGAGGATATGAGAACCTGGATGGCAAACTGAGCAGTCTGGGCGCAAATATCTGGAGAGAGACGATCGATTGAGCGCGGCATGGAAGCCCGCCTAGAGCGATCGATCAAGTGCCGGGAAGTTCCCGGCCTTTTTGCATGACAGGGATCGTGTCAGAAAAAAGACCAGAGACAACGGTCTTTGCAGCCATTGTCTCTGGTGTTCGGGAAAGGAGCTGGAACGTTCAGCCCTTTGTTTATTTATTGCAGGAAACGGAATTCACCGAATGAAGAATCGACATGGTAGTCCGGTGCTTCGGTCTTCGGGTCGATCCAGGAGATCCATTCCTGAACGAGCTCGCCATCTTCTGCAGGCAGAGAGAATTCGGCGCGGTATACGCCGGCACGCATGACATTGTCATGGATCAGATCCAGATCCTGCAGGGAAGCCATCGGCACTTTTCCTTCGACGATGTAGCCGTCATCCGTAGCGACGCCTGCGCTGTCCAGGCCTTCCAGGTTCCAGGTGCCGTCAAAGTGACGGTAGTATTCGATGGAGTAGTCATGCACTCTTCCTTGCGGGTCGATCTCCACGCCATAGTAGAGCGGCATGCCCTCTGTCGTCGGTTTATCGATGCTGCCGCCGGCCAGGAACAATTCTACGCGGTCTTCGTTATCCACGGTGCTCTCGTCTTCTTTCCACTCTTCTTCGCTGACGACATTTTCGTCATGCACTTCGAAGCAGAAGTAGAAGTCGGTTCCGTCGTGGTATCCCTTGAATACGGTCAGCGGAGCTTCCTTCGTATCCCATGGGAAGTGGAAACCGCCGCTGATGGACGGAACGTCTGCCCATACGGCATCATCGAGGTTTCCGTCGATGGCTGCGGCATCTTCGCGCAGGACGACATCGTAATGCGGTGTCGTCGCTTCATTATAAGCGATCGTGGAAGATGATGCGTCGTCGGTGGTGCTGGTGCAGCCGGTGCTCATGAGCATCGCGGCCGCGAGAGAAGATAAAGCGGCATAACGGCAAAGCTTTTTCATAAATATCCTCCTTCCTTGCCATAATTGTCACTTTCATTATAACGCAGCGGAAAACACATCACAACAGCAAAAGTAAGCGTTTACAACAAATTATCGCCATATCCGTAGAGGTGAAAAAAGAAATAATGTAAACGCTAACAATTCTGTTGCTGATTCTGTTATAATAAAGAAGGGCATCAGGAGAAGGCAGGTGATGAGATGATCCGGATCGCAATTTTGGAAGATGAACGCACAGCGAAGGCGATCATTTATGAATTGGGAAAGCTGCTTCATCAGGAAGAGTGGCTGTTTCGCCCGTTTCTGAAGGCGAGCGAGCTGGCTGCGGCACAGCAGAGAGAAGAGTATGACATCGTCATCCTCAAGGCCATGTTCGCCACACAGCGGGCAGAGAGCGTCTTTGTCAGGCCGTATGAAGATCGAGTCGTGATCTATGTGCTGCATGAGGGAGACGAGATCGAAGCACAGAACAGTGAGCGCACCTTCTTCCTGCATGAGAAACGGATCATCCAGGAACTGCGGGAGCAGTATCCGAAGGTGGACAGACGCCTGCGCGGAAAAGAGGAATATGTCTTCTCCTATAACAATGTGAAAGTGATCCTGAGCATGAATGATATCTATTATCTGTCGAAGGAAGACAAGCTCGTCTGTTTCCATACCAGAAGAGGGCTGTTCAGCGAACGCGCCAGCATGAATGACATGGCGGAGCGCTTTGCGCCGTATGGGTTTGAACGCATCCATGCCTCATTTCTGGTCAATATGCATCATGTGTTCGGCGTGGAGAGCGATACGGTGCTCATGGATCAGCAGGACCGCCTGCCGCTTGCCCGCTCGCGAAAGCAGCAGTTTCTGGGCATCATGGAGAGAAAACGGCTGCAGTGCTGATCTTTCCGGAAAACAGACCTGATTTTCCATCACAGTGCACATATCCCGCTTTCTGTATATAATGGAATCAGAAAGAAAAGATATCAAAAGAGAGCGGTGGGAAGATGACAATTTAAAGAGCCGGTGATTGGTAACATCCGGCAAAGTTCAACGCTATGGTGAGGGATACACCAGAGGGAATGCCTGAGGGTATGGGAACATACCGACGGGAAACAACATCCGGATGCACGGACTTCATGGAAGCTGATCATAGAAAGGCAGGATCGTTTGACGAGCTGCCGCAGAACAGAAGCAACGATATCATAGGCGGCCATGAAGAAACGTGATAAACAGCGGTTCCAATCGGAAATGACAAGGAAGAAAAGATGTCACGGGATGATGGAAACCCAAAAATTGAAGAGTCAAACAAAAAGGACAGCGCGATGAGGGGTTCTTTCTGAGCTTTGGGTATATACGTATTCTTAATAGCTACTAAAACTAAACTTGAGAATAATGAAATTACCCAAATACAAGAAAGAATCCGATGAGGTGCTGTTCTTTTGCAGCGTAAAAAGATTGAAAAGAGGGTTGTGCAGCCATGCTTTTCCAGTTGTGATATTTATATGAATACAGGCGGTCTGCTTTATGCGATCATGCAGTTTGGACAGAACATAAAGAATAAGCAGATATGGAATAATGCTGGACATAGATATCTGACATTTAAAATAACTTGCTGAGTTCGAGCAACGAATCTCGAAAAATTTACAAAATATGCAGAACAAGGAAGGGTGGATCAAGCGTATCGATGGGATAGTGTAAAATAAAAAAGCAGACATATTTCAAGCATGTGCGTGGAAACAAAGAGAGACGTTAAATATCACGTTCATGAAGAAAACTCATGCGGAATGATGAAATTGCTGGTGAACTTTTTAGCATGTATCAAAATGTACTGAGAAGATCCGAATAAGGAGAGATAGGAGGAAGCAAAATGGATGATTCAATCGTGGAATTTGACTATCAGTATTGTACGAGGTGTGAGGCCTGTGTAGAAGTTTGCCCGACACTCTGCATAGTAATGAAAAAAAGAGGAGCGTATATGTATCCTCATATCACGGACCCTGGCGAATGTATCGGGTGCGGGATCTGCATAGACACCTGTCCGGCAGGGGCAATCAAAATGAAATAAGACAAAATATTGATCGTAACGAAATCAAACCAGCAAGATGCGAAAATGGCGCTGCACTGTATTGAAGTGAAGCGCCATTCGCTTTTTTGGATCTGATGCTTATGAAATTGTGACAAAGCCAGAGATTGAAAGTAATCTAACAGATTGCGAAAAGCCTGCGGATCTCTTCGCGGTCTCTCGTCTTTAACAGCGCAAGCATGAGCAGGATCCTGGCTTTGTGCGGAGAGAATGTATAGGCGGGGATCGTGTCGCCCTGCGGATCGAAGATCGGGGAATCGAAGACGATGCCCTGCGGTACGCGGCTGGCGCGCACGATGAAATGGCGGGAAGCCAGCTCATGCAGATGCGTCTGCCAGGCGCTGCCATAATTTCCGCTTCCGCTGCCGGCTAAGACGACGCCGTCGCTGTGTTCGCACATATGGTCCAGGATGCCGATGTCTGCGCCGCAGTGCCAGTAGGCGATGCTGACGCGGGGAAGATGGGTGATCTCCATGCCGGAGAAGGGAGAGGAACATGTCCTGGGACGGCGGCTTCGGCTGAGAAAGCACACCTGATCATCGCGCATATAGCCCAGCGAGCCGAAATGTCCGATCTCGAAGGCATCGGTCTTATAGCTGTTGCTCTTGCGGATGTCGCGCCCGGAATAGATCGTGTCGGAAAACACGGCGAGCACGCCGGCGCCGCGCGCTTCCTCGCTGCAGGCGAGCGCTACCGCCTGATACAGGTTCATCGGGCCATCGGCGCTGGCAGCGGTCGCCGGACGCATGGAACCAGTCAGGACGACGGGAAGATCATGGCGCAGCGTGAGGTTGAGGAAGAATGCAGTCTCTTCCAGCGTATCTGTGCCATGGGTGACGACGATGCCGTCTACATCCGGATCCGCGCCGTAAGCGTCGATCAGGTCGCGCAAGGCGATCCATCTCTCCTCATCCATGTCGTTGCTGTCGATGTTGCACATCTGCACGGTCTTCAGATGAGCGAGCGATCGGATGGAGGGCACGCTCTCCAGGATGTCGGACACGCTGATGCGTCCGGCCTGATAATCGGCTGCTTTGCCGGCATCTCCGCTTCCGGCGATGGTGCCTCCGGTGGCGATGATCACGATATTTTTCATCATAAACCTCCTGTCAAGATCAAGCTGCCGTTATCTTATCACATCCAGATGAAGATTTTTCCTGATTTGTTTCCGATTTTTCCATTTTTATTGTCTTTTGCCCAGCATGACATAAAATAAAGGTGCAGACAGGGATCTGTGATGAAGAGAGCGGTGGGAAGATGACGGTTTCAGTTTAAGCGGGTCGACCGCAGAAAGACAGACGGACATGAATCACATTCCAGGGAATGACGAAGTGCAGATCATCCGCAAGGAACATGCCAGAGCAAACGTACGGTCTGGACGGGAAATGATGCATGGACGGTGAATAAGCGGCACAGCAATGTGAGGACATATGCGGGATGGTAATGATATCATCCCTTTTTCATGCGTGTTTTCCCGGGAAATCGAGAAAGATCCGCAAAATGATACAGGATCGGCAGGCCTAAGGAAAGTGCGATGCAAGAGGGGCGGAAAGGATAAACGGGTAAACTTACTATTTTGATTGAGGGGGAAGTTTGTTATAATAAAGCCACTGGGGGTATCGTATGCGATCATTTACGAGAGAGACATTCATTCAGATCCTGAAGGATCATGGGCAGCAGCCGAGCGATGTGCAGATGGCGCAGTTTGACCGGTATGTGAAGGAGCTGGCAGAGTGGAATCAGAAGATGAACCTGACCGCGATCACAGCAGAAGCAGAGGTGTATGAGAAGCATTTTCTCGACTCGCTGCTTCCTTTTCTGGACCTTGAGCTGACGCATCTCTGCGATGTCGGCGCGGGGGCCGGCTTTCCCAGCATCCCGCTGAAGATCATGCGCCCTGATCTCGACGTGACGATCCTGGAGCCCCTGAACAAGCGGATCCTTTTTCTGAATCATCTATGCGCGCAGCTGGGGCTGAAGAATGTGCACTGTATCCATGCGCGGGCAGAGGATCATGCCCGGAAACACCGAGAGAGCTTTCCTGCAGTGAGCGCCCGTGCCGTGGCCGCGCTTCCTGTGCTGTGCGAGCTGTGCCTACCGTTGGTGGAAAAGGGCGGGCTGTTCATCGCCATGAAAGGGCCGGGCGGCATGGAAGAAGCAGAGGCATCTGCGCATGCGCTCAGCGAGCTGGGCGCAGTGCTGGAGCGAAGCGAAAAGAGCGTGCTGAGCGACGGCGCGGAACGGATCAACCTGATCTTTCGCAAGGTGCGCTCCACGCCGAAAAAGTATCCGCGCAATTTCGGACAGATCAAGAAACACCCGCTGTAGGAGATGATAGAATGAGAGAGAGCAAGGTCGTATCCATTGATGAAATCAGGCCGAATCCGTATCAGCCCCGTGTGGAGTTCGACGATGAGGCGCTGATGGAGCTGTCACAGTCCATTCGGGAAAACGGACTGATCCACCCGATCACGGTCAGAAAGGAAAACGACGGCTATGAGATCGTGGCCGGAGAGAGGAGATATCGGGCGATGAAGATCGCCGGCATGCTGGATATCCCGGTCATCGTCATCGACGCCGACGAAGTGCAGATGGCGGAGATGGCGCTGGTCGAGAACATCCAGCGTGAGAACCTGAGTGCCATCGAAGAAGCGAAAGCGTATGTGCAGATCATGAAGACCTCAGGCATCAGCCAGTCTCAGCTGGCGCTGAAGGTCGGCAAGAGCCAGAGCGCGGTGGCCAATAAGATCCGCCTGCTGCAGCTGGAAGAGGAAGTGCAGCAGGCAGTCAGCGCCCGTCAGATCACGGAGCGTCATGCGCGGGCATTGCTCAGCGTGCCGAAGAAGGAGCAGAAGCACGTGCTGGATACCATCGTGAAAAAGGGACTGACGGTGGCCCAGAGCGAAAAGCTGATCCAGAAGGAAAGCGAGCCGAAGGAGAAGAAAGAAAAGAAGATGCTGAAGGGGCTGACCCGGAACATCCGCATCGGCCTGAACACCATCGAGCAGGCGGTCGGCATGATCCAGAAGAGCGGCATCGACATCAGCAGCGAAACAAAAGAGACGGAAGATGAGGTCGTGGTGACGCTGCGTTTTCCAAAGTAGACAGAAGGACGTGAGAACATGGGAAAAATCATTGCGATATCAAACCAGAAGGGCGGAGTCGGAAAGACGACGACAGCCATCAATCTGGCCGCCGGCCTGGGATATCTGCGCAATAAGGTGCTGCTGGTCGATTTCGACCCGCAGGGCAATGCCTCACAAGGGGTCGGGGCAAGCAGGGAGGATGGTCAGCCGACCGTATATAATCTGCTGATGGAAGATTATGAGGCGGATGATGTCATCGAACATCTGAGCAAGCCGCCGATCGACATCATTCCGGCGAACATCGCCCTGGCCGGCGCCGATCTGGAAATGGTGCGCTTTGAGGGCGGCAAGGAAGAGCTGCTGAAAAAGAAGCTCGATCCGATCAAGGCGCGTTATGATTACATCATCATCGACTGTCCGCCTTCGCTGGGCCTGCTCAATACCAATGCGCTCACCGCGGCTGATTCGGTGATGATCCCGGTGCAGTGTGAATATTATGCGCTGGAGGGCGTCACGCAGCTGCTGCTGACGATCCGTCTCGTCCAGCAGCTCTTTAACCCGGATCTGATGATCGAAGGGGTGCTGCTGACCATGTATGATGCGCGGACAAAGCTGTCTGTCGAGGTCCAGCAGGAAGTTCGACAGCATTTCAAGGACCGGGTGTATCATCATTATATTCCCCGCAATGTCAAGCTGAGCGAATCTCCTTCCCGCGGAAAGTCCATCTTTGAGTATGATGTCCGCTGTGAGGGAGCCAAGGCCTATGCGGGGCTGGCCAATGAAGTGGTGAAGCGAAACAGGAAGCAGGTGTAATATGGCAAAGAAAAGCGAAGCGCGCCTGGGGAAGGGCCTGGCAGCCATCTTTGGCGAAGATGTCAACGATGTGCTGGAGGATATCCAGCATGTAAAGAGCGATACGCATGTCAGCGGGCGCTTTGAGGTCTCGATCGACGATGTCCGCCCTAACCCGTATCAGCCGCGCAAGACATTTGATGAGGGGCGCCTGCGGGAACTGGCTGATTCCATCCGCCAGCATGGCGTATTCACGCCGATCCTGGTCAAGCGTTCGCTGGGCGGTTATGAGCTGATCGCCGGAGAGCGGCGCCTGCGCGCCTGCCGTCTGGCCGGGATCAAGAAGATCCCCGCCATCGAGATGGAGTTTGACGATCAGCAGATGATGGAGATCGCGCTGCTGGAGAATATCCAGCGGGAAGATCTCAATGCCATCGAGGAAGCGAAGGCATATGAAAAGCTGATCCAGAAAGTCGGATATACACAGGAAGAGCTTGCCCGCCGCATCGGCAAGTCGCGTGAGCATGTCGCCAACATGATGCGCCTGCTGAAGCTGCCGGTGCGTCTGCAGCAGCATGTGACGGCGCATGAGCTGTCCATGGGACATGTCCGTGCCCTGCTCTCCCTTGAGGATGAGGCGCTGATGGAAGAAGTCGCGCAGAAGGCCATCCGTGAGCAGATGAGCGTGCGCGCGGTGGAAAAGCTGGTGAAAGGCATGGTGCAGCCGAAGCCGAAGAAAAAGGAAAAGGCGCGCGATATCCACATGGAAGCAGTCGAGCACCGGCTTCAGGAACGGTTTCAGACCACGGTGAAGGTGGCGAACGGCCAGATCGTCATCCGTTACGACGGCGATGATGACCTCAACCGGATCCTGGAGATGATCGGCGGACTGGACGAGGGCGTATGAAGAAGACAGTCAGGAGGATCGTGATGGGCGTGATCCTTCTTTGTCTTTGTGCGGCAGGATACATGATCTGGCAGGTCATGGATATCTATCCGGAAGGATATACCGCCGAACAGCTCGGCATCGAGGAGCTGTATTCAACGTGCGATGAAAACGGCAATGGGACGGATGACTATCATGACTTTGTGGCCGGAGCACGCGCTTATGTGGAAAGCGGCCCGCTCTATCAGAGCATATATTATGCGGGCGGCTATCCGGATGATGAACATGGCGTCTGCACCGATGTCATCTGGCATGCCTTTGCGCATGCAGGGTATACGCTGAAGGATATGGTCGATGAAGACATCGCGGCCGATCCTCAGGCGTATGGCATAGAGACGGCGGATCCCAACATCGATTTTCGCCGGGTGCGCAATCTTCGGGTGTTCTTTGACCGTCATGCGCTTACGCTTGATCCAAGCGCCGAAGACCCGCAAGCGTGGCAGCCGGGGGATATCGTCATCTATGATGAGCACATCGCGCTGTGCAGCGATCTGCGCAATGCCGACGGCTTCCCGTTCATCCTCCATTTTGACGGATGGGGCGCGCGTGAGGCCGATGAGCTGAAGAGACACGAAGTGATCGGCCATTACCGCTGGCCGCAGGAATAAAAAAAACAGCGTCAGCTGTTCTTGAGGATATCTTTGCGGATATGGGCGATGGCGGCATCCAGGCCGTGCTCGCTCAGGTAAGTGAGCATGTGCAGGATCAGCCGGTCCGTCTCCGGATGGATCATGATCCGCTTTCTCCCGTTGAGGTAGTAATTCAGCGCGCTGGAATCGTCATATTGCTCTTTCATGTAGATCTGTGAGGCTGCTACGCGGTCGCAGAACATCTCGACGACATAGTTGACCGGCATGCGGATGGGATGCACGCCTTTGGGGCCGTTATCCAGCCAATATTCCCAATGGTGCATGTTTCGTCCTTTGTGATGGAGCCAGCCCAGCGAATAGCCGAGCACTTCTTTTTCCCGGTCGATGGGACTGCGGTTGCCCTGATAATAGCGCACGCCGGCGCAGAATTCGATCGGGCTGTATTTTGACAGGTCGTGAAGCAGTCCCTGCCTGTACAGCCCTACCTGAAAACATTCTCT
>ENA-ORNG01001619-ORNG01001619.1-human-gut-metagenome-genome-assembly--contig:-NODE-1619-length-15594-cov-4.647403_pt1 | contig 15594 bp, 15 predicted proteins | sample MGYA00242113_ERZ509018 | MGnify/ENA primary metagenome ERZ509018 (study PRJEB26280, sample SAMEA2338711) | human gut metagenome | biome: human gut; feature: human-associated habitat; material: faeces... | reverse complement strand
CGTCCCAGTGTCGGTGATACCCGGAGTGCTGCTTCACATCTCTTGATGGAAGCCTCTATATTATTGTCTTCTTTGGCATGCCGCTTCTTTACTGCACGTATCAGGATATTCTTTGGTGTATGCTCCATATCTATAAATTCCAGTATCTGCGCTTCATACCCCTCACGCTCCAGATACTGTGCTCTTAAGCCATCTGTGATAAGTGCTGCCATACGTTCTTTCAGAAGCCCGTATTTTAATATTGGTTCTAATATCTCATTTTTTATCTGACGGTTCAGTTCATGCTGGCAGCAAGGCACCGATAAAATAACCGACCATACACCAGTTTGCCAGCGATGCATTCTGCAAATTATCCAGGTGCATCCCGACTCCTGCATACACATTGACAAACATTGCGCTGGAATTGATAATCATCAGCAATAAATAAAGCAAAGCCCCCATACGAATGGTACGCAGCCTCAACGCCCCCAAAATAAAGTAGGAAGACCGCCGGGTAACATCCATATAAAGAAAAATCCCGGCAAACTGAAAAAGCTTCTTCAGAGCATCCCCATTCCCGGATGGCTGTTTACTCTGGTGACGGTGGTATACTGCGAGGTGCTGCTCCATCTGTGGACGATGGACGGTTTTTCCTTCGGCCGGTTCGCCGCAGTGGTGCTGTTCGCCCTAGGCTTCGGCGGGCTGCTGGGGCAGATCGGCGTATTCACCTTTGCGGACAACGCCCAGCTGGAGCGGAACGACCAGGCTGTGGACCAGACGGCCACCCTCACCCTGGACTTTGGCCACCTCTGGAGCGACTGGACTGTCACCAAAGAGCCCACCTGCACCGAGGAAGGCCTGCGCACCTATACTGCTTCCGTCACCTTTGGCGAGAAGAACTACACCGATACCAAGACAGAAGGCATCAAGGCCACCGGCGAACACGTCTGGGACAACGGCGTTGTTACCACCGAGCCGACCTGCACCGCAAAGGGTGTCAAGACCTATACCTGCACGAAGTGCAGCGCGACAAAGACCGAAGAACTCAATGCGTTGGGGCACAACTACGAGACAAAACGCACCGAGCCGACCTGCGAGAAGGACGGTAAGGAAGAAGAGGTCTGCTCCCGTTGCGGCGATGTGCGGTTCAGCAGAGTCCTGCCTGCAACCGGCCACAGCTACCGCTGGGACCCGCGTACCGGCAGAACCGTCTGCGAGAACTGCGGCAAGATTCTGGATGAAGGCGGGAACACGCGCCCGATCATTCCGGCGAACCCCGGAAAGACCGACAAGAATTTCCCGTTCACGGACGTGAGCAAAAATGATGGCTGCTACGACGCGGTTGATTATCTGTACAGCAAGGGCATCATGAACGGCACCTCAAGCACGAAGTTCAGTCCAAACGGCGAATTGACCCGCGCAATGGTCGTAACGATCCTGTATAGAGCACAAGGGGAACCTGCAGTTCACACGAGCGGCAGCTTCAAGGACGTAGCGGCAGGTTGCTACTACACCGAGGCTGTCGAATGGGCAGCGGCGAATAACATTGTCAAGGGCTTCACCGATGGCACGTTCAAGCCGGACAAGTCCGTGACCCGTGAGCAGCTGGCTGCATTCCTCAGCCGCTTCGCACAGTATAACGACGCCAAAATCATCGAGGCCGACGGCCAGCTGAGCACAGACGCAGTCGTTTCCAGCTGGGCAAGGAAGAACGTCGAATGGGCTGTTGCAGAGGGCATCCTGACCTCCGTACAGGCCAGAAATGCAGTGCAGAACGCAACGCGTGCCGAAGTTGCCATGGCAATCTACACCTACCTGACCAAAATCGCAAAGTAAGCCCAAACAGCAAAGCCCGGCAGGAAAACCTGCCGGGCTTTTCGTCTGTCAAGAACCTTCTGTCTTTGCTTGCATACCGGATTCACACGCGGCGTTTCGGTATTCTCGTGGGGTACATTGGTAAAATCGTCGGAACTGTTTGGAAAAGTAACTTGGATTGTCAAAGCCGCAGGCGGCGGAGATCTCTGCAATGCAGGCGGTAGGCGCGGCATGAAGCATTGCTGCGCTCTGCATGAGCCGGTATTTCAGAAGATATTGTATCGGTGTATCGCCAATCATCCGATGAAAGCAGCGCAGGCATTCCCGTTCGCTTAGCCCGGCGGCGTTTGCAATTTTTGTGAGCGGAATCGGTTCGGCGTAGAAGTCCTGTATGTATTGCAGCATCTTTTCAATGCGTATTGTGTCTGCATGTTTTTCGGCCGTTTGTGCGGACAGATGCGGGCGCATTTGCGCATAGCAGTGCAGAAGGAGATGGGAAAGGTTTTCGCGGACGGTAAATTCATACGCAAAAGTATCGTTTTTTAATGCGGAAAAAGCATCCAGAAACCACCTGCTGTCTGTGTCGGCATCTGTTTTCTAAACGGTAAAATCCGAACAAGCGGTCAGTCGGCCAATGTATTTTTTATAAAATGCCGTGCTGGCGCCTCCGGTGATCAGAAATGGGGAAAACACGATGGATTGCAGTTCTCCCATAGAATGACCGACGATAGAGTGAAGAACATTTCCATTGATCGTAACCAGATCTCCCTTGTTAAAAAAACGCTCCATGCCGAGCGTTTGCAGCTTCAGCGTACCATCGGCAATGTAAATTACCTCAAACTCCTCATGCCAATGCCATGGAATCGCATCGCTGGGTGCATCTGTTTCTCTCGCCGGTTTTGTTATGATCGGCCTTGGCTGCGCACCAATCTATCCCTGCCTCATCCATTCCACGCCGGACCATTTCGGCGCAGATAAATCGCAGGCGATCATTGGGATTCAAATGGCCTGCGCGTATGTCGGAAGCAGCCTGGTGCCGCCGCTGTTCGGTCTGATCGCCGGGCATATTACAGTCTCTCTGCTTCCTGTCTATCTGAGTGCCATTCTGGTACTCATGATTGTCATGCACGAAGGGCTGATCCGCAAAACTGCACAGAAAGAAGCCGCTTGACCGCCGATTATGCAAAAGCAGTCTGCAAGCCCAAACCGCTTGCAGGCTGCTTTTTATAAGTCCAGTGTCGGCTTGCCCCCGGTATCCCGCTGGATGCGGCCTTAATTATAGAATTTTTCCTCGATTTTTACCACGACGCCGTTTTTCAAAGTAAGCGTATACGGCTGGGCGAGCAGCCCTTCGTTTTCCTGCACGGCGGCGGCAAAGTCCCGCCATGTTTTGAACGTATACAGCCGGTCCTCGCCTGCGCCATATTCCTGCTCGATATCGTAGATCGTGACGGATGCGTTCGGGTCGACTTTATAGGTGTGAAGTTCGCCGGAATCGACCCGGTAATATCCATAATAATAATTCTGCGGTGGAATATTCAGCGCCTTGAGCGTTTGCAGATCCTCTTCGAGAGAGGCATTCAGCAGCGTAATATGCTCGGTCGTGATGGAATCCCCGGTCACGCTCTGCAGAACTGCGTTCCGGCGCGTGCTGACCTCCGTGATCTGCGAGGTCTGGAGCGAATAGGAGAGCATCAATATGACGTCCGCCCGCGTCAGCGTGACGATCAATGATTGCCGGTCTTCCGATAAGTCCTTCGTCCAGATGGTATCTGCGTCCAGATACCGCAGATCGGCGTTTGCAGCGCTGAAATAGTCAACAAACGCGGAATAATAGCGCGGCCACTGGGAAACATCGCCCGGCAGATCGCTCATTTTGCTGTCCTCGATCTGGAATTTCCGAACGATATCCTCATATTCCGCCGTCATGTCCTGCGCCCAGTGTGCATAGTCCAGCTTTTCGTGGACGCGCGACCAAATCGTATCATCCTGAAGAACAGCCTCCGCAGACTCGCCGCTTGACGGGGCAGTGGAGGCGATCACCTCCAGATACTGCTGGAACGGATTCTCGACTGCCGGGAACCAGTCTCCCGCTGCCTCCGGCAAGACCCACGCTCCGTCCGCGTTCTGCATGGCAAGCGGGCCGCATTCTCCGGAAATCCAGTCGCTTGGACTGCCGTCCGGGAAGATTTCAAAACCCGTGCAGACCTCTGCACCGTCCTGTGTTTCCAACTCTGCTCTCAGATATGTGTTCATCGCGCCCCCGTTCCATTCCCAGTCGGGGCCGGTGTAGTCATAGTAAAAATCGTAATGCAGGTCGCATATGACGACGGTTTTCCCGTTTTCCTCAAACGAACCATACTCGCGCAGGCTCGGCAGCACGATATCATTGTCGTCACGCGGGTACCGCTGCGCGACCGCCGCGTCAAAGAGCACCGCCTCCCGCCCGGTCAGACCGAACATGGAAGAGGCCGGGATGGGGAGCGTACTCTGCGGCTCAGTCGTCGGAACCTGTTCCTCCTGCACGGTCGATTGCTCCGGCGAAGCAAGCGTAAAGGAATGAATGTACCAGTTTTCGCCGTCCTTCACCAGCTTCAGAACAGCCTTGCCGGAAAGAGATCCCGCCGTGCTGCCGTACAGCAGCGCAGTATCTCCGTCAGGCTCGATCTCGCCGCTGGTGCAGCGGAAATAGCCGGGGCTGTAGTCGCTGGTGGTGGTATAAAATGCGTCCGTGTCTTCGAGATAGGTGTAGCCGGAAAACGGCGTCTGCATATCCGTCAGGTCGGCAAGGCCGATGCCCGCGAAGCGCTTCAGGACGTCTTCGACCGCAGACGCAGGATACCGGTGGATGAGCAGCGGGAAATCCTCCACGCTGTCGACGCGGAATTCCCATTTGGCGTTCAGCTGGGCAAATTCCTCCTCCGAAATATCCTCCTCGCCGCATTCTCCGAAGTAAGCAAGGAAATTGTTCAGATTCAGATCGCGTACATCGTCATAGGTCGAGGTGAAGAAGCCGTTGACCGCGAAATGACCGAGTGTTTCGTCAGTCGAAAATTCATAGTCGGCAAAGACCGCGTTGACTTCGTCGATCTGTTCCTGCGTCAGCGGCGTCGCGGTTTTCTGCGCTTCCTGCTGTGCGGGTTCCGCTTCCTCCGGCAGCGTGATCTCTCCCGATTTCTGCCGCGTCAGCTCCGCAAACGAGCATCCAGTCGCAGACACGACCAGCAGCACAGCCAGAATGACGCACAGAGCGCTCGTGCGCTGTTTTTTCGTCAGGAACAAAATGCGCTCCCTGACCGGAGGCCCGGCAAGGCTCAGGGCCGCGGCCTTACGCGGGGCCTGCGCCAGAATCGCCCGTGCATAGACAAGGCGCTGCGCGTCCGAAAGCCCGGCGGCGACAGCCTCGTCGCACGCCAGCTCCGCGTCGCGCTTGGATAGAATCGCGGCCAGCCAGATGAACGGGTTCCACCAATAGACAATCACCGCCGCCGTCCGGCAGAGCGACCACAGGAAATCCAGATGTCGCAGATGCGTCAGCTCGTGCCGTAAAATCAATTCTGTTTCAGCCGTTTGCAGCACGTCCTCCGTCAGATACACCGCCGGAACCAGCCCGGCCAGACACGGCGATTTGACCGTGCTGGAAATGTAAATACGCGTCCTGCCGTGTCTGCCAAGAAAACGCCGGCTCTTGTGAAGCCGAACCGTAAATACCAGCCATGTACCAAATAACCAGAGCCCAAGCAGCGCACTGCCGCCCGCCCAGATGATCTGGAATATCTGCGTCGCCGTCAGCGGCTTTGCCGCCGGTTCCGCAGCCTCCTGCGCCGGGGAAACCGGCTGCTGCGCAGAAACCTGCGGCTGCACCACAGCCTGCGCGGGCTGCAGAACGACCGGCGCTGTCTGCGCGGGCAGTTCCACGCGCTGCACCGGCGCGGCTGTCTCCTCTGCCGGAAGTATCGGCAGCGAAACCAGCGTTCCCGGCAGACATAGCTTCACCAGCACCACCAGCCAGAGCGCATAGACCATCCGTTTTGGCACGCGGTTTTTGAAAATTGCCCGCACCAGAAGAACGGCCAGAATCAGCGCTGAAACGGTCAATACTTCTCTCAGCATAAGAAATCCTCCTGTCTTTCCATCTAAGCTACGGAAGCAGCAGCTCTGCGACCGGCAGCAGTTCTTCTGTGCCATCTTCGCGCAGGACGCGCAGGACATCGTCTTCTGACGCCGCGTGCGTCTCATCACTGTCACCAAAGGAAAGCTTCGCAAAGCGCTCGCTGCAAAGCTTTCCGTCCCGGTCTACGAGCCAATAGCCCTCCGGCATCGGCTGGCCGTCCTCGTCATAGCACGGATATGCCGCACGTTCACCGTAACATACCGCGATGCCGATATAGCCATCGTCAAATACGCTGTAATCGATCCAATGGAAGCGCGCACAAAGCGTGCTCCCGTTCTCGTCCGTTAGCCGGCACCGGCCCATGACCGGCCCCTGCGATACGCCGCCTTCATAGAGCAGGAAGCGATCCGGGAATGGGATCTCCACACGCTCATAGACCGGTGCGATCACCTCTGCTCCGTCTGCGGTCACAATGCCATAGCACGGTTCACGGCTGTCCCAGCGGGTAACGCGCAGACGATAGCCGAAATGGTCTTCCTCCAAAGTTTTCGGCTCGTCCACTTCGCTGAGGTAAAAGCTTCCGTCTCCGGCGCTGACGGTATAGCGGTAGCCGGTGCCGTTTCGGATGCAGTAGACCTCACCCTCCGGCGTGCCCATATAGTCGATACAGGCGTCAAACGGCTCGTCAGAAAGAAGCGTGCCGTCCTTCAGCCGAATCCAGACCTTTGTGTCTGGAACTTCACCGATGTGCCGCGTACCATCGGCCTCCCGCACCAGCCCCATGCAGCTGCCGTCCGTCCGATAGAGCGTTTCATACGGTGCCCAGCTCCATGTTTTTGCATCGTCATATTGGCCAACGCCCGAAGCGTCCTTTGCTTCTTCCTGCGCGGCAGTCTTCCACCAATCCGCACCGTCTTCCTCACCGTAGATTTTCCGAAATTCCTGTGAACGAGGCTCCTGCGTCGAGTCATTATAGGAGGACTGCGAATCCTGCGATTCGGCTTCCCACGGCGCTTCCTCCGCCTGCACCGCGGGCGGAGCCTCCGGCGCTTTCTGACAGCCTGATAAAAGAAGGCCGATGCAGAGCGTCAGGAAGAGAATTTGTTTTTTCATTGCGCGTGCTCCTTCTCCGCTGCGTCCAAAATGGCTTTTAACTCCTGAATTTCCTGCTCGGACAGCGCACCGCGGTCAACTAGGTTTGATACCATCATCCCGACGCTACCGCCGTAGACCTTGGATAGAAACGACTCCGTTTCCTCCGGCTCCACGTCGGCATAGGCGACGGACGCGCTGTATGTCTGAAATTTTCCGCTGTCGTCCATCGTGACCGCACCCTTGGCGATCAGCCGCTTGAGCATCATAAAAATCGTTGCCCGGCTCCATCCGGTATCCGCGTCCAATGCCGAGACCAGCTCCGCCAGCGTCTGCCCCGGCCTCTGCCAGAGCGTTTTCATCAGCTTCCATTCCCCATCAGACAGTCTGAGATGTTCCATTTCACAGTGCTCCCTTCAAAATGCTAACGTATGTTATGTTTTGAGGATACCACAGATATTAACACTTGTCAACTGCAGCCGGTACATTTTATGCACGAAGGCCTGAAGGGATTCGAACGCCGTAAATATCGGAGCGCTCTGGTATCTGCTGCAAATCCCCTCTGTTTGCTTTTGCAAATTTTTAGACGTTACAATATACTAGTACATTGTAACACATAAAACTTTACGTGTATGGACTATGTCAGGGCGTTGGCAAAGGATCCGATTGCCAGAAAGGTCAAGCTGGCAGACCTCCGGCACAATCTCGACGCCCGAAGACTGAACGGCGTGCGATCCGGGAAATATGACCTGTATTTGCAGGCAGTTCGCTATCTGGAAAAATCAGGTATAGAACACTTTTATGCGGAACTGTCCGCATGGTATCAGCGCACCGACCGCAGCAGGTGCAAAGAGCGTTTGAGAGACTGTCTGCCTTTGCGTGCCGGCGGTCGTCCGGGAGCTGCCGCCGGCCTCGTTCTGCTTTTGCGGACCGGTCATTCACGTTTCGATATTGTTCAGGAGTCGGAGGCTTCCCCGGCGAAGCTCTAAACGGCCTTCCCGCTGCATCGTGCCGAGCAGGCGCGAAAGGGCGCTGCGGTTCATGCCAAGGTACCGGGCCATCCGCTCGCGCGTCATTCCGGCGCAGACGATCTCGCCGGTTTTTCCCGCCTCCTGCCGCAGATACGCTTCCAGCCTTGTCCGACCGTCCGGAATGGACAGGAGGCGGATATGGCGCTGTAATGCCCAGTATTTCTCCGAGATCTCCTCCAGCAGATTGGACAGCAGCCGTGTGCAGTCGCTTCCGCCATCCTCCGCGCAGCAGCGGAGCAGTGCGTCCAGCGATAGAAACAGGATCTTGGACGGCCTTGCCGTGCGAAGCTCGACCGGGCTGCCGACCGTCCGGGCCGACATCAAAACATCCCCAAACAGTCCGCCTGCCTCGTGTACCGCGGAAAGGCTTTCCTGTCCATCCTGCGTGTACCGCCACGCCTCCACGCGCCCGGACAGCACGATCCCCGCATGGTCGATTCGCTCGCCCATGCCCCAGATCACGCTGTTTTTTCCAAAGCAGGCCGTGCGGGAGGAAAGCTTTTGCAGCAGCCCGTCCAGCCGCTCCGCAGGAAGCTCTGCGAAAAGCCTGTTTTGCAGCAGAATGCGCTTCTCTTCATCTGTCAGCATTTTGCTCTCCTTTTTGTTGCAGCTGCAACGTTTTTTTTTGAATGACATTGCTATAATAGCAGCAAAATACAAGCTTGGGGAGATTTTTTATGAAAAAAACAGTCTGGATCGCGCGGACGGCGGTCTGCCTTGCGCTTCTGATCGCCATTCAGTTCCTTACCAAAAGCCTCGGCCAGCTGGTGACCGGCTCGTGCGTCAATCTGGTGCTGGCCATCGCGGCGCTGATCGGCGGCGTCTGGTCCGGCGTGACGGTCGCGGTCATTTCGCCGTTCTGCGCGTATCTGCTCGGTATCGGCCCGGCGTTTTTGCCGTTGGTGCCGTGCGTTTCGCTGGGCAACGCCGTCTACGCCGTCCTGTTTGCCCTGCTTGTCGGCAGATTCCTGCAAAAAAAGAAGCTGCCCGCCGCATATGGCAGCATGGTGCTGGCTGCCGCAGCAAAGTTTGCAGCGCTGTATCTCGTCCTTGTCCGGCTGGTGGCCCCGGCTGTCATCCCGGCAGCGAAGCTCAGCACCGTCACAGCGGCTTTTACCTGGCCGCAGCTTCTCACAGCCGTGATCGGCGGCGTGCTGGCCTGCCTGATCGCGCCGGTCCTCTGCCGCGCGCTTGAAAAGAAGAACTAACGCAGTCCGTTGGATGTCTCAGGCCGGGAATACTACAGCTTTCATTCATATTTAAGGACATTACTCATTTCATAAAGTCAGGAAAGGCATACGAACTCAATTGGAAAAACCAAGTTCGTATGCCTTTGTTTTGTCCAATTCCAGAGCTGGACGCTCCGGCTGCCTGAACGGCACACCCTGCGTTCCAGGCGCAGCGGTTTCAAATAACACCATCTGACCGCTGCTCAACGCAAGCGTCTATTTCAGTTCAAGCAGCGCTTTTTCATCGTCTTTTACAAGCTTCCCTTGACAACGATAATGTGTCCCTCGTTTCCGATTTCATTTTACGCGCCAGGAAGCGTTTCGTCGGAAGGAGACGATGCTGATACAGAAACAGCGCCCGGCTCACGCCGGGCGCTGCTGCTTTATGGGGTTTTGGCGAAATTACTCGTCGATCTCGATGACGACGCCGGAACCAACGGTACGGCCGCCTTCACGGATAGCGAAGCGGAGGCCCTTCTCGATAGCGATCGGGGTGATCAGCTCGACCTTCATGTCGATGTTATCGCCAGGCATGCACATCTCAACGCCTTCGGGCAGGGAAATGATGCCGGTAACGTCAGTGGTTCTGAAGTAGAACTGCGGACGATAGTTGTTGAAGAACGGGGTGTGACGGCCGCCTTCGTCCTTGGACAGAACGTAGACCTGGCCAACGAACTTGGTGTGCGGATGGATGGAGCCGGGCTTGGACAGGACCTGGCCTCTTTCGATGGACTTCTTGTCGATGCCACGGAGCAGAGCGCCGATGTTGTCGCCAGCCTCAGCGTAATCCATCAGCTTGTGGAACATTTCGATGTCGGTGACGACGGTGGACTTCTTCTCGTCCGCGAGGCCAACGATCTCGACGGGCTCGTTCTTCTTGATGACGCCGCGCTCGACACGACCGGTAGCGACAGTGCCGCGGCCGGAGATGGTGAAGACGTCCTCAACCGGCATCAGGAAGGGCTGGTCAGCCTTGCGGTCCGGGGTCGGGATCCAGGTGTCAACAGCCTGCATGAGCTCTTCGATGCAAGCATACTCGGGAGCCTTCGGGTCGGTGGACTCGGAAGCCAGAGCGTTCAGAGCGGAGCCGCGGATGATGGGGGTGTCGTCGCCCGGGAAGCCGTAGAAGGACAGAGTCTCGCGAACTTCCATCTCGACGAGCTCGAGCAGCTCTTCGTCGTCGACCTGGTCGACCTTGTTCAGGAAGACGAGGACGGAAGGAACGTTAACCTGACGGGCCAGAAGCAGATGCTCCTTGGTCTGAGCCATGGGGCCGTCGGAAGCAGCGATGACCAGGATCGCGCCGTCCATCTGAGCAGCGCCGGTGATCATGTTCTTGATGTAGTCAGCGTGGCCCGGGCAGTCGACGTGGGCGTAGTGACGGCCCTTGATTTCGACGTTGTCTTCGCCGGTCTTGTAGTTGTGGCCAATGCGGTCGTTGGTCTGGTACTCGACGTGAGCGGTGTTGATGGTAATGCCGCGCTCGCGCTCTTCCGGAGCCTTATCGATGGAAGAATAGTCGGTGTACTCAGCGTCGCCGAAGAAAGCCAGATACTTGGTGATGGCTGCGGTCAGCGTGGTCTTGCCATGGTCGATGTGGCCGATGGTGCCGACGTTGACATGGGGCTTATCCTTAATAAAATGCTGTTTTGCCATTTGGATTATCCTCCTTAGTTGATTCACTTACGGTATTATTTTTGCATCCTCTTCATCATACACGACATTTGCCGATTTGACAAGAAGAATTTCCAACGCAAACGGGATCTGGTGCGCTTAATATCCTTTGCGCTTCGAAATAACGGCGTCTGCCAGGTTCTTGGAGAGTTCCACATAGTGGCTCGGCTCCATGGTGAACTGGCCGCGGCCCTGCGTCCTCGAGCGGAGGTTGGTCGCATAGCCGAACATCTCGGAAAGCGGAACGAAGCAGTCGATCTGCTGCGCGCCGTTGCGCTGTGTGAGGCCCGCGATGTTGCCGCGCCGGGAGGTGACATCGCCGATGACGTCGCCCATATACTCGTCGGGGACAATGATACAGACCTTCATGATGGGTTCGAGAATGACGGGATCCGCCTTCTGGCAGGCCTCCTTGAACGCCATGGAACCGGCGATCTTGAACGCAAGCTCAGACGAGTCGACCTCGTGATAGGAGCCGTCGTACAGCGTGACCTTTACGTCGACCACGGGGAAGCCGGCCAGAACGCCCGCTTCCATCGCGCCGCGAATGCCCTGCTCGACCGCAGGAATGAATTCCTTCGGGATAGAGCCGCCGACGGTGGCGTTGATGAACTCGAAGCCCTTGCCGCTCTCGTTGGGTTCGACGGTGATCTTGACATGGCCGTACTGGCCCTTGCCGCCGGACTGACGCGCGTATTTCGTCTCCTGATTGACCTTCTTGCGAATGGTCTCTTTATAGGCGACCTGCGGCGCGCCGACGTTTGCCTCGACCTTGAACTCCCGGAGCAGGCGGTCAACGATAATTTCCAGATGAAGCTCACCCATGCCGGCGATGATCGTCTGGCCGGTCTCTTCATCGGTGTAGGTTTTGAATGTCGGGTCCTCTTCAGCAAGCTTCGAGAGCGCGATACCCATCTTTTCCTGCCCGGCCTTGGTCTTTGGCTCGATCGCCACGCGGATAACGGGCTCGGGGAAAACCATGTTTTCGAGCACGATGGGGTGCTTTTCGTCACAGAGCGTATCGCCCGTGGTGGTATTCTTCAGGCCGACGGCCGCGGCGATATCGCCGGAATAGACAACGGGGAGGTCTTCTCTGTGGTTCGCGTGCATGAGCAGGATTCTGCCCATACGCTCGCGCTGCTTTTTGTTGGTGTTCATGACGGTCTTGCCTGCCTCCAGCGAACCGGAGTACACACGGAAGAACGCCAGCTTGCCAACATAGGGATCCGTCATGATCTTGAAGGCCAGCGCGGCGAACGGAGCCTCGTCAGAGGGCTCGCGCGTTTCTTCCTCGTCGGTCTTCGGGTTGATGCCGGTAACTGCTTGTTTGTCCAGCGGGGACGGCATATACTCGACAATTGCATCCAGCAGTTCCTGAACGCCCTTATTTTTATAGGACGAGCCGCAGGTGACCGGAACGATCTTATATCCGATCGTCGCCCGGCGAAGCGCGGTGCGGATCATCTTTTCGGGGATGTCCTCACCCTCGAGGTACAGCGTCATGATCTGGTCGTCCTCGTCGGAGATCGACTCGAGCATATGGTCGCGGTACTGCTTTGCAAGCTCCTCCATATCAGCGGGGATGGCTTCCTCGCGCATATCCTTGCCGAGCTCGTCATAGAAGACGAATGCCTTCATCTTGATGAGATCGACCACGCCGCGGAAGGTATCTTCGCTTCCGATGGGCAGTTGGATGGGAACGGCGTTGCACTTGAGACGCTCGTCCATCATCTTCAGGACATTGAAGAAATCGGCACCCATCATGTCCATCTTGTTCACGTAAACAAGGCGCGGAACATGATACTGGTCGGCCTGTCTCCATACAGTCTCGGTCTGCGGCTCGACGCCGCCCTTGGCACACAGGACCGTCACAGCGCCGTCGAGCACACGCAAGGAGCGCTCGACCTCGACCGTAAAGTCCACATGGCCCGGAGTGTCGATGATGTTGATCCGCACGCCCTTCCAATGGCAGGTGGTAGCGGCAGAGGTGATCGTAATGCCACGCTCCTGCTCCTGCTCCATCCAGTCCATGGTCGCGGTGCCTTCGTGCGTTTCGCCGAGTCTGTAGTTGACACCGGTGTAGAACAAGATACGCTCAGTCGTCGTGGTCTTGCCTGCATCGATGTGTGCCATGATGCCAATATTTCTCGTATTCTCAAGTGAATATTGTCTTGGCATGCTGTTCTCCTTCTGTCATTACCAGCGGAAGTGAGAGAACGCCTTGTTGGCCTCGGCCATCTTGTGGGTGTCTTCACGCTTCTTGACAGCGGCACCCGTGTTGTTGCAGGCATCCATGAGCTCGCCGGCGAGGCGCTCTTTCATGGTCTTCTCACTTCTTGCACGGCTGTAGTTCGTCAGCCAGCGCAGTCCAAGGGTCTGGCGTCTTTCCGGGCGAACCTCGATCGGAACCTGATAGTTCGCACCGCCGACACGACGGGTCTTGACTTCCACGGCCGGCATGATATTTTCCATGGCGGTCTGGAAAGCCTCAAGACCAGACTTGCCGGTCTTCTCTTCCACGATCTGGAACGCACCGTAGACGACCTTCTGGGCTACGCCCTTCTTGCCGTCGAGCATGATGCTGTTGACGAGCTTGGTCACCAGAACGGAACCGTAGATCGGATCGGGAAGGATCTCTCTCTTGGGAACATTACCTCTTCTGGGCACTGTGCTTCCCTCCTTCATAAAATGATTTCATAGGTACTTCGGAAGCCCGAAGCTTCCGTGGGTGCCTGCCAAGAGGTTCTCATAAAAATATATATAAAAAACTCTCAGCAAGGCATCGCCTTGCACAAGGCAGAATTGCGATGATAGACAGAAGAATTACTTCTTCTTGCCGGCCTTCGGGCGCTTTGCACCGTACTTGCTGCGGGCCTGCATACGGCCCTGCACACCCTGGGTGTCGAGCGTACCGCGGATGATGTGGTAACGGACGCCAGGAAGGTCCTTGACACGGCCGCCGCGGATCAGAACGACAGAGTGCTCCTGCAGGTTGTGACCAACGCCGGGAATGTAAGCGGAAACCTCGTAACCGTTCGTCAGACGCACACGGGCGATCTTACGAAGAGCAGAGTTCGGCTTCTTCGGGGTGGTGGTACGAACAGCGGTGCAGACACCTCTCTTCTGAGGAGAAGACAGATCGGTCGCACGGTTCTTCAGCGTGTTGACACCCTTCTGCAGAGCAGGAGCGGTGGACTTGTAGGTCGACTGTTCTCTTCCCTTTCTTACCAGCTGGTTAAAAGTAGGCATATTGTTCCTCCTTTCTCGGATTGTGGCTGCTTTGCAGCATCATGTATTTTATCCCGAAATATCAAAGATATTCCGTTGGGACCAGAAAAAAGCGCATTTCAGCGCAAAAGTGCGGCGCAGGCAGCGCCGACATGAATCCCACAGAGCCTCCCGAGTTCCTTCATCGTTGCAACTTCGACGAGTTCAACGTCGGCGGAACGGCACTGCTCAATGAGCGGTTCGCGGAGGATGGGGTCGGCGTCGGCGGCCACATAGGCGGTTTGTACACGCCCGGCCTTCAGCGCTTTGCGCAGCTGCTTCGTACCGATCACCTTTCGGTTGCTTGTCAACCGTTCCGGCATCCAGACACCTCCATGGAAAATACGCGCAGGCAGACCCACGCAAATATGGATTATAGCAGAAATCACGAAGCGCGTCAATAAAAAAACGCGCAAAAAGAAAATATTTTTTTGATTTTCCCTTGAAATTGCAATGCTTTTCGGACTTTGGCAGAATGCACAGAGACAGATGTACGCGGCAGGCAGAGCAAACGTCAGGCGCGGCAGATGCCGCGCCTCAGCGGAGCGAAAAAATCTTTTCGCCCCGCTGAGGCAGTTTTTCGAACTTTAAAAAAGTTCAAAAAACTGGTTGATTGAACGCGAAGGGGGCTCTTTGCCCCCTTCACTCTTCCCCAGCTGCTCTGTCGTCCGACTGCTTTTCATGGTTTTTTGACAGTCTCAGGGGGCGGCGAAGCCTATGTGGGACAGAAGCGGCTGTAGGCTTTCCGGTTTCAACAGATGCTGAGAAGCGCGTCAAAAGGAATCCGGGTGCCGTCTGTCAGAACCAGAACCTGCGCATTTGCGTCAAGCCTGCGGACGCGGGTGAGGATCGTGCGGTAGGTCCCTCCGGATTTTTTGGCATCTGGCTGAAAATAGGTGAGCCGGACCTCGGGCTGCTCCGGAAGACGGGCTGCGAGTCGGACAAGCGCGTCATTCAGCGCTTCGCGCTCATTTTCGGCCAGTTCGATCTGCGCCTGTGTCAGCCGGCCGGCCTCCTGCACCGTCTCATCGAAGCCGCTCAGCGCGGCGAACGGCGCAAACTGCGCCGCACGGTCACACCGCCGCATCGGCGCATGGCGCGCGGGGACGGGCCGTTCCATCTCCAGAAGTTCCTGATCGCGCAGCATACAACATCCGCCTCCTTGTGAGCATAGTTTATCACGAGCGGGGCGGATGCGTCAAGAAATAATAGAATATTTGTTTGAAATTAAATTTTTCCAGCAAGTGCGCGCTTTTCCTGCTCCGGCAGGAACGCGGCGTCCAGCGCAAAGTGTGCCATGGTTTGCAGATCGTCCGGTGTAAAACCCATATCCGCAATGCAGTGCCGGTACTCGTCTTCCAGCGTTACGGCAGCGAGTGTCATATTGTCGGTG
>ENA-ORNG01001613-ORNG01001613.1-human-gut-metagenome-genome-assembly--contig:-NODE-1613-length-15607-cov-8.989005_pt1 | contig 15607 bp, 11 predicted proteins | sample MGYA00242113_ERZ509018 | MGnify/ENA primary metagenome ERZ509018 (study PRJEB26280, sample SAMEA2338711) | human gut metagenome | biome: human gut; feature: human-associated habitat; material: faeces... | reverse complement strand
GACCAGAGACATGGTCATCACCAGAGCAAGCACCAGAGAAAGGAACTTCTTCATTGGGATTTCTCCTCCTTTTGAAATTTGCGGTGGTCCGCCGCGGCCTCCGGGCCCATTCGATGCCTCCGCCGGCGCTAGCCCTGCCGGCGCATTCGCCGAAGAGTCGCATCCGCCCCGGCGTCCCCGCTGAGGCAACTCTATCCAAACTTCTCTAAAAAGTCCACAGTTTCAGCCCGTTTTTAATCCAAACGAAAACTTATGGACGCAATACGTTTTGAATTTGTTATATTTTGTAACCTTGGCGCGGAGAATAAAAGAGGCGGCGAAGCCCTTCGCCGCCCCTCATTGAATCTGCTTCTGCCCAGGCTGCTTCGCCAGATAATACCGCTTTTCAAACTGCAGCAGCTGGCCGTCCCTCACCATCCGCCGCAGGATACCTGCCGTCTTGCGCTTTCCGACGTGCAGGAGCTCCGCTACATCCTGGCAGTAGGCAAACCCCGCCTCCTGCAGATAGGCTGAGATCACCTCCCACTGCTTTTCCTCCGGCACCACTGTTCCGGGGAGATAGTATTTCTTGCCCACCTGCTCCAGCTCCCGCCGGCCAACCAGCCGGCGAAGGCGGAGATATGCCGCCGTGTCCGACAGATTCAGCAGCGCCATCACATCCCGCCGGGTGATGCTGCCATGGGCCCGGGTCCACTCCAGCAGGGTCTGGTCGTCCTCCCGCTGTCCGCCTGCCGCCCGGATGTCCCGGAGCGTGATATTTTCCAGACCTCCCCGGATCAGCGCCGTCTGCACCACCTTGGACAGCCGGGCCAAATCCATAGGCCGCCGGGACTGGGGGGAGAGCAGCACATGGGGATCCTCCCCAGGGGAGCGGACCTTCTGCACTTTTTCCAGCAGCCGCCGCACGGCATTGGTCAGCAGCATGTCCCGCTCCGGCAGATGCAGCAGCCCCCGCTCTAAATCCACCTGGTCCCAGGTGAGATTCACCAGCTCCTTGCCCTGCACGCCCATTTGCCAGCTCATCCACAGAGCAATGCCCGCGGCGGAGCTGTCCTCCTTTTGAAGGACCTGCCACAGACGGAATTCATCGAATTGCTGCCCTGCCTGTGTTGAACGCTTTTTGTGCGGGGTGTCCCCGGCAAAGCAGGCTTGGAAGGTGGAGACCGACAGACCGCTGACCCGGACGGCATAGGGCCAGTCGTGCTGCTCCAGCTGGCGGAAAAAGTAGTCCCGCCGCAGATCTTTCAATTGGAGCTGAGGCAGGCCTCCCGCAGTCAGGGCATTTCTGGCAATGCGGGAGACGGACTCCGGCCGCAGAGGTTCCCGGAACTTATCGGAGATCACCACATAAGGAGACACCGCGCCGCCATTTTCGAAGCGGGCAGCGAGGCATCCGGCAGTCTCTTCCTCCAGCGGGACCGTCCGGTCCTCCAGAAACAGACTCCTCTCCTGGAAATCCACTTGGGCCCATTTCAGGGCGACGATCTCCTCCCGGCTGAGCCCCTGAAGCCAGGCCAGGCGGAGGATGAGCCCCGGCAGGTCCTCCGGATGCTGGTGCAGGAGCTGGCGCATATTCTGTTCATCCGGCTGGCGGAACTCGTTTCGCATAATGCCTCTCTTGGCGGGCGGCGGCAAAAGGTTATCCTTATGTAACAAATCAGAAGAATGATTTGGATTTCCGGATAACGCAAACGCTGCCCTCTCCCAGCCAATGGCTGGAAAAGGGCAGCTACCTTTTATCATCCTTCACCGCTTCCGCAAAAGCTAAGTATATTACACTTAGAATTATAAGCATAACATTTCGTTTAAGTCAAGCATTATTATGCGTAAACTGATGATATTATATTGAGGAGTATATCATCATGCAGGGAAAGAAGCCGCTGAACATCGCAATCGGAAGACGGATCCAGCAGTCCCGGGAGCAAGCTGGGCTGACGCAGGAGGAACTGGCAGAGCGGATTGACCGTTCCACGCAGTTCATCTCCACAATCGAGCGGGGGTTGGCCGGCCCCTCTCTGGAAACTGTGATTCATCTTTGTGAAGTTCTTGGAACCTCCACAGAGTGGATCCTGCGGGGCAGGGCCCTCCTTCCGGACTCCAATCTGCTGGCAGCCTCCGTTATGGAAAAGCTCTCCGGGCTCTCCCCTGCCCAGCTGCTTCTGGTTGACCGAATGACCAGCGATCTAATCAAATTGCTGCAAATGAAGGAGAGCGGTGACGAATGAGCTCCTCTCCCTCCAATATGGAGGAATTGATAGACGCATCGCCTTCCCCGCAGCACCGCTGCATGAAGTTCACAGGCCGGCTGCAAAGTCTATGGCCGTTGGCCTGTCAAGATAAGACCGGGAGCCATTCTCCGGTGTTATGCCCCCCGGAGATCATCAGTCCGGAAGTATATCCCATCGGCCAGCCGCTCTTTACAAACGCTTCCTTACACAGAATGCTGAAACATAGAATTCCTTAGAACAAGAAACGCTCAGATGGGTGCATAGAAGCAGCTCCTCCAGCTTACAGCGTGATCCGTACAGCAAAAGCCAGCACCGGACAGGAAATATCTTGCCCGGTGCTGGCTTTTGTGCTTCTTTACTATCTCTGCTTGAGGTGGGTCTGTCAGAACCATGTTGTCTGTCCGCAGCAGCTCTGCCCGGCTTTTTCAGGGCCTTTCGCCCGGGTCTTCACCAGAGTGCTCTTATCGGATGCCCGTTCCCATTTCTGGTACATATCTGATGGTATGCCATCTCTCACATCAGCCATCTGCTCATGTCCGCCATTATTCACGCTCCGCCTTGCTATGCGGCTGAAGAGCCGTGGGATGCTTTGCCTCAGAATACGCCCTGCTCCATCATGGCCTCAGCCACCCGCTTGAAGCCGGCGATGTTGGCGCCTGCCACCAGGGTGCGCCGGAGTGTAAACCGGCGCCTTTTGATCTTGTGCCCACTCTGGCTGGAGTCTGCAAAAGTATTCCTGCTCTGATGGCGGCAATGCAGCCCCCCCTTTCAGGACGGCAGTTCTTTTCTGCCCAGAAATAATGAAACAGGCCGTCGGCTGCAGCCGGCGGCCTGTTTTCAGTTTCTCCGGTTATTGATACAGCTTCGGGATCCGAAAGCTCTGCTCGCCATTTGCCTCATCCGTCACGGTTCCGGCCGGGAAGTAAATCACCGGATTTCCCTCCTCGTCCACCTCGAACTTCGTGGTCCCGCCGATGGTCACATAGTCGCTCAACGGCGTGTTGTCCTCAATCGGGAAGTAGCGGACCTCCGGGTCCTTGTCCATGCGGTTGGCCATCTGCATCGTGATCGTCTCCGTCAGGTAATTCACATAGTCCTCTCCCAGGAGCTCCTCCAGCGTGACGTCCTCCTGCTGGGCAGACGGTTCTTCCGTCTCCGGCGCAGCCGCCGATTCCTGCGGCGGAGTCTCCGGATCCGTCCCCTCACTCTCCGCGGCAGACGCGCCGCAGGCAGTGAGAAGCAGCATACAGAGCAGCAGTGTGAGGAGCGTGGAAATCTGCATCCGATTCTTTTTCATGATGAATTCCTCCATTCCATATTCATCCGCAGCACCCGTCCGGGCGCCTGTTCCCTTTTGATACCGATACCATAAGCCCTGTTTCCGGCAAAGCAGCCGCAAAAAGGCATCATTGTTGCATCATTTCCCTTCTGCGGCACGGGAGGCCGGTTCCTTCCCGGAGAGGTCCCACACAAATCCCATCAGCTCCACACTGACGCGCCCGCTGCGGCCCTCCACCTTCCATCTGGGGCCGGGCCGTACTGTCAGATCTCCAGCCTGAGACCTCTGCGGAAGGCCTGTCCAAGCGCTTCCGCCGTGCCCAGGGAACCCCTTGCCGAGCGGAGTGTGGAGTCGATCCACACCGGCAGCCCCGTGCCCTTGTCCACCATCATCCAATGGTCATCCCGGTGCTCCGGGCCGCCCCGCAAATACAGCATACCGGCGGCCAGACTGCCGTCGGCCTGGATATACACCACGCCGCCTCCGCCTAGGCCTTGCTATGCTCCTCCGTCTGTTCCAGCAGTTGGGTGGCGGAATAGACGTCCAGCTCCGGATACCGGATGGTCCTGCCCAGCAGCTCCAGCTTTTCCGGCAGCGACGCCTCCCCCGCCGCCAGCCGCCTTTTGTCCCCTGCGGAAGAGCAGGTCAGTAATTTATTCCCACAATGGCCAGTCTGCCATCGACAACACTGAACACCACATTGGGCCTGCCGCTGGCGGACAGGGCAAATCCTGCCTTGCTGGGGGCCAGCCCCCCGGGGTCCGCCCCGGCGATCTCAGAGACCAGCTCTTCTGAGAAGATCCGGTCCGCTTCCAGTGCGATCAGGTCCTCCCGGGACTCCACAGATTCCCCTCCATCGGAAAAGCCGATGTACAGCGGATACGACGCCAGGTCCGCCAGCGCCTCCAGATTCTTTTCCGCCACTGCGGCCTGGATCTGCTCTGCAAATGCTGTAACAGCCTCCGTATCTATGGAAAAATTATCTGTATACTGGGGCGCTTCCGTATCCGCACCGTCCTCCTCAGGGGTCCGGCCCCCATCTTCTCCAGCGGTCTCCTCCGCGGGCTGCTCCGCCTGCGGAGAGCTGCCCCCCTCCGGCGAGGTACTGCCGCTCTGGCCGCAGCCTGCGAGGGACAGGCACAGGAGCCCTGTTAATGCCAAGAAAATGAGCTTCTTCTGCATCGTTTATGATCCTTTCCTCAAGATGTTTGCCGGCGTCATCCTCTGTGGGACTCCGGCTGTCTTATAAGACGCCCCAAAGGGCAAAAAAGTTTTGGCGGCCGCTTTTCCTCTTCCACCTCCGGAGGATCACGCCTCCGGAATGTCGCCGGCGCGACCGCTGGCCACGAAGAGTCCCGATGCGCCATCGGAGGCCGTCAAAAGGCCGTGGGAGAGGCAAATGCCTCTCCCACGGCCTTTGGGGAATCAAATTCTGCCAGAGTACGCGCTTACTTGGTCACCTCGCCGCCGGGGGCAGAGTGAGCCGTAGACCAGGCGTGCTCCAGAGCCGCCCAGTCGCGCTGTTCCAGCTTCTCCGTCCACTTCTCGACCTTGTCACCGCTGACGGTCACCCAGGTGTAGTCGTGGCTGTTGGTCGCCTCCTGCATGTCGGCATAGAACCAGTCCTCCGGATTGTTGTCGGGCCAGGTGATCATCTCGTCCTCGTCCAGCAGCCGATCCTCATCCGGGCTGCGGCCCAGGGCGCGGTTCACGATCACGCAGGCCTGTGCCCGGGTGATGTTGGTGTTGGGGCGGAAGGTCCCGTCATTAAAGCCCTCGATCAGGCCCACGCGGGCTGCCGCCTCTACGTACTCGGTGTACCAGGCGTTAATATCCACATCGGTGAAGTATCCCTGGTAGTCCTCCCGGGTGGTCTCGAAAAAGCCCACCGCGATCTTGGCAAATTGGGCGCGGGTGATCTTGGCATAGGGCCGGAAGGTCCCGTCCGAGAACCCGTCGATGATGCCCATGTTGGTCAGGGTGGAGATGGCGTTGTTGCACCACAGGTCGGAGCTGCAGTCCGTGTAGTCGTTGACCTGGCTCCAGTACTCCTCCCGGGTGTCGTCCGTCAGCAGGCGGAAGAAGATGGTGGCCACTTCGCCCCGGGTGATGGTGCCGTAGGGCTGCAGCGTGCCGTCGGAGTAGCCGATGATATAGGAGTAATGGTCCTCCGTGTTCAGGGTGGGCCGGCTGCCGCCTCCACCGCCGCCTCCGGTGCTGCCGCCGCCCCCGCTGCTCTCCTTCTCGTACACCAGCACGAAGGGAGAGAAGCTGCCGGCAGTGAAGACCAGATGGTCGCCGTCGCGGGTAGCTTGGATCTTTTCCACAGTATGCGCGGTACCAGCCAAGTCGCCTGTGTCGCTGGCGCTCTCACGGTCCATGCCGGTATAGTGTACCAGGTAGAACGCGCCGTCCTCGTCGGCGTCGGCGGGCATGGGCCAGTAGATGGTCAGCGCCTGCTGGTTGCCCAGGGTTACCACGGTGTTGCCGTTCTGGGTGTCCACCAGGTCCAGATAGGCCATCTCGTACTGGGGGGCGGATAGCGTGTTGTCCGTGGCCGCGACTTTTGCAAGGGCGTCAGCGCCCATGGCGGCGTCGAACGCGTCGCTGTTGGAGACGCTGTCCACTAGCAGCTGCACGCGGCCGGGATCCACCTGGACCTCACTGTCATTGACATAATAGGTCACATTGCCGTTGTCAACGGCAGTGATCTGGTTCGCGTCCACAGTGTCGGCGCTGGTCACGATCTCGTTGGTGGAAGTGCCCTCGTCTGTGACGCTCTTGACCAAGAGATGGCCGGTACCGATATCAACGCTGCAGACGAGCGTATCACCGCCGGCGGAGAACACCGCCTGAATCTCGCTCTGGTTCAGACCGCCGTCGTAGATGGTCATCTCATAGTTGGCAGAAACAACGCCCTCTTCCATTCGGATGTTGTCGGTAGTGATGATGTTGCCGTCATCTGTGAACTGGAGCCGGACCTTGACGCCTTCATTTTCACCCTCGATTTGGTTCGGGCTCAGGCTATATACATAGCGGCTCACGTTGCCGGTTGCATCTCTCGAGTAGACGCCCTGGTCCATCAGATCCCAGCGGCGGATCGCCGCACCAGTCTCCTGGTCATAATAGTAGAAGCTCAGGTAGTCCGCCAGGTTTGCAGCCTGCGTCAGGTCCACGCCATGGCTGGTGAGCCACGCTTCCACAGAGTCGGGCAGATCGATGTGATAACCCGGCTCCGGCAGGCCCTGTTCCGTGCTGCCGACAAAATCGCCCGCATCGTCCAGCACACCGCTGTATCCGGTTCCGCCGGTGTAGATCACAATGTCCGCCGGCGTGATGGTGATGGCATAGGGCTTCACCTCCACGGGGTCCGCCGGGACCTCCACCGGGGGATCCTCCGGATGTTCCGTGTCCGTGACTACCACGGTGTTCACGATCTTCTGGTTCACATCGTCCAGTGAGGTCTGATAGCTGGCGTACAGCGTTGCATAGGTCCAGCCTTCGACAATAACCGGATTGGTGACCGTATTGCCCTCCTCATCTGTCAGCGTCACACCTTCCAACTTGTCAGTCACATCCAGGGTCAACGTCTCATCCGTCATGCTGGCAATGGTGATGGTCCAAGTGATGGGATCGCCCACGGTGACAGAGGTCTGATCCGGCTCTTTGATCACCATAAAACGGCCGTCTCCGGGATCGGGCTCGGGCTCTTCGGGAGTCGCCTGGAAATCCCAGCGCCCGTACAAAGTGGTGTCGGCATCGATGGCAGAAATCGTTCCGCCGTAAGGGACACCGACTTTGTCATACCAGCCGATAAAATACCAGGTCCCCTGCTCGTCTGAAACCTGCAATTCACTGGGCGGCTGAATGGTGTAATTGCTGCCGGCAGCCAGTGTTTCCGTTTCAGGCAGTTCCACGCCCTCCGGGTGATCGCCGGCCCACGCATAGGTAACCGTGACCTGGGTCGGCACGACCCCTGCGGGGTGGAAGGTCACAACAAAGAGATCCCAATCCTCTACCGGGTCTCCGATCTTCGGAGCATCACAGTCCTCATAGTTGCAGGTCCAGCTGGGATCCCCATAGCCTGTATCAGGTGTTGCCTCCAAGATATCGCCTTCGGCCAGGCGATACTTGCCATCTGCATTAACCTCCACGATTGCCGTGTAGGTGGTCTGCTCATTGCTGAACGTGCCGTTTTCCGCAAGGAAAATCACCGAGATGGTATTCCCCGGCTCCTCTCCAGCTTTCTGGAACTTCGCTGTGAAGGTGGTGTCCTCGTCGTAGGGCAAGCCTGCCAGGGACTTCATTCCCGCGTTCGTGTCAGTTCTATGATAGTAGTCATCGGTCCACTCCACGAACTCACAGCCCTCTTCTGCTGTCGCCACAGCTCCCGTCGGAGAGGCCATGCCGGTCGTCTGGTCTCTGGTGACGACTTCTTTCTCCAGGCTTACAAAGCCCATAGCGTGATCGGCACTGACATAGGTGAAGACAATCTGGTCCTTGTCGGGGGTCCCGTCGGGTTCGTCGTCGGGACCCAGCTCGTCGATGTCATAGTAGACGTCGATGGAGTTATGGCCTGCTTGGAGAGTCTCACCGTCTACAATCTCGACATCGTTCAGTTCCGCCCGGTCAAAGATGTATGTGCTACCGTTATAAGACGTACGGTCAGTGTTATACAGCCCGCTGACCGGCGTGCCTGCCGTGGACGGCCTATCCTTGGGATCGGTCTCTGTTTCTTCATTCCCATCTCGGTCCACATAATGGTACACGACAGTGTATGTGCACTCGTCGGGCGTCACCGTGCCGTCGGTGGTTGCGGTGAAGACAACGTTGTGCTCAGGCATGTAGAACAGGCCTTCAATAATGTCGCTTTCCTGAAGGTCATTTGTAGTCCATTCAGTAGCGTCTTCTGCCTGCTTCTTGATTACAACGGTTTCCCCGTAGGTGTAGGACTCTGGTTCAGCGTAGAGAGTCCCGTCCAGATAATAGGTTACGGTAAATTCCCGTTCTGTGCGCGTATACTCCGCTCTATACGTAATGTCCCCGGTTACAGTATCCGCTATTTCAGGAGACCATCCGGTAAACTCATACGAATAAAGTTCGCTGGGTTCTTTAGTCGGATCCTCAATTCTCGGTGTCTTATCGCCGTAAGCCAGCCCGGGAAATACGGTCTGGGGACTTGTTGTTGTGCCGCCATTCAAGTCGTAAGTCACCGTATAGCTGTTGAGCTGAGAGAAGCTGCCCTCGATCACAACAGCATGATCGGGCATTGTAAATGAACCTCCACTCAGCGCAACATCTTCAGAATACCAGCCGCTGAAGCGGTAATCTGTGACATCCGGCATCTTTGCCAGTTCCACAGTCTCACCGTACTTGCAGGTCTGTTCACCCGGCACTTCCGGCGCACCCGCAGGGACTGTACCTTCATACTCATACGTCACTGTGTACTCGTTCCGGTCGTAGTACAGCTTCAGCACCAGCGTGCCGTCCTCGGCGATGATACCGGAGGAATTCGAACGGCTTTCATTATAAGTGAAGCCTTCGTATTCCTTGATTTCAGCAGTGGCAGTATCTCCGACAGTACCAGAGGGTGTCAATGTATCAGCTGCAACGATCGAGTAGTTATCATCTTTCAAATTCTGCTGATAGTACTCTACCCGATAGCTGGCCGTGGAGGACTTCCACTGGGCGTACAGGGTCACATCGGTGTTTTTGATAGTGATGGCACTCCCCGCCGCATAAGGCGTTCCGGCGCCGTTCTTCTCGGTGTTCCACCCGGTAAACTCATACCCCGGCCGGGTGAACATGTTTTGGAGCACCATGGCCTCGCCGCCGGTGATGTAGTACTTGGGGTCCGTGACCGTACCGTCGGCATCATCGGCGTTGGCAACATACAACACCTGATACGTCTCCACCGGCGCTTCGGGGGACTCCGTCAGCTCCAGAGACTGATTCGGCTTCTCATCCACCATGTAGCCGCTCAGACCGGCCTTGTGTTCGCCCGTGTCATTTGTCACATAGGTATCGGCGTCGCTCCAGCTGCCGCTCACATCGGGCTGGATAGGGAACGTCAGGACCAGCTTGCCGCCGGACCAGGTGACAGTACCGTCCTGATTGGTGGTCTTCGTCACCGCGTTGGCTGTGTAGTCAAAGCCCTTCACAGTGATGGTCTTGCTGTCGGCATTTACCACAGGGGTAACGCCTGTAAGCGTCTCTGGCTCATACCACGTATAGCTGCCGTCCGCGTCCTGGCCCTTGACCTCCGCATACTGGACCATCCCCCCGTCAGAACTGCCTGTCAGCCCCTTCGGGAAGGTGAAGAACTCCGACAGCGTGTCGGACAGCACCGTGTTCGCGCCGGCCGCCACCTTGGAGGTGCTCACGTTATCGGCGATGGTGCTGAAAGCGTTTTCCAGCTCCTCGGCATCGTCCGCCGCGAAGTAGTAGTTGCCTTCCGTCACGCGGGTGCCAAGATTGCAAAAATTCCAGCTTGCTTGTCCGAACCGATTTGTTGCCGTGGCATTGGGATAGTTGGAAGACACACCGTTCATGTACTTGTTGAAGTTGTCCCGTATATCATCGGGATCCGCATCCTCAAACATACCGATGGTGTACACGGTCACGCCGTTGTTCTTCAAATCGTGGGCCAGATTGACAGCGGTTGCTGCGACATCGTCATCAAAGTCATTGCCGTGGTTGGGCTCACCATCGGTAAAGACCACCACGACCTGCTTGGCGTCCTGCCGGGCGCCGGTCAGCGTCGGATCCTCGACCCACCACTCGCCGCCGTCGTGTCTCCACTGTCCGTCCAGGACGTCCTGCGCAAGGGTCAGGCCGTAGTCTACGCTGGTGGCGCCGGCGGGCTTCAGCGCTTCGATTGCGCCGGTCAGCTGCTGAACGCCCGCCGCATCGACGGTGGTAAAGTCCTTGACGATCTGTGTATAGTTGTAGGCATAATAGTCGTCTTGGCGGTCGTTTCCGACGCTGTCCGCGTAGGAGTCATCCGCAAACTTGACAATGCTGATTCGGTGGGTCACGTCATTGTCTGCACCCGCCGCGTTTTCGGCCACTTGATCAATGAAGCCGTTTACAGCGCTCTGCATGGCCTCCATCTTGGAAGTCGTTATCTCTTGGCGCGTGTAAAGAGTACCTGTCCAAAGGTTGGCATTCTGGTTCCTGCTGGTAGTACCGAGCTGATTCCAGTCCCGGTAAAACCCGCTGCCGGTATAATACCCGATGGAATATTGCCGGTTCCCCCAAGAACCATCACTTTCAGCTTCCACTTCGTAGTAGTTGCCGTCATCATCGCGGAAATAATACGTCATCCACCGAGACCCGTTGATGTCGCTATACGACCATCTCTGTTCATCAGTGGGGGTATATTCCCACGTGCTCTCTCCCAGGTCATCATCCATCGACCCGGAGACATCCAACACCAGCACAATATCCAGCGGTGTGGTCTTGCTTCCCTTGGTCACCTCGTTGGTGACATAGGCCTCCAGGGTCAGGGAATAATTTCCGTCCTCATCATAGTTGACCGTCTTGTCCACCACGACGCCGTCGTTGCTCTCTGTGTGGACCCGGTCGCTCCCGTTGCCGCCGCCAGGGTCTTCTGCCGCCAGGGCAGCAGTGGGAACCATTGTCAGCATCATACAGAGGACCAGAAATGCTGACAAGATCCGTTTCTTCATCACTTCTCCTCCTTTTATATTTCAGTGATCTTATATGTAAACATCCTTATGGATGGAATGACCGGTTCCCTCCGCCCACCCGGCGGCCAGCTGCTCCGTGTCCAGCATCCGCTCGTAGGACTGCTCCGCCAACAGGCGCACGCCGCGCTCCACCTCCGCCTGGGTAGCCAGATACAGCTTCCGCAGGCACCGGGGCGTTCCCTTTTCCTCCTCTACCCGGGCGTCATGACACAGGGTCTGGATCTCCTCCGTCACCTGGGTCCGGCTCATGCCTTTCCCGTTCCGGGTGCAGAACACCGGCCCCGCCGTCAGGCCCTGCCGCCGGGCGTAGTCCAGCAGCTCCCTCCGGAGGCAGTCGGGCAGGCGCTGGGGCATCGCCTCCCCCGGGAGGAGCAGGACCCCCTCGCCCGCCGCCTCCACCGTCACCTGTTCCAGCTCGTGGACCGGCAATCCGGTGGAGGTGAACAGCTTGATCAGCAGATAGACCCGCTCCTGTCTCAGAGCCCGGGCGGTGGACAGCAGGCGCAGGTATTCGCTCCGGGTCAGCTCCAGCTGGGCATCCCTGCCGCAGGAGAGCCGCCCCGTCAGCTGGAACTCCCTGCAGCCCAGCCACTCCAGGAAGCTGTTGGCCGCGGACACGCTGGTGTTGACCGTGCTGGGGGAGTATCCCTGGTCCAGCAGCTGCTCCCGCCACTGGCGCAGGGTGCCCCGGCCGATGCGGCCGCCGGGCAGGGCGGCATACAGCAGCTCCAGCTTCTTTCGGTAGGAGGATACTGTGCTGGGGTTCCGCCCTCGTTCCCCCAGGCTGGACAGATAGGAGCCGATCTGCTCCCGGGTGACCGTGATCCCCTGTGTCTGGGGCTCCTGCAATGCGTTCTCCCCTTGGGAGATGCGGCTCTCTTTCGTTACCCCATACGACTCCCTCCCATTTATAGACAGAATTGTTCTTCCGTCATAGAAAATATGCGGGATAGAGCGGCGTTGACAGTTTCCTCCTTTCCAGGCAGAAGAAAAAAGTGTCTAAAATATCAGGATTTTCTGAAAAAAGGCACGACAAATCAGGCCAAAAAGACAAAATGTTTTTTGGCCTGATTTGTCATGCCTGAATCTGGAAAAAAGATTGATTTCTATTTCAGAAAATGGTAAAATATAAACTACTCCAATTATGTATTTTGAAATTTTGGAGCAATTTTAATGACAGAAGAACAATTTTGTCATAAGCTAGGAGATCAGCCGTAGCTGATCCAGGGTCCGGGCATGCTCGGCGCCGGTGGAGATGAGGTAGATGCGGGTGGTCTCGATGCTGGAGTGGCCCAGCACGTCAGCCAGCTTTGCCACATCCCGGCTCACCCGGTAGAAACACCGGGCAAACAGGTGGCGCAGGTTGTGGGGAAAGACCTTGGACGGAGCGACCCCGGCCGCCCGGCACACCCCCTTCATCTCTGCCCAGATCTGCTTCCGGGACATGGGCCTGCCGCTTCTGGTGAGGAACAGCTCGCCGGAGGTGATTTTTTTTTGCCGGGCGTACTTCTCCAGCTTCCGGCACAGCTTCCCCGGCAGAAGGATGGTGCGGATCTTCCCCTTCAGCGCCACCTCCGCCCGGCCCCGCCGGGCCGCCTCCACCGTCAGGTACTTCACCTCACTGACCCGGATGCCAGTGGCACACACCGCCTCCATGAGCAGGCACAGGCGCTCCCGTCCCAGGCTGCGGGCGGCGGAGAGCAGGCGACCGTACTCCGCCCGGCTCAGTTCCCGGTCCGGGGCGCGGAACAGCCGCCTCTGCAGGCGCAGGGGTCTGGCCGCACAGCCCTCCCACCTCAGGAAGCGGAAGAACCGGCTGAGGGCGGCCAGCTTGTTGTTGATAGTGGCCGGGGCCAGGCCCTGCTCCAGCAGCGCACCCTTCCACGCCCATGCCGACTCGGCCTCCACGGCCCGCCCCCCAAGCCAGGCGGCAAACTCCCGCACCGACCGTGTGTAGTTCTCCACCGTCCCTCCGCTTCGCTCCTCCTCCCGCAGATGCCGGGCAAATTCTCCGATCTGTTCTTCTGTAATGCGTCCGTACTCCATGGCAGAACCCCCGTTCAGGTAATTTTTCCTATTTTACCACGGGAGCAGAAAATTATTGGTACTGGCGTCCGGCCTGCTCCCCGGAGGACAGACGAAGCAGGGGCTTCTGAAGCTCAGAGCAGGAACAAAAAAATTGGGAGGGCAGATATTCCACCCTCCCACTCTCTGAGGCCGACAATCATGGAGTACACAGCCGTGCTCGATATCCGGGGCCTGGGCCACAGGCAGTTCCCCGCCGGGGGACAGCTTTGCCGCCGACAGAGGGGTGAGCGTCAGCTGAGTGTCCGTCACCCTGGCTCTCACGTAGTCCCCGTTCTCGGTCAGCACCAGGATACCGTCCAGGTTCTGGGTGATCTGCGCCGCCTCCAGTTCCAGCCGAAAGGACTCGGTGGCATCGATGTTCCACAGAAAGCAGATCCCGTCCCCGTCCCGGTAGCCCTCGTCAAAAATCTCGCTGACGCCGATGGCGGCGGGAGTTTTAGGCAGCTGAAGGGGCTGCCCGGGCCGGTCGGGGACTTCGGCCAGGTACAACTCCCCCTCCGGGGTGAGGATCTGGATCCGATTCAGGCCGCCCGCTGCCACGTCTGCCACATTGCGGCAGAGCAGCCGCTCCACAGCCCAATTCCGTACAGCTCCCCGCCGGTGGTGACGGCGTAGCTGCCCAGCCGGATCAGGCGGACGCCGTCCATAATGTGCTGAGGCGGGTAGTTCGTGGCGTCCTCGGAGCACTCGCCGTTCCCCAGCTGTCCCTGGTCGTTTTTGCCCCAGGTCCAAAGGCTGCCGTCGGAGCAGACGGCGGCCGCGTTCCAGATGTTTCCGCTGGCCGTCACCACATCGGAGAGTACAAACTGCCATCCGTCCCGGGTGAGGGGCTTCTCGTGGCCGGAGCTGCCCGTGGTCCACAGATCACCGCTTTCATCCAGCACCAGCTGGCCAAACCGATAACCCCACACCGACTGAGCTCTTTGAAACAGGGTGACGCGCTGACTGTAGTCCTCGCCGCCATACAGTTCTCCCCAGGACACCAGATCTCCGTCCTCAATGGCGAACCAGTCCCCGCCGCTGCCGGCGATGGAGGAGACCTCCGGCACCAGGGAGGTCTCCGGTATGGGGGTGGTCTCCGTGGGGGGCCAGGGCGCGCCCACGGCGCAGCCCGTCAGCAGCCCCGCCAGCAGCAGGGCGCAGGCCGAAGCGCGGCGGCCGAAGCACGTGTTTCGTCTCGTCATGTCCATTCCTCCACTTTGCAGATGTCCGATCTTCTCCAAAAGACGCGCCGCCGGGGCAAAGTGCAACCGCGCCGCCCCCGCAGGCCGGGAATTTTCCCCGCTTTGCCCCTATGATCTCACATTTGGCTCCCAAAGTCCACCTTCCTGTGCTATCATGGGCCCTGTGGGAAAACCGGGCGCTCCGGGAGGAGCCGGGCGCGGAGGTCCCCGGGGAGGCCCGTCAGGTCTGCCTGAAAACCATCTTCCAGGCGTACCGGAAGCGGAGCTTCTGACATAGAGGGGGCAGGGCTTGAGCCCATTCAAATTCATGGACCTCGGCGCTAATCATTGACCAGATAGATCTGCCCGGTGATAAGCACGGCATTGTCAAAATAATCGTTTGCAATACGGCCAATGGGTATCTGCTCTGCGTTATGTCCCTACCACACTTCACAGAAGTGCAGGCCCCCATAGATCATGATGACATCATCCACATCACAGAGAGCCTTTTTGAGTAATCCGCAGTTCCCCAACCGGTGCCACCTGGTGGGCTGGAGCCACCTGAGTTGGCCGGTCGGTGTGCTGCATGGCGGAAAAATAGGTATAGACAGCATGCTGCCGAGAGAAACTAGGGGCAGGCTGGAGCGTGATGGAATTGGAAATTCATATCCGGGATGACCAGAAGCTGGTGGAGATCTGGCTGAACAGGCGGGAGCGGGAGGATCTGGAGCTCCGGAACAGGCTGAAACCCCTCTGCCAAAAATACCACGCTCAGAAGTATCTGGTGGCGGTGTTTCAGTCCGGAGAGGAACCGCTCTATGACGGGACGCGGGAGCTGCTGCTCTACAACCGCAGGCGGCAGGCGGAGCAGGAGGTTCGGCGGGAGAAGGGGCTCAGCCCAACTGCGAGCGCCTGAGTCCTCTGGCGGGCCCGAATGGCCGGGGCGGCGGAACTGATTCCGCCGCTCTCCTTTTATTTTCTGTTGCGCTTCCCGATGCTCGATGATACAATGTTATCTGCAAATATAGAATCATTTCTGATTTTATTGACAGAAAGGAGCGGCACATGATTCAGGCCTTTGACATCGCCGGCTACTGCCGCATCTCCGTGGACGATGAGCTGGACAGGGACAATGTG
>ENA-ORNG01001611-ORNG01001611.1-human-gut-metagenome-genome-assembly--contig:-NODE-1611-length-15622-cov-8.756922_pt1 | contig 15622 bp, 8 predicted proteins | sample MGYA00242113_ERZ509018 | MGnify/ENA primary metagenome ERZ509018 (study PRJEB26280, sample SAMEA2338711) | human gut metagenome | biome: human gut; feature: human-associated habitat; material: faeces... | reverse complement strand
CAGCAATGTTTGAACACGATGTTCAAACAAGCCGCCGCTGAGCCATGGACGGCGAGCGGAGGGCGCATATGAACGAAGTTCATATTTAGGATGCGCCCGACAACCTGCCGCCGAGCGAAGCGAGGGGGCAATACCCGCAAGGCGGTTGCGTCCTATATCATTATGTGAATTAGAACATCTAGAACTTCTTAGTTACAATACATCTGATATTTCAAAATATGGCGTGGATATATTTAACAAAATATTTACCTCCGTATTCTCTTGATAAGCAAAAGGAAAAACACTATGAAAAAAGAAGGATATTACTCGACAGGCGAGTTTATGAAACAAGCGAATATTACGAAGAAAACCATCCGCTACTACGATGAGAAGAACATCCTGAAGCCATCCTTTGTCAGCGATTCCGGCGCGCGTTACTACACGGAGAAGGATCTCGCGAAGCTCCAGCAGATCCTCCTGTTAAAGTATCTTGGATTCTCGCTGGGAGATATCAAGGAGATGCAGGTGGACGATGCAGATAAGCATTTTATCGTCAACTCCCTGAACATCCAGCAGAAGCTGGTGGAAGACCGCATTGAACAGTTACAATTGGTCGCAAGCACGATTCGGGAGGCAACCGATGATCTGCAGGCAGACCGGGAAGTAGACTGGACGAAGCTGTTCGAGTTGATTCAGGTGGCAGATTTGGAGAGCATCCTGAAGAAACAGTACAAGGACGCCTCGAATATCATGGCGCGGATCAACCTGCACAAGCAGTATTCGGTCAACAAACAGGGCTGGTTCCCGTGGATTTATGAGCAGATGCAGGTAAAACCGGAACAGAAGATTCTGGAGCTTGGCTGCGGCGCGGGTGATATCTGGGTGGAAAATGCAGAGAAGCTTCCGGAGGATATTTCAATTACAGTTACGGACATTTCCGATGGGATGCTGCGCGATGCAAGACGGGAAATCGGCAGGGAGGATGCAGTGTTTTCGTATGCGATCTGCAGCTGCGAGTCGATTCCGTTTGCAGACGAAACCTTTGATCTGGTCGTGGCGAACCATGTGCTCTTTTACTGCGATGACATCGGGCAGGCGTGCCGGGAGATCCGACGCGTGCTGAAACCGGGAGGTGTACTTGTTGCGGGCACGTATGGCTCGGCACATATGAAGGAAATCAGCCGGTTAGTCATGGAGTTTGATGACCGGATCATACTTGCGGCGGAGAATCTGTATGACCGGTTTGGCAAGGAGAATGGATCGGATATTCTCCAAAGTACATTTGAGCAGGTGGAGTGGCGGCAGTATGAAGATGCGATTGAGATTGACGATGCCGAACCGCTGATCTCATATGTTTTGTCGTGTCACGGAAATCAGAATCAGTATATTGCGCATAAATACAAGGAATTCCGGACATTTATGAAGAAGAAAATAGTGGGTGGCTTTCACATTACAAAGGATGCAGGAATATTTCTTGTAAAAAAATGAAAAAAACACTTGACTATGCCCTAGGGGCACCCTGTATAATAAATACATAACAAACACATATTCGAATATACCGGATTGTGTTTCGGCTCAAAAGCGCGAGACAAAATCAAGAAAATAAAGGAATGATTTAAGGAGGTAGAAAAGTGAGAACGTATTTAGTAACTGGTGGTGCCGGATTTATCGGTTCCAATTACATCCATTATATGTTTAAGAAGTATGATAATGAAATCCGTATCATCAATGTGGATGTGTTGACGTATGCAGGGAATTTGGAGAATCTGAAAGACATTGAGAATCGTGAGAATTATACATTTGTGAAGGCGGATATCTGCGACAAGGAAGCAATCGCGAAGATTTTTGCTGAGAATGATATCGACCGCGTGGTACATTTCGCAGCGGAGTCTCATGTAGACAGAAGTATCAAGCATCCGGAAGTATTTGTACAGACGAATGTACTTGGTACAGCCGTTATGCTGAACTGCGCGAAGGCTGCATGGGAGCTGCCGGATGGCACATTCAAGGAAGGCAAGAAGTTCCTGCATGTATCGACCGATGAGGTGTACGGTTCCCTTCCGGACGATAAGAATGCATTTTTCTATGAGACATCACCATATGAACCACACAGCCCATATTCTGCAAGTAAGGCAAGCTCGGATATGCTTGTAAAGGCATATATGGACACTTATAAGTTCCCTGCAAATATCACGAACTGCAGTAACAATTATGGACCTTACCAGTTCCCGGAGAAGCTGATTCCTCTGATTATCAACAATGCATTGCAGGGTAAGAAGCTTCCGGTCTACGGCGATGGCAAGAATGTCCGTGACTGGCTGTTTGTTGAGGATCACGCGAAGGCAATCGATATGGTTCAGGAGCAGGGACGTCTGTTCGAGACATACAATGTCGGCGGACATAATGAGAAGCAGAATATCGAAATCATCAATATTATCATTGATACGCTGCAGGAGATGCTTCCGGCGGATGATCCGAGACGGGCACTTGTATCGAAGGATCTGATCACTTATGTAGAAGATCGTAAGGGACATGACCGAAGATATGCAATCGCACCGGACAAGATCAAGGCGGAAATCGGCTGGTATCCGGAGACCGATTTTGCAACTGGTATCAAGAAGACAATCGCATGGTTCTTCGAGCATGAGGACTGGATGAAGAACGTGACAAGTGGTGATTATCAGAAGTACTATGACGACATGTACGCAAATAAATAAGACGTGCGAAATCATCTATAATGCCGATGCGGGCACGTCGTATCGAATGCAAGGGGGCGGAAATTATGAAAAGACAAGCATGGAAGCGAATGCAGGCGTGGCTTCTTGTCGTTGCAATGTTCGTTTCTGTTGTAACAGGAATTGGCACTACGAAAACTGCGAAGGCAGCAACCAAGATGGGTGTTACCTATACCGTGCATGTACAGACCTATGGTGACCAGCAGGGATGGGTTCATGATGGTACGATGGCAGGAACGAAAGGACAGGCAAAACGTTTAGAGGAGATTCGCGTCAAACTGACCGGTGATGAATATTCCGGAAGCATCCAGTACAAGACACATATCCAGAGCTATGGCTGGCAGGATTGGTCATACAATGGAGAGAAAAGCGGCAGCCGTGGACAGGCAAAACGTCTGGAAGGCATTGAGATTCAGCTTACCGGCGAAGTGGCAAAACATTACGATGTTGTATATCGTGTGCATTGTCAGACCTATGGCTGGATGAGCTGGCTTACGGATGGGAAGACGAGCGGCACGACCGGCGAAGGAAAACGTCTGGAAGCAATCGAAGTAAAATTGACCGGAAACCGGTATTATGGCGGCATCTCATATCGGACACATGTGCAGACGTATGGCTGGGAGACAAAGATGGTCAGTAATGGTGCCATGTCTGGAACGAGTGGGCAGGCGAAACGTTTAGAGGCAATCGAACTGGAATTATATGGAGAGGTTGCATATTATTATGATGTATACTATCGGGTTCACGCACAGAGCTATGGCTGGCTTGGATGGGCGAAGAATGGTGAGACTGCCGGAACAAGCGGCATGGCAAAACGTTTAGAGGCAATCCAGATTAAGCTTGTGCCAAAGAACAGTGATACCAGTCAGTTTGAGGATGGAAAGAAAGCCTATATCAAAGGGACGCCAACTGCGAACTACTCAACACAGGCACAGGAAGTTCTGGCACAGTGTAATGCACAGCGGCAGGCAAATGGTATTGCGGCACTTTCCTTAGATCCAGAGCTTACAAAAGCAGCCAATATCCGGGCGCAGGAGATTGCAACCTTGTTTTCCCATACACGTCCAGATGGAAGAAAATGTTTTACCGTGTTAGATCAGATCGGGTATTCCTATTGGTCGGCGGGAGAGAATATTGCGGCGGGATACGGAAATTCTTCTGCTGTAATGAATGGTTGGATGAATTCGCCGGGACATCGGAGCAACATCCTCAATGCCGGTTTTAAGAGACTGGGTGTTGGTTATGTGTATATTCCGAATTCAGAATATGGATATTACTGGGTACAGATTTTCTCGAATTAGAATTTAGAATCAGAATTAAAAAGAGAGTCCAAATCGTTGAGATATGGACTCTCTTTTTTTCGTTGTATTAAAGTGTATAGCCGTTTTTCTCCAGCAATGCGCGGGCAGTATCGACGGAATCAACTCCTGTGCTGTTCTTGACTGGCGCAAATTCATGCTCGCGGTCGACCTCGAAGATCAGACAGTCGTCCATCTCGTGGATCAGATCGAGAGCCAATGTCTCAAATTTAAATGCATTTGGCTCTGCCGGGGTAACCGGATTACCGGATTCGTCCACGTAAGGAACCTTTTTCTTTACTATATGCAACGGCATGGATTTATCCAAAGTTTCCTTCAATTTCTGGATTGGGAACAGATAGTTCAGGATAGCTCCAAATCCGTAGGCAAGACTGCCATCTGGCAGACGCTTGTTCAACATATCATCAGTCATTTCGTAATACTCGATAATATGTGGCTTGCCATCTTCCTTGCACATGACACCAACTTTTTCTTCCGGACACGCTTTGCGGACAACCTTTGCTCCACTCATCTTTCCACTGTCGATGGTTGCACCTAAGAATACCGGATCGGCAATCCGCTGCAATACATTGTCCACAGAAAATACATTGATCCATTCCAGATTGGATTCAAAAATTCCTTCCAGAAGTCCAGCTTTGTGCATAGAAGAGAACCACCCGCCGTTTCCGTTTGGAGACAGGGCAAGCTCGTATTTGGATTTCAACAGAATCTTTCCGTTAAAGTCCGTAGCCGGGTTCAATTCCTGTACAAAGAAATGTACATAAGCTGGGTTATAACCAAAATAATCATGTGCTTCAAAGAAAGTCACAGTATCCTGATAGTTAATGTTGCTCGTCATAATATAAAGCGGAATCCATGCATCTGCAGCACGCACGATGTCTAACGTGTGCTCAATCAAAAGCTGGAAGATGTAGAGTTCCTTTGTAATACCAACATTGAAACAGCCCTTTGGTTTGTCGAAACCAAGACGAGTGCCCTGTCCTCCGGCGAGAAGCAAAAGGCAAAGCTTTCCTTCCTTGATTGCCTGCAAGCCGATAGAACGATAACGTTCTGAATCTGCCTGGATCTTATCCAGATGCAGTGCATCGATCTCCTCAATCATGGTATCTTCTTTTTTCTTGTCGTTGTGAAATGCCTGTTCAAATCCCCAGTCAACTGCATCGATCTGTGAAAATAAGATTTGCTTTTCATCATCATTTAACTGGTCGAGAAAGCGTAATAGATGTACCTGTTGCTTCCCCTCCAATAAGTTCTTTCGTTCCTTAAAATTCATATATTCAAATAAATTCCTTCCATAATATAGTAGTCAAAATTTAATTTAGTATAGCATAGGCATACTTTGTTTACAACAGTCAAAATATGAAAGTTTTTTGAAAAATTAGCAAATAAGGAAAAAGAATATTGTAATTTTATGAAGAATCATGTATGATAGGTAAATAGTTTGGTTTAGAAAAAACACAAAGATGGAAGGATAAGAATATGAGCAGGAAAAAGGCAGGCATGAGTGCAAATGCCAAATGGGGAATTGCATTTCTGATTGAAATCGTTGTTATGTTTTTTATGGTTGTCGGATATTTTTTCTTTTATGCAAATCGAAAATTAGACAACATTAACCGCCCGACAAATTGGGATGACAGTAAAGAAAATTTGGATATTAATGAAGATGCGAATGAGGCACAGAAGGGATATCGGACAATTGCATTGTTTGGTATCGACTCTAGAAGCACAACTTCCATGGCGGAAGGAAACCGAAGTGACTCTATCATTATCGCAAGTATTAACAATGATACAAAGGAAGTAAAGCTTGCTTCAGTATATCGTGATTCCCTGCTTCAGGTAGATTATGATGGCGGTATCACGACGAAGATTACACATGCATATGCATATGGTGGTCCAGAGATGGCAGTCCGTGCATTGAATGCAAACCTGGATTTAGAGATTACAGATTTCGTGACGGTTAACTTTACAGCGTTGGCACAGGCGATTGATGATCTGGGTGGAATTACGATCGATGTCCGTGAAGCAGAGCTTGAGATGCTGAATGCATGTATTACAGAGCAGATTGGTATTTCCGGCGAATATTCTGATGGTGTATTTTCAGCAGGTACACAGTTGCTGAATGGTACACAGGCAACTGGCTGGGCACGTATCCGTAGTACAGATCAGGGAGATATCACCCGTACAGAGAGACAGAGAACCGTTATTGCGAAGATGATTCAGAAGGCAAAGAGTTCCGATTTGTCAACCATCAATGATATTATTGATGATGTATTCCCAAACATTTATACAAGCTTGACAAAGAAAGAGCTGATGAGTCTTGCAAAGGATATGTTTGATTATAACCTTGGAGATACAATCGGATTCCCGATGGCATATGCACCAGTCACAACAGATGCAAAGGGTGCCGTACTTGTTCCTGCAGATCTGACAACGAATGTATCCGCATTGCATGAGTTCCTGTTCGGAACACAGGATTACACGCCGACCTCTAAAGTACAAGGCATTAGTTCTTCCCTTCAGAGTGAGACGGGAGTTGGAGCACAGGAGATTGATTTGAATATCTTCAATCCGCCGACCGAATAAAGTTATTATTTTGAAACGTATTATATATAGAAGAAACGCATTTTTTACAGAATACTGTGAGGGATGCGTTTCTTTTTTGTATAAGTGATTATTCAGAAGTGCATGTATTCTGAAATGATAGTGAAAAAACTTTGTGAAAATATGGATTTGCTTGTTATTTTCCACAAAAATACAAAAAATGGTTTACATTTCGAATAAAGTGTTGTATTATAGGCGCATGAGTTGAGAAAACAAAGTGAAAAATGTGTTTTACTTGATTTTCGTCAGCACAAGATTTTTTCGAGAAAGGAAAGACAAGCATGACGCAGATAAGAGATGAAAGAGCGCATATCGCAGAACAGGGCATGTATGATAGCAGCTTTGAACATGATAACTGCGGTATTGGTGCAGTAGTAAACATTAAGGGTATTAAGACACACAAGACAGTCAGCGATGCACTTCGGATTGTGGAGAATCTGGAACATCGTGCCGGTAAGGATGCAGAAGGAAAGACCGGTGACGGTGTTGGTATATTGCTTCAGATCTCACACAAGTTCTTCAAGAAGGCAGCAAAGGAGCTTGGCGTGGAGCTTGGAGAGGAACGTGATTATGGTATTGGTATGTTCTTCTTCCCACAGAATGAGCTTCAGCGTAAGCAGGCAATGAAGATGTTCGAGATCATCGTGGAGAAGGAAGGACTGGAATTCCTCTGCTGGAGAAAAGTTCCGACGAATCCGGGAATCCTTGGACATAAGGCTGTCGCTGTTATGCCATATATTATGCAGGCATTTGTGAAGCGTCCAAAGAACGTGGAGCGTGGACTTGATTTTGACCGGAAGCTGTTCGTAGTACGCCGAGTATTTGAGCAGTCAAATGAGGATACGTATGTTCCATCTCTTTCAAGTCGTACGATCGTATATAAAGGAATGTTTCTGGTAGGTGAGCTTCGCTTGTTCTATCAGGATCTGCAGGATGAGGATTATGAGTCAGCCATTGGTCTGGTACATTCCAGATTCTCAACGAACACAACACCGAGCTGGCTGCGTGCGCATCCATATCGTTTCCTTGTTCACAATGGTGAGATCAATACAATCCGTGGTAACGAAGACCGTATGATTGCCCGTGAGGAGACAATGGATTCCGAGTATTTCAAAGGAGAGTTCCACAAGATTACACCAGTACTTGATCCGGATGGTTCCGATTCTGCAAGACTGGACAATGCGCTGGAGTTCTTCGTTATGAACGGAATGCCGCTTCCACTTGCAGTTATGATCCTGATTCCGGAGCCTTGGGATTCCAATAAATATATGCCGAAGGCAAAGCGTGATTTCTATCAGTATTACGCAACGATGATGGAGCCTTGGGATGGACCAGCATCCATGCTCTTTACCGATGGCGATTACATGGGAGCCGTGCTTGACCGTAACGGACTTCGTCCTTCCCGTTATTATATTACCGATGATGATTATCTGATTCTTTCTTCCGAGGTCGGTGTTTTGGATATTGAGCCGGAACATGTAGTGATGAAGGATCGTTTACGTCCGGGTAAGATGCTTCTCGTCGATACGAAGGCAGGAAAGCTGATCTCGGATGATGAGCTGAAAAATCAGTATGCAAATGCACAGCCATATGGTGAATGGCTCGACAGCAATCTGACATATCTGACCGATATTCCAATTCCAAATGAGCGTGTGCCGGAGCTTTCCAACGAGGAGAGAAGCCGTCTGCAGAAAGCATTTGGTTATACCTACGAGGAGTTTAAGACAGCAATTCTTCCAATGGCACAGAATGGAGCAGAGGCGATCGCAGCAATGGGTGATGATACCCCGCTTGCGGTGCTTTCCAACCAAAAGCTTCCGTTGTTTAACTATTTCCATCAGTTGTTTGCGCAGGTAACGAACCCGCCAATCGATGCGATCCGTGAGGAGATCGTCACATCGACGACGGTTTACCTTGGACGTGATGGTAATATCCTCGAAGAGAAACCGGAGAACTGCCGCGTGCTTCGCATCAACAATCCGATTCTGACGAATACGGATATGTTGAAGATCAAGAATCTGAATACAGAGAACTTGAAGGCAGCCGTTGTGCCAATTACTTATTATAAGAATACATCCTTAGAGAAGGCAATCGACCGTATCTTCGTCGAGGCAGATAAGTTCTTCCGTGATGGAGCCAATATCCTGATCTTATCTGACCGTGGTGTCGATGAAAACCACGTAGCGATTCCGTCTCTGCTTGCAGTATCTGCGATGCAGCAGCATCTGGTTCGGACGAAGAAGCGTACTTCCGTTGCATTGGTTATCGAGAGTGCAGAACCACGTGAGGTACATCATTTTGCAACGTTGCTTGGTTATGGTGCTTGTGCAATCAACCCATATCTGGCAATCGATACGATCAAGGACATGGTTGATACGCATTTCCTGAACAAGGATTTCTATGCGGCAGTCAATGATTACAACAGCGCAGTCCTGCATGGTATCGTAAAGATCGCATCGAAGATGGGTATTTCTACGGTGCAGTCTTATCAGGGGTCACAGATCTTCGAGGCAGTCGGACTGTCCGAGGAATTTGTAAAGAAATATTTCACGAACACGGTAAGCCGTGTCGGTGGTATCGGAATTAAAGATATCCAGCGCCATGTGGAGGAACTGCATAATTCTGCATTTGATCCACTTGGATTGTATACGAACCTGAGTCTGGAGAGTATCGGAAGCCACAAGATGCGAAGCGGGAAAGAGGAGCATCTGTATAATCCGAACACGATTCATCTTCTGCAGCAGGCAACATGGACAGACAACTATGATCTGTTCAAACAGTATTCTGCAGCGATTGATGATGAAGAAAAAGCGTTCCATCTGCGTGGACTGATGGAGTTTAATTATCCGGAAAATGGTGGAATCCCGATCGATCAGGTAGAGCCGGTTGATTCCATTGTAAAGAGATTTAAAACAGGTGCCATGTCTTATGGATCCATTTCGCAGGAGGCACATGAGTGTATGGCAATCGCCATGAACCGTCTCGGCGGCAAGTCCAATTCCGGTGAGGGTGGCGAGAGCTTGGAACGTATGCGTGGAAGCAAGGACGGCGTGAATCGTTGTTCTGCGATTAAACAGGTTGCTTCCGGTCGATTCGGTGTTACATCCGAATATCTGACAAGTGCGAAAGAGATTCAGATTAAGATGGCACAGGGTGCGAAGCCGGGTGAAGGTGGACATCTGCCGGGCGGAAAGGTATATCCTTGGATCGCCAAGACCAGACATTCAACACCTGGTGTAGGTTTGATCTCACCACCGCCACATCACGATATCTATTCGATCGAGGATCTGGCACAGTTGATCTATGATTGTAAAAATGCAAATACAGATGCACGTATCTCCGTAAAGCTTGTATCCGAAGCTGGTGTCGGCACGATTGCTGCTGGTGTTGCAAAGGCGGGCGCACAGGTTATTCTGATCTCCGGTTATGATGGTGGTACGGGCGCTGCTCCGGCAAATTCCATCCATCATGCAGGACTTCCTTGGGAGCTTGGTCTGGCTGAGACACACCAGACGCTTATTATGAACGATCTTCGTAACAAGGTAATTCTTGAGACCGATGGTAAGCTGATGACCGGCCGTGATATTGCAATCGCGGCAATCCTTGGTGCGGAGGAGTTCGGATTTGCGACAGCACCGCTTGTAACAATGGGCTGTGTCATGATGCGTGTATGTAATCTGGATACCTGTCCGGTCGGCGTGGCTACACAGAACCCGGAGCTTCGCAAACGGTTCAAGGGTAAGCCGGAATATGTCATGAATTTCATGCGGTTTGCAGCACAGGAGCTTCGTGAATATATGGCAAAGCTTGGCGTGCGTACGGTGGATGAGCTGGTAGGAAGAACAGACCTGATCAAGGCCGGCAAGATGGCTGAGGAATATAATGTTGATCTGTCCCGTATCATAGACAATCCGTTTGCGAATGATGCACAGAGTAAGATCAGCTATGCAAATAAGAATCCTTATAACTTCGAACTTGAGAAGACGGTCGATGAGACGGTTCTTATGAAGAAGCTTGGACCTGCGCTTGAGAAGAAGCAGAAGAAGACCATCGAGATCGATGTATCGAATATCAATCGTTCACTCGGTACGATCTTCGGTTCTGAGATTACGAAGAAATATGGAACAACTCTGGATGAGGATACATTTGTTGTCAAATGCCACGGCAGCGGTGGACAGAGTTTCGGTGCATTTATCCCGAAGGGACTCACACTGGAACTGGTTGGCGACAGCAACGATTATATCGGTAAGGGACTTTCCGGTGGTAAGATCATCGTCTACCCGCAGGATGGTATCCGCTATGATGCATCCGAGAATATCATCGTCGGAAATGTTGCGCTCTATGGAGCAACTTCCGGTAAGGCATTCATCAACGGTGTTGCCGGTGAGCGTTTTGCTGTTCGTAACTCCGGTGCAACGGCAGTTGTGGAGGGCGTCGGCGAGCATGGCTGCGAGTACATGACAGGTGGCCGTGTCGTGATCCTTGGACCAACCGGCAAGAACTTCGCGGCTGGTATGAGCGGCGGTATCGCATATGTACTTGATATGGACAGCGACCTTTACATGAAGCTCAACAAGCAGATGGTCGAGGTTGAGTCTGTCGTTGATAAATACGATGTTATGGAATTAAAGGACATGATCGTGGAACATGTTCAGTGTACGAATTCCAAGCGCGGCAAGGAAGTACTCGAGCATTTCGAGGAGTACCTGCCGAAATTTAAGAAGATTATCCCACATGATTACAAGAAGATGATGTCGACGATCGGTCAGATGGAGGTCAAGGGACTTTCCAGCGAGCAGGCGTTGATCGAAGCATTCTATGCAATCAAGAATCATTAAGAGAGAGGAGCGTATGACTTATGGGAAAAAGTACAGGATTTATGGAGTATGAAAGACAGACCAGCAAGGAAGTACCACCTCTTGAGCGTATAAAGAATTTTAACGAGTTTCACGAGCCGCTTTCGATGGAAGAACAGCGCAAACAGGCGGCACGTTGTATGGACTGTGGTGTGCCGTTTTGCCAGTATGGCAAGATGATTGCCGGTATGGCGTCCGGTTGTCCGCTGAATAACCTCGTGCCGGAGTGGAATGATAATGTGTATACAGGAAATATGGAGATGGCGTATAAGCGTCTCTCCAAGACGAATAACTTCCCGGAATTTACAAGCCGTGTCTGCCCGGCACTCTGCGAGGCAGCATGTACCTGTAATATCAACGGAGATCCAGTCTGCACGAAGGAAAATGAGCGGAGCATTATCGAAAATGCTTACGAGAAGGGCTATGTGAACTGTGAGCCGCCAAAAGTACGGAGTGGAAAGCGTGTTGCCATCGTTGGTTCGGGTCCATCCGGTCTTGCAGCCGCCGATCAGTTGAACCGCAGAGGACATCAGGTAACGGTATTTGAGCGTAGTGACCGTCTCGGTGGACTTCTGATGTATGGTATTCCGAACATGAAGCTGGAGAAGCAGATTATCGACCGTAAGATCGATTGTCTGAAGAAGACGGGCATCGAGTTCGTGACCGGAACAGAAATTGCAAATGGAAAGAACAACCAGAATCCGGCAGTTGCCAAGGGTGATGAGATGGCAGGTTATCTGACCGATGCCAAGGTGAAGAACATAAAGGCGGAGAAGCTGTTGGAGGAATACGATGCCGTTGTCCTTGCGTGTGGTGCATCGAATCCGCGTGATATCAAGGTAACCGGGCGTGATGCAAAGGGAATCTATTTCGCAGTTGACTTCTTAAAGACAACAACGAGAAGTCTGCTCAATTCAAATTTTGCAGATGGAAAATATGTCAGTGCCAAGGGTAAAAAGGTGCTTGTCATCGGTGGTGGTGATACTGGAAATGACTGTGTCGGAACATCCATCCGCCAGGGTGCGGTTGCTGTGACACAGCTGGAGATGATGCCGAAGCTTCCAGAGACACGTGCAGCAAATAACCCATGGCCAGAGTGGCCGAGAGTCCTGAAGACGGATTACGGTCAGCAGGAGGCAATCGCGAAGTTTGGACACGATCCACGTATCTATGAGACAACCGTAAAAGAGATCGTGAAGAACAAGGATGGTCAGGTCTGTGCAGCAAAATGTGTGAAGCTTGCATGGGAGAAGGATCCAGAGACTGGACGTATGAACATGAAGGAAATCCCGGACAGCGAGTACACGATCGAGTGTGATCTGATTTTGATTGCAGCCGGATTCCTCGGTACACAGAAATATGTGGCAGATGCGTTCGGTGTGAAGCTGAATGCGCGCACGAATGTGGAGACAGCTCCGGGCGAGCACAAGACGAATGTGGACAAGGTGTACACATGTGGCGATATGCACCGTGGACAGTCGCTGGTTGTATGGGCGATCCGCGAGGGACGTGACGCAGCGAAGGAAGTTGACACATTCCTCAACGGCTACTCAAATGATTTCTAGAGGCATGTTTGCCAACCTATGAAAATTTAATAAGAATTGCACACAGTAATATAAAGCCATCTACAGACGCGCTTTCGCTCACTTCCGCACATAACAGACACTAAGCTCTGGAGAAACAATTTTTCAAATTGTCCCTCCAATCGCTAAGTGCTGATGTGCTCCAATGGTCTGTTGATGGCTTATATTATGTGTGCAATTTATATTATCGTATCGAAGGTTGGCAAACATGCATGCACACATTCTCATTTATGATTGTGCGGACACGCCAATTCTATTCAGAATGAGTGCCACAACCTTGAAGTATGGAGAAGATATAGAATTATTAGTGCGGTTTATGCGCATCTGTCCCCTTAAGGTCTGGGTATGAGAAAACCCGTATAAAAATTGGCAAGTGATAATCGTGCAGGAAGCGATATGTTTGTAACCTAGAATTACTTAGTGTTCTTTTGATACATAAGCAATACCTGAACACGACGTTCAGGTAAGCCGCCACTGAGCCACGGATGGCGAATTGGCGGCGGTTGCGTATTAAGCATATATCTTAATTAAGAACACTTAGTAATTCTTGGTTGAAATACATTGCTTCTGCATGATATCACTTGCCAATCTATTATACGGGTTTTACTTCCCATAAACTTTCGTCAGATGCGAAACATCCAAGTAGTCCGCGATACCGTCCGCGTAGTCCGTTGGAACTTCCCCAGCGACGAGCGGTTTCAGATACGCAATCATTTCTGCGGTCACGTCGTGGTGGTCAGGCGTGATCCAGGAGACAGGCACTTCCTTTGCCTGATTTGCAACTTCACTGACCGGAGTATTGGAAAGCTCGTAGGTGTATGGAGCATTCGACAGACGATGCAGACTTACCATCTGTGCGCTTTCTCCGTTCTTGGCGAGAACAACCGCATGCTTGCCGGAGAGGAACGACTCCGTTAAGTCTGTCATACTTGCCATGTGTCCGGCACAACGCTGCAGAACATTGACTTCGACGGAACGAACCTTGATGCCGAGCTTTTCCTTTACAAGGTATTCCAGTGTCTTTCCGGCACCGCTCAACTGTGCATGTCCGAACTTGTCAGCGGCAGCATTGGTAGCAGAGATGTAGTTGCCGTCCTTGTCGCGGATACCTTCAGAGACAGCGACGATGACATTCTTGTATTTCTTTACCATTTCCTTTAAGTCTGTGATGAACTGCTCCTTGTCGAAGGCAACCTCCGGCAGGTAGATCAGATGTGGTGCAAGGCTGAATTCATTTCTTGCAAGCACAGAAGCAGCAGTCAACCAGCCGGCATCCCGTCCCATGATCTCGATGATATTGACACTTTCCAGATCGTAAATATAGGTGTCATAGGCAATCTCACGGATGGAACTTGCAATGTATTTGGCAGCAGAGCCAAAGCCTGGTGTATGGTCTGTCATGATCAGATCGTTGTCGATCGTCTTTGGCACACCGATGATGCGGATATCATTGCCGATGGAAGCCGCGTAAGCAGAGAGCTTGGCAACCGTATCCATGGAATCGTTTCCGCCGATATAGAAGAATGCACCGATGTTCATTTCCTCAAAGATGGAGAAGATTTCTTCGTACATAGAAACGTCGTCCTTCATATCTGGCAGCTTGAACCGGCAGGAACCGAGGTACATGGCTGGTGTGCGTGCAAGCTTCTGGATGAATGCGTCATCCTTGTCTGACAAATCCAGAAAATGTTTCTTCAGCACGCCCTGAATTCCGTGAATCGCACCATAAATTTTATCATATATTCCAAAATCTCTGGCAGCGGCAACAACGCCGGCAAGAGATGCATTGATAGCGGCTGTTGGTCCGCCAGACTGTGCAACGATACAGTTTTTATTCATGATAACTCCTTATTCTACTTTAAATATAATCATTTGGTATCAGACGTAAAGAATGATTTCGATTATAGTTGATTTACGCCATACAAAATTATATTAGCATATTCATACAGGGATAGCAAACCTAAAATCCGCGAATCTATGCATCGTCGAAAAGTGATAAAAAATTCTAAAAAAAACGAGAAATCCAAAAAATTTTATATAATATTCAAAAATTTTCAATTTCAATCAAATCTGATCTTATGTATTATAATGACATAAACAAAAGAAGAGAACTTCAAAAAAAGAAGTTACCCCCCTCTCCCCCCTTTTTATGTGACAAAGCTGCGTGATCCATTCTCTCCCCTCTTTTTGGATTTCGCAGCTTTGTGTATAGTTAGACATAATTCGGGATGGGGTGGAAAGCATTTGCCCAATGTGGTATATATATGGTAGAATATGAGATGTTGGAGAATTCCAGCGGATATACGGATAAATATAAAATATGTAAAAGCATTACATATAAAGAAGGAATTAAGAAAGGTGGTACGCAGGCTATGAAGATTTTAGTAACAGGTGGCGCCGGATATATCGGAAGCCATACATGTGTGGAGTTGCTTGAGGCAGGCTATGATGTTGTGATCGTCGATAACCTTTACAATGCAAGCGAGAAGGCAGTTGACCGGATCGGACAGATCACAGGCAAGACGCCGACATTTTATGAGGCAGATATC
>ENA-ORNG01001589-ORNG01001589.1-human-gut-metagenome-genome-assembly--contig:-NODE-1589-length-15767-cov-3.381937_pt1 | contig 15767 bp, 31 predicted proteins | sample MGYA00242113_ERZ509018 | MGnify/ENA primary metagenome ERZ509018 (study PRJEB26280, sample SAMEA2338711) | human gut metagenome | biome: human gut; feature: human-associated habitat; material: faeces... | reverse complement strand
GCGCCGGTCCCGGCGGAGCCGAAGCCGGTAAACAACGCCCCGAAAACAGGTGCATTCGCCGGTGAAGTGGTCGCCTTTACCGGCACATGCCCCAAGATGGAACGCCGCTATATGGTTTCCCACGTCAACCGTCTGGGCGGCCAGGGCTACGAAACCATCAACACCCGCTGCACGCTGCTGGTCGTCGCCGAGAACCCCGGCAGGAACCAGCTCGACAAGGCCGCAAGATGGCACGTCCCGACGATCACCTGGGAGGAATGGTGGGAACGCGCTTTCAACTGCCCGGCAACCACCAAGCCGAAACCCGCAGAAGATGACATAGTATCTCTTGACCAGTACGCAAGCCTGATTCACAACGCCGCGTAAACATTTGAGGAGGTAAGAAACCATGTTCAACACCGAAGAAATGACCCTTGACCAGTTCGCCGAAGCCATGGAGCCCCACACCATCACCGGCTACCTGATCGACGTGCAGAACGAAACCCACGGCCCGCGTACCATCGAAAAGAGCCTGCAAGGCTATTACAAGACCATCGGCTGCCGCCTGATCTCCATGCCGGAGCATCAGATCGGCGTGAACCGTGGACGCTTTCACGGCAAACGCTTCACAATCATTTGCGACGACGAAGCCCTGTTCGTGGATCAGCCAAAGATCAGCGCCATTGACAACCTGGGATAGCCGATGCTCTGCGGGAACCTGTTCATTGTCAAGACCGACGACCAGGGCGACACAGTAAGCCTTGACCCCGCCGACATCAAGTATCTTGAGCGGTTCGTCCTGCTGCAAGGAACCCGCAAATTCCCCAAACCCTATCCCATGCTCCATCAGTGCGAATACGCCTGAGAAACATTTCAGACCCGCCCCGCCCGGAGGCATTATATCCGGGCAAGGAGGAAAACCGATGAACGATTCTATTTTCTGCCTGCCCAACGAGGAAAGGATCATTGACCGCATAGAGCAGCTTCGTGAGTATCTGGACAACTTCCCCGATGGTATGTGTGCTTCGGCTGCAAAAAACGAGCTGCAACGGCTGGAAAACATTCAGGAGCAATGGTTCATCTGACCAGAAAGAGAGGAATGCCCCATGTCGAAGCTGCCCGCAAAGAAAACCGTCCTTGATGCCTACCAGCGCATCATGAGAGATAGCCAGTCTTTCCCGAACCAACTGTATACCCTGCTGGATATGCCCCGTAAACAGTGCTTTGTAACCACGCTGGACGATGTTGTGCGCCGTATGGTGCATGATGGATGGACGGTTGTATGCCGCATCCAGAACGGAAAGGAAGTGTAACGCCGTGAAAACATTTGATCTCGGATTTGGCTGCCTGGGGAACGGTACAACGGTATGGGATCGCAACCAGGACACCGGCAACGACTACAAGACCGTTGCCCACATCGCCGCGTATGGCGGCGTGAAGCTCTACGATCAGCGCCTCAAGACCAGCCCGGAGGCCCTGCGCCGGATCATCGACATGGCCGGACGCCAGCAACTCGACTTCTATCATTGGTGGTTTGGTCAGAGTTACGCGACGCAGTACAGCCTTTTCTATGAATCCATGACCCTGCGCCAGCAGCTTGCGGAGCGCGACGACTGGCCCAAGGAAAAGAGCGCCGAATGGATGTATCAGAAATACATCACTTTCGCTTGTCTGAATCAGGGCTACACCATGCCCGCCGAACTGGAAATCAAGTAACGCCCCGAAACCATTTTGAAACACGCCCGCCCGGAGCGCATCCGGGCAGAAAGGAGTAGCAGATGACGTACCTTGAAATCCTCTCCTATGCCCGAAAGGGAATACAAGCCGAGATCGACAAGCACCGCGCTATGCAGGAAAAGGCCCTTGCAGGTCAGGCTCACGACATTGCCCGCTATGCCCAAGAAACCATCGACGCTTTAGAAGTTAAACGTGCCACCATGGACGAGATCGAAGAAATACACAACCGAAAGTAACGCCCCGAAACCATTTTGAAACATGGGCTACTCGCAATAGCCCCTGAAATAACAAAGGAGGATCATTCCATGAAGAACATCGCTCGTCGCATCATCAACACCCTTTTCCCGGCCCGCAAGAACTACACCGCCACCATCGCATACTCCGGCCTGATCTACCACGTCAACATCGAAGCCCCGGACGAACGCCGCGCCCGCATTGAGCTGGACGAAATCGCCGACGACGGCTTTGTCATCGACTTCTGCGAGGCATAACGCCCCAAAACCATTTGCCAGACACAACACCGTGTGCTATAATAATGCGCAGCAAGGAGGGAAGAACGCCATGAGCAAGCACTACGAGCAGCGCAAGGAAGCAAACGCCCGATGGGCCGCCAAGAAGGAGCGGTTCTACATGTACCTTGACCCGGAGGACAAGGAGGACTTTGCTGCCTATGCCAAGGCCAAGGGCGAGAGCTTGACCGCATTCCTGATCCGCTGCGCAAAGGCGGAAATGGAGCGAAACCCGCTTCCGCCGGATGAAGTCATCGCCCTGGATGATCCGTTCGACGATCTGTAAGCACAACGCCCCAGGAACATTTCAGAGGGAACCTTTTCCGAAATGGAAAGGGTTCTTTTTTATGCCCTCGCGCCCCTGTTCCGCTACTTGTCATAATGGGAGATTGTGTTAAACGCATTTTGAGAATTTTGCTTCCTTTATATGCCCCTGATTTTTGACATGGTTTTGGAGGCTCTGTTTTACCATGCCTTATTATGACAAGTAAGCGCCCGCCCGGAGAGAAAATAGCTCCATTTTCGTGCTTATTGATACGCTATTTCGTGTGATAGAATCAGAAACAGCCCGTTTTGATTCTATAATCCCGGTTTTGCTACGCTTCCAAACCATTTATGAGCATAAAAAAGAGCGCCGGAGCGCTATGCTCCGGCAATCCTCATGTATGATCCCTTCGGAATATAACCAGCGCCGAAGGGAAAGGCGCTGCATTCTTGGCTTTTCCAAACTTCAATCTTCCGCGAATAAACTGCACTTCGCCCTTCATGCAGTAATCATGCCACCATGCAGTATCGGTGCGTGCTGGCAGCAGGCAGACAACGAGATCGGCGCACCCCCCCCCCCCCCACTTTCATAGGCTTTCTGTACCCACTTTCCGATTGTACGGCCATAGGGCGGATTCATCCAGCATCGGCCTGTCCACGGCTGCACAAGCCCGTCCTGCTCCTTGGTGTAGTATCGTGCGCACTTCGCATTATCAGGCGTTGCACATACGTCAAGATCAAAGTGATATACCGCATCCTGTTTGTCAAAGAACTCCATCGGTGTTTCCCATTCGCAGGATGCAGAAGAAAACATAGCGTCCTTGTTCATTTGTTACCGCCTCCTCGTCAGGTTGAATTTCATAAGGCTCTCGTCGATCTCCTCCTGGATCACGCCAATATAAATAAGCGTTTCCCGGCGGGAGGAATGGCACAGAATCCTTTGCAGGCTCACCACGTCCTGTGTCATCTTGTAATAGTGATAGCCGAAGGTCTTGCGCAGCGTATGGCAGCCGATATGATCCTTGATACCGGCCTTGCGGGCAATCTCGTTGATGATCTGATAGGCCCGCTGGCGCGTGATGGGGCGCGGCTTGTGATCCGGCCCGCGCTGCTTGCTTTGGAGAATGTATTCGTCGCCGCTGCGGCCTGCCAGCAGGCGGTTTATATCCCTCCGGGCGTGGGGGTTGATAAGGATTTTCGCCTCTTTGCCGGTTTTTTGTGCCTTGATCTCGGCATAATCTTGCCCGCGCAAGTCCCGCACCCGGAAGCGGCGAATATCTGATATGCGCAGGGATGTGTTGAAACCGACGACCAGCAGCAGCTCCCAGCTCACTTCGCCGGTTTTGCGCTTCCTGTCGTGTTCATGGGCTATATCGAGGCACTTATAAAGCAGCTCCATGTCCCGGATCGGCTGCACCGCTTTCATTCTGTTTTCACTCCCTTGTAATATGACAAATAGAAAAGGTCAAATAAAATCACCCCCGGCAATTTCGCCTGCCGGGGGTGCGCGTTATGCCGTTATGAGAAAGGCGACGCCGGTTTTACTCAGCGTCGCCAGCTTCGGGCGGCTGCGTCGGCTCATCATGGAACATGTAGTCGATCAGATACTCCTTGGCGGCCTGCTCGTCGGTCGGCATGTTGCCAGGAAGGGCGAATCCGTTTGCCCTCGCAAAGCCGATAATCATTTCAAGCGGCCAATGAGTGATCTCCATATCAAATTCTTCCCCGGTCAGCTCCACGGCATCCTCAACCTCTACGGCAGGAAGGAGCTGCCCGCTCTGCCATTCCTTGAGCTTGTTCCACAGATCGTACAGGAAGTTCGTGCCGCGCCCGATGGCAATGCCGGTCAGTGCGTAGAAGATGTACTCTACCCACATGGGATAGTCAGCCTCCACCACATAGGCCAGCATATTGATCTTGCACGTCACGGCCAGCAGAACGCCCATACCCATGGAAACGTACTCGCTCACCGTAAGCTGAGTTTCGCCCTTCGTCCAGATGGGCTTGATCGCGTTGACAATCGCCTCGATGAACAGGGCAATCAGGATCACGTCGGTAATTTCAAGAAACATGGTATTCCCTCCTAAAAGAATGATTTATGAAAAGGGGCGGGGTTGCCCCCGTTTCCGGCCCGCCCTTTTTCGCGTCATGTGTGCGCCCGTGCGCGTGGTGAATACGGAAACCCTCCGCCGATCAAAAGCGAAACGGTTTTCGCTTTTATGTCCGCTTCTGCGGCGGCCTGCTGTCCAGCTTGAGGATTTCTTCCTCGTAGTGTTCGGAAAGGTGATTTCTGCCTTTTGCCCGGTAGCTCTTGTGCATTTGGCAGAGCATTTCCTTTTTTGATCCGGGACACCATCCCTGTTGTGTGTAGAACTCCTGTGCCTGAGAAAGACGCTCATACTGCAAATCGCCGATGTCATCCGTCAGCAGCACAAGCGTGCTGTTGAGCTGGCTGAGAACTTCGCGCATTTCCTTTCGGAAGCCGCCGCTTCCTCCTGTGCGGCCTTTTCCGTTTTGAGCCATTCTTCCTTTGCTTTGCGCTTGGCGTCGCGTTTCTGTTGAATGCGTTTCTTGATGGGGTTAAACAGGATGAGGGCCAGCAGACCGAGAATCGCCGATATAGAACCAGCAATCCCGCCCCACTCGTTGATCTGTTCCATCGGCTTAACCCTCCTTGACCTCGGTGTACTTGCCGCTGATCCAGCCGATCTTGCCGCCCACCTCAACGGCGTGCCAGCCCAGGGCCTCGGCGGTAGCGACGTAGGGCATGATGTCGCCCTTGTTTACGCGGGTCAGCACCTTGTAGGTGGTGGCAGGGCCGCTTCTCACGTTCACGCTGTCGCCAGTCGCAACAACGTGCTTTCCGGCGGGAATGGCAGGCGTATCGTCGTCGTCCGCTCCGTCGTTTTCGCCCTTGGTGATGTCGTCCAGCACGCCCATCAGGGCCTTGTGGGTGATGGAGCCGTACTTGCCGTCCACTTCGATCTGTGCGAAGCTCTGGAAGCGCTTCACGGCCTTTTCGGTCTTTTCGCCGTAGCTGCCGTCTACGCCGTCGTTCTTCTCGCCGTAGGTGCCGAGATCATAGCCCATGCCCGCAAGGATGCTCTGCAAATGGGCCACGTCGTCGCCCTTGCTGCCGCGCTTGAGCAGGCGGCTGCCCAGGGTGTACTTGACAGGCTCCGCCGTGCCGCCCTGTGCAGGCGTATTGGTATCAGCTTCCGTGCCATAGTCGATGAAGGGCAGCGGCTCTGTGCTTTATCAATTATTCGTTGTCGGTATCCGAGAAAAACAGTTGCTTGAAAACCTGATGGAAGCCCGTGGACGCGAGGCCGGAGAACATGCCGCCCAGCAGCACAACCGGCGTGATGCCCTCGCCCCAGTGCGACCACACTGCAATCAGCAAACCCACAACCGCGACGATAAGAGGAATGTATTTGTTGTCCAGCGGCGTGCAATGTTTGATAAGCAGGCCAATAACGATGCAGATACCTACGATGACATAATCGAGGTAGGTGTTCAGCCACGATACGTCGCCGGGGTCAAGCGGCTGAACGGGTTCGGGCGTGGCTGCGCCTGCGGTCTGCGCAACTGCAAGGCAGGGGAGCGCGAAAACGAGCATCGCGCACATGATGATGGATAGAATCTTCTTCATTGCAAGTCCTTCCTTTCGTTTATAAAAAGCTGTTGTTGCGCTGGCAATCGTGATAAAGTTCAACGATATAGGCATACTCTGCGTCGAATACGCCGTTTTCATCGCCGTACTTGTCCAGCAGTTTGTGGTACTTCTCGTTGAGTGCGATAATGTGATGGAACTCATCTTTCGTGTGCTTCACATGGTTCCGGCAGGCATTTGCGAAGTCCAATACCTCCCATCGAATCCTGTCCATCTCGTTTTCGTCGATGGACTTGCGCTGCTGATCCGCCCTGATCTCAAGCCCGGAAATCCGTTGCAAGACTTCACCGTTGATAGCCTTGCCAATCCACTTGATGATAGCGGTGATCGGGCTGCACTTGATGGCGGGGGTAAACTGAACAAAGAGACCTATCGCAAAAATCACAAAAGACCAGTGTTCCAGACACCAGTCAAAAATCACCTTGAGCGTGATTTCCTGCTGCATGGGTATCATCCTTTCTCGCCCACAGGCTCATGTAGCTCATGGGCGACGCGCCCATGCGGGTTCCGTCAGGTTACTTTGGAAAACTCGGGAGAAATCCATACGATGCGGTTCTTCCAGCGACCGGCGTTCCAGCCGTTGGGTGCGGTAGCTACATACTCAATGGATTCTCCCTCGTCCAGACGACCCACCGAATCGTATTCGGTTGAATCTCCGACGCGAGCGTTGACGGAATTTGCCGTAACCGTGATGATTTTCTTTTCTGCTGCGGAGGGTGGCGCTTCCTGCTCCGGCTGTTCTTCCAGCTGCTCCTTTTCGATGGACGCGAGCGAAGATTTCATGGCCGAAAAGGACTTGGGCCCAAACTTTCCGTCCACATCAAGGGCGCTTGACCTCTGGAACGCCATGACGGCTTTCTCAGTTCGGCTTCCGAAATCTCCGTCCGCGCCGTAACTGCCCAGATCATAACCAAGCATCATCAGGTTCGCCTGCATCTCCTGCACATCGCTGCCGGTGTCGCCCCTCTTGAGGGTTCGGCTGCCAAGGGTCTGGCTGCTCGGTGGCGTGGAAGGGACAGGCGCTGCGCTATCGCCATCGCCGTATTCGATCTCACGGAAGTACCCGGCGTGCGTCCAGCCGTTTTGCAGGGTGGAGCCCGCCACGCGGCCCATGGTGGCGCTGGAGTGTACCACATTGCAACTGCGCGGCTTTCCGTACTTGTCCGTGTCGATCAGCGCGTCTTCCCCGGCATATAGCCCGACGTGACTGAAGTTTCCAAGGCCGTCCGCATGGTATTTCTTAGGATAATCGCCTCCGTCCTCATGGATGAAAAGCGCCATGCCCGGCCTAAGACCGGCCTTTTTTGCTTCCTTGAGCGTCGTGAGGCCGCTCACGGCCCGCGCCATGGCGTTGCTGCCGGAATAGCTCATGCTTCCTCCGGCTTTTCTGACAGCCTCTTCAATCATCCCCTGACAGTCCATTTCATCGTAAGACCTGTCTACAAGGCGGATGGCCGCCTGTACGACGGCTTCACCCGTTGGTTTTCCCATCTTTCTCAACTCCTTACAGGTCAATCACAGCCGCCGAAGCGCACCAGTCGTCATACCGCAGCCGTATGTCAGCTTCAAGCTCCGGCCACGGCACTACGCCCAGTACCGCCCTGACGGAAATGTCGTATTCCCTGATGCCTAGGTTGGTGTCGTATGTCTGCACGTCCGGGGCCAGGTAAACATCCACAAGCCCGTCATCGCGCGGTACGATATCGTAGAACTTTCTGGCTTTCCCGGGATGATCGCGTGGCTTGTTCGCTTTAAATCTGCTCATAGATGATTTTCCCTTCTGGTGAACTCTGATGCGAAAACACGATGTTTTCCTCAATCCAACGCCGGAGGTTGTAGCCATTGCAGTGCTTCGTAAGGCCGTGGTAGCTGTTCACTGCCTGCAAGGCTTCGTCGATGCTGATTTCCCCTTCCGCATAGCGCTCTGATAGGTGCATAAGCGCCCGCTTGATATGTCTCGTGGTCTTTTTCCTCAATCTCATGCCGTGCGGTGTGATGAGATAGCCCACGAACTCGACCGGCTGCGTCGCTGGTACAATGTTGCTTTTCGGGCTGATGGTCAGGCGAAGCTCCGCTCGAAGGAATGCCGTAATGGTCTCAAGCAACACTTTGGCCTCGTCCCTTTTGCAAATGATGGCAAAATCGTCCATATATCGCAGATAGAAGCGCTGGCGCAGGGAGTGCTTCACGAATTGATCAAGGCGGTCAAGGTAAATATTCGCCGTTTCCTGACTGGTCAGGTTTCCGATGGGCATACCGACTTCGTACAGCCGTCGATCACGAGGGCAATCGTCAATGCTTGCGCCCTCTGGCAATCCAAATGGCAGGTCTGGGTTGTTGATGATCGTGCCTATCAACCAAAGAAACCACTCATCGTCGGTGATTTGGGAATAGATTCGCAGGATTACCTCATGATCTACTCTGTAGAAATACTTGCTGATATCGCCTTTCACAATGGCCCAGTCTTTTGCATCCGGCTTTCTGCTGATAAGCCGAACCCAATTCAGCAGGCATTGTGCCGCTGCAAGCGTTCCCTTGTTCTGGCGGCAACCATAGCTGTGCTGGATGAACCTTTTTTCCATGTATGGATTGATTTGCCGATAGATCGCCCATTGCACAATGCGGTCTCGAAATCCGAGCGCCATAACGAGACGCGGTTTCGGGTATCGCACATAGAACTCTCGGTAATTACCGACTGTATAGCTCCTGTCAAGAAGCTCGCGTTGGATTTCCAGCAGATTTTCTTCCAGTCCGAAGCTGAAAGTAATAACTTCGTTGCGATACCGCTTGCCGCGAGCGGCTTCGCGGTATGCCGCGAGGAGATTATCAAACGAACAGATGCGATCTTTCAGGTCATGCAGCTTTTCCAAAAAAGTCACTCCGTTCTGCTGCGCGTGGCGTTTCCGCTGTGCGTAGGCTGTCGGGTTGTGCTGCGGGCAGCCATAGCTTTCCGCCCTTCCGGGCGCTTCGCAGCGATGTCCGTGACTATCGTCTCCGGGCTTTTCATTTACCGGGTACTCCCCGGAAGGAAACGCACCCCTCCCAAACAAAGAGAATGGCCGCCGATGCGTAGTCGCGGTGCCGTGCTTCAATCCTGCGGATTGAGGCGCGGCAGTCGGCAAAGCCGACCGACAAGCCGATAAGGATTGTCGCCTTGCGGCGCTTTTGATGATGCTGGGAGCGGGGGCGAGCGCCATAGTTCCTGTTCGCGTTGGAGCGCGGGTTGTTGCAATTCTCGTAGCCCAAACCAATGTTGCCGCCGTTGTTGTAGTTGCCGCCGCGCCGAGGGAAACGCTGAACCACCGAGCAGAAAGGCCAAGCCCAATTCACGGCACGTTCCCCATGATGCAATCCGGGCTTTCGCCCGAACATCATTCGCCTTTTGGCTGCTTTTCCTTGTTCACACCCTGAATCCAGCCGCCGATCAGCCTGCCGATCTCCACCAGCTTTTCGGCCCATACGCCGTAGGTGTGATCGGAAAGCAGCTTTCGGTCATTGCCGCTCTTGTCGGTAAAGGCCGTTTTGTTCGCCTGCCGGATAAAAACTTTGAGGATTTCCTTCTCCGTGTCCAGCTCTTGCAGCGTAGTCTTGTTGTAATACTTGAGCCTCGCCTTCGTCGCAAGCCGAAGAAGCTGAATCATCTGCCGGTAGACGTCTTCGCCAAGCGTATAGCGATAGAACGGGGGCCACCTGCCGATGATCGGCCTTGCGAACGCAATCATATCCTCGATCTTCTGGCAGGTTGGGCCTATATAGCCGAAATCAACAGCCATCGTTTTTCCTCCGTGGCCGGGGGATGCGCTATCGCGCACCCCCCTCAGCCGTTCAGGGTTCAGGATTCAGCAGTCCAGAGGGAGCGGGGGCGAGCGCCATAGGCCCAGTGCGCGTGGGAGCGCGGGTCGTAGCAATACTCGTAGCCCAAACCAACGGCGCCGCCGTTGAGGTAGAGGCCGCCGCGCCGAGGGAAACGCTCGTCCGCCGTGAACTGCATGTAGTAATAACCCTTCATCGTGCTGCCGCTGGTCGGGAAAAGGCCCAGCTCTCGCACGATGTAAGGGATGTGTGGGAGGTTGGCGCTGTTCACGGCAAGATCCTTGAAGTACGTCCCGCGATATTCGTTATCGTAGGTGGGAATGGCCGTGTCCAACGTGATCTTGCTGTTCAACCAGTTCCAGTGCAGCGTTCCCGTCGTTCCGGGTGCCACGAGGGTATATCCGTCGTCGCTGGCGTTGGGCAGAATGGCCTTCCACGCTGCGCTGGTGGATGAGAGGTCGGCGTCCGGGCTGGCGGCGTTGTTGTTCTCAAGGATTTGCAGCTCATTGCCCACGATGCGATAGCCGTAGTCCTGCTCGAACTGGTTGCCCACGATGTCGCATACGCTGCCGGGCGTTCCGTCCAGATACCAGTCCAGCGGGCCGGAGCCGTTCAGCGTCAGAATGGTACTCTTGGGCCAGCTTGCGTCGCGCATCGTCGGGTAGGCATCCGTGCCGCCGATCTGTTTGAGGCGCTTCCAGTACAGCGGCGACACATCCGGGGCAAGTTCGGCGCTGGTGGTATGGGCCTGAATGCACTCATAGAGCCAGCCGTTGAAGCCTCGCTTCGTGCCAACCGTCACGGCCTTGCCGTACTCGTATCTCGAAGCGTCCTTGTAGCAATGGCCGTAGTCGCTATTGCCTCCGGGGTTCCAGCCGTTCTTTTGCGCCAAGAGAAGCAGGAATCCACGGTCGGCAACGGTCATGCCGGAAACGCCGCCGCCGAACGCCCTGATCTGGGAAAGAAACTGGTCTGCCGTGCGCGTGTGCGCGGGCGGCATGTTCGGCAGGCTGTACAGCGTTCCACCGTCCGAGCCGGAGCCGGTAAGGGACGCCGCCTTGAACTTACCGAGCAGGATATAGTCCTGCTCCTGCCCGTTGATGATGAAAGCCGGGTGCGTGTGGTCAGGGAGGGATGCATCAAGATCGCTCGACTTCATCTTCGGAAAACGAACGAAAATGGACGGGTTTCCCTGCGCGTCGTACTTCACGACATTGTCATACATCCGAGCCAGAAATTCCAGCGGAGAATTAGTCACCGTCCGCACCGCCCATCATTTCCACCAGCTCCTGGTATTCCTCGACCGTGATCCGGTCGGCCATCAGGAAAACGTCCAGCTTCATCATGGTGCCCTCGCGGTCGTAACCGCCTTTCTGGATAATTCGCTTCATGAGTTTGTAGGTCATCATATTTTCCTCCAATCGTTTCAGGTCGTGTCTGTAAAGTCTTTCGGTAAGAAAAACGGCGATGATGTTACGCATCCATCATCGCCACCAGTTCCTCGTACTGCACGGTCGTGATTCGGTCGGCAGCAAGGAAAGCATCGAGCTTGTTCATCGTGCTCTCGCGGTCATAGCTGCCGCGCTCGATGATCCTTTTCATCAGGTTGTACGCCACTTTATAGCACCTCCTCTCCAAAGGCGAGCATCGTCACTTCGTATAGCATTTCGGCGATCATGTCGTCATGCTCCGCTACGATTTCCGCGCTGTTATTTCGCTTCTGCGCAGCCTCGCGGTAAGGGCCGTAGATTTCATTCTCGTGCGCTGCACGTTCCGCTTCTTCCTGCTCAATCTGTTCGGGCGTTCGATCCTGCGAAGCATCCATGGATTCAGGCATCAATTAACACTCCTTTCCGGGTCAGCTAGCAAGTGTGGCAAGCTGCTCTTTCATTTTCTCAATCTCCATCGCCTGCGATTGCATGATGCAGGCCAGCCAATCAAACGCGACGGAGAAGTGCAGGAGCGCTTCTTCGCCGTTGTTCAGATTGGTGGCGGAGATTGGCGTACCTTGCTGCAAAATCTCTCCGGGGGCAGGGGTTAGGGTGATGCTACCGTCGTCATTCGTCGCTTCCGTGTACGTCTTTGGACGCTCCACCACGTGATCCTGCCATTTAGTGCGCTTGTAAGCCATCGGTCATTCCTCCTATTCCTCGGTGATAGTGAAGCGGAAACGGTACAAGATACCTTCCTGCGCATCCTTCCGCGTGATGCTCTCGGCCTTGCTTGCCCACAGCGTACCGTTGTGGTCGAAAAGCTGTACTTCCGTCACGGTGATGTTGCCCGCTACGGTGTGGTCGATGATGAAGGTAACTGCGATACGGCCATCAGCAAGCACCTCGGCGGTCTGGATTTCCGCCTGGTAGTAGGTGCTGCCGACTTTGTATCTTGCATACGCAATGCTGTTTTTCAGGTGATTGCGCAGCGAATTAAGGGCGCTATTCGTCAGCATGGTTTTCCTCCTCTCCGTTAGATTTCATCGCTTCCGCACAGGTTCTCGTCCGTGCATGGCGAATACGAAAAGGCCGTAGCCTTGCCGTCTGATTGCGTCGCAGCTTCCGTGCTCGCGGCTGCGCCCGTCACGTTGATATAAGGGTGCGTACCGCTCTGAGCCATGTCCCAAGTTTCCGGGTATGGGAATACATATCCTGCCGCCTCGGGCATAGTCCAAACGATGCTGCCAGCACTACCGGCGACTGTGTTTTCCTGCGGTTTTGTGCCTGCCAACGGATATGGAAACAGGTAAGGCTTCGTGTCGCGTGCGTCGATAGTTGCGCTACCGTTCGCAATCATGCCAATCATATTCTCCTGCGGTTTCGTGCCCGTGAAGAAGTTGGCCGATGCCATGTCATAGGGGAATTTTGCAATAGCCTGCCCCTCTCCGCAGACAAGGACGATTGTGCTGCTTCCCACCGCCAGATCGTCAAGTACGCTCCGTACATTTTGAGCGGCGGAAATCGCCATGCGCGCCCATGCCTCGTTTGCGTGCGTCCATTCGCCCGATACAGTCACGCGAAAATGGAAGGGTTCGCCCCCGTACTGCCAGTATTCTTCAACCTCTACGCTGTCAAAGAATCCTTCAAGAAAATTGTATATCGCCTGCGGCGTGCCATAAGCGGCAAAAAGAGGCGTTGCGTCCCTGATCCATTTGCGCTTTACTTCAATATCCGCGTTGTAGTCATACAGGCACCCAAGTTCCCACGCCATTTCATCCAGCCGCCATTCCGGCATTTTTTCAACGTCTTGTAGGTTGTCAACGCCGGCCTGAATGGTGTCGCACATGATCTGCAACGCTTTTTCAATGGCCTTTGCCATAGCAAAACCGTTTTTATCTGCAAGCAGAAATTGCGGAAACAGATGCATTATGGAGAAATCAATCATGTAGAAACCCCCGCCAGCGTAATCGTTCCCTTGCACCGTGTGTCCTCGGCTATCGGAGTATAGGTCACAGCACCGCCATCGAAATTGCTGTCCGGCCCCCATATAACGCGAATCGCGCCAGCCTGATAAAGCATCGCCATTAATTTGTCAGGATTGAATGGTTGGCCGATGATATTATCCTGCCATTCCTGATAATCGGCAACAGCGGTGGATAGCGCGGAGGCAATATTGCTTCCCTGCGCCTGCGCGTACTGTACATTGAGCGTATATGTCTTTTCTTTAGCCTTTTGCACTTGTACGGTATCGGTAAGGGGACGCACGCTCTGTGCGTTCAGGGCTTCGGTTACGCTGTTCAAGATAGCTTGTTCGCCCGTGTCGCTTGCGAGGATCAGATAAACGCCAACGATGCCTGCACCTAAATTCAGCGCTTTCGCGTCAATGATCTCACTGGTTACATTCTGCGCCACGCTCTCGTACTGATGTTCCGGTCCCGTCGTCGTATTGATAAGGCCATACGTGCGAATGCGCTCGCGGTATGTCTCGTCATCTTCCTCATCCTGTCCGCCTCTGGCGCTTTTTGTAACAAATACGCTGACCACAGCCGGATTCGGTGCCATGAACTGCATCTGCGTCCCACTGAGTAGCCCGTTTCCTGCGCCGCCCGTCTCCTGACAAATGATCTCCGCTTCAATTTCCTGTGCATATCCTGATTGATGCACATCCTCCGTCAGTAGATACATGCGCTCTCCATCCGCCGTGAGCGCCGTCCCTGCCGCTATCGTCTTAGATGTTCCGCTGGCACGAAATGTGATCTTGATGGTTCCAGTCGCAGCGTTGGCCGGGATGCGGATGCAGTTGCGCTTCTCGCCGTAGATGTCCAGATACTCCCCAACGGCGTAACGCAACGTGTCCATACGCAGCGCGGCATCTACGCCTGCAAATACTTGTGTAGTAATGGCCAGCACGCCTCGAAGCAGCATTTCCTTCTCGTCGCCGGGATAGAGCACATCTCCGCCCGCCTCCACATATGCCGCTATCATTTCGTTCCAGATTTCGTCTGGATCATACGTCAGATAGTGAATCTCCGTGTTGTCCAAGCCGCATCCCTCCCTTATCCCTCAATATCAATCTCAATGGTTGCCGTGATCAGGATGCTTCCATCATTACTCAAGCTGCATGAAGCGTCTACCACTTCAACATCCGGCTCCCAAAGCATTACGCGATCCAACTCCGGCAAAAGTTGTTCCTCAAACTCCTGTATGGGCAAATCGAACAGGGCAGGATCGAAACCTCTATACCGGTCGTAGGGCACCTCGCCCATTTTGCACATCAGTAGGTTCTTCGCGTTTTGCAGCGTTCGTGCAATAATCTCGTTATTGCATTCAAAGTCGATGGGCGACGGCTGGTTTGTAATTTCGTATTGTGCCATGTGGTCGTCCCCCTATTTTTTCTTCGCCTTGATCTTTGACTTGATCTTTGGCGAAGTTACCTTCTTGGTTGTCGTCGTTTTCTTTTTCGTGCTGGAAGATTGACTTTTGGCGGCTGTTGTCAGTTTTTTTATCGTACTCTGTGCCTTGGAAACAGTGCTTTTTATAGCTGTTACTACGCCTGTAACGGCGCCCTTGACTGCACTTACTGCATTTACAATGGTGTTCGTTTTCTTGGTTGTCGTCGTTTTCTTTTTTGTGCTCGTTTTTTTGCTGCTGGAACTTTTTTTGCTGGAACTGCTCGATTTTCCGCCCGAACTTCCGCTGCTTTCCCCGTCGTACTTGCTTGATTGCTTCATGGTAAGCTGTACCTTGCAGCTTACCCACACTCCTCCGCTTGCAATCTCCACCTCGGATACGTTTGCGTCCGTCAACATCAGTTGGCACGTTACCAGCTTCTTGCCGCCAATATAAAAATAGGCCGCTGTTCCTCGTCTTGCCTCGTCCACAAAAGCCAACGCTTCCTTCCGCACGTCGTTTCCGGTCAACGCGGAAAGAAGGATAGTAACGGAAACCTCGGCGGGCTTGCCGCTTTTTCGGTTGACGTATTTTTGACCGCCTGTTTCCTTTTCCTCCGTCTCGCTTGACCCTTTGACAGACAGGCCGGAAAAGCTGCGAATGATCGAAGGAGACACGGTAAACACATGATTATTCCACCGCCCGATTTCCGCCACGGTTCATCACTCCTTCCACGGAGCGGAGGCGGGGGCATACTCATTTTCCTGTTCGTCCTCGTCCACTTCCACCACCGGCAGAAGCAATTCCTCCGTCCCATCAAAAACGCTCGTTGTTGCAAGATGGGGATTGGCGTTCATTAAATCGCAAGCATACTTCTCATCGTCATAGATTTGCAGCGCAACAATATCAAACGTTTCCCCTGCGCTGCATTGGTACACATAACCGCTCCATTCAGCCATGTTGCGCCCT
>ENA-ORNG01001567-ORNG01001567.1-human-gut-metagenome-genome-assembly--contig:-NODE-1567-length-15970-cov-3.657933_pt1 | contig 15970 bp, 12 predicted proteins | sample MGYA00242113_ERZ509018 | MGnify/ENA primary metagenome ERZ509018 (study PRJEB26280, sample SAMEA2338711) | human gut metagenome | biome: human gut; feature: human-associated habitat; material: faeces... | reverse complement strand
CCAGCTGGGCGGCATGCTCCGCTACGGCATCCCCAGCTACCGCTTCCCCCGGGAGTTGCTGGACGCGGAGATCGCATCCATCCTCTCCCTGGGGATCAAGGTCCACACCGAGGTGGAGGTGGGGAATGATATCTCTTTCCAAGAGCTGAAGAAACAGTACGACTGTCTGTACATCTCCATCGGCGCCCACACGGACAAGCGGACGGGCATCCCCGGGGAGGACAGCCAGGGCGTCATCTCCGCCGTGGAGCTGCTGCGGCAGATCGGCGACGGGGACCTGCCGGACTTCCACGGAAAACAGGTGGTGGTCATCGGCGGCGGGAACGTGGCCATGGACGTGACCCGCAGCTCGATCCGCCTAGGTGCAGATAAGGTGACCTGCGTCTACCGCCGCCGGCAGGAGGACATGACCGCCTTGCCGGAGGAAGTGGAGGGCGCCGTGGCGGAGGGTGCGGAGCTGCTGACCCTCCAGGCTCCGGTGCGGATGGAGAGCGGGCCGGACGGCCATGTGACCGCCCTCTGGACTCAGCCCCAAATTATTGGGCAGGCGGACAAAAACGGCCGCCCCAGTCCCAACGGCGCGGATCAGCCAGAGCTCCGGGTCCCGGCGGATATCATCATCGTGGCCATCGGCCAGGGCATTGAGACCCACGGCTTCGAGCAGTCCGGTATTAAGATCCAGCGGGGCGGTACGATCCTGGCGGACAGCGGCACCCATCTGCCGGACATGGAGGGAGTGTTCGCGGGCGGTGACTGCGTCACCGGCCCCGCCACCGTCATCCGGGCCATTGCGGCAGGCAAGGTGGCTGCCGCCAACATCGACGAATATCTGGGCTACTGCCACACCATCGAGGCGGAAGTGGAGATCCCCGCGCCGCACCTGTCGGACTTTACGCCCCGGGGCCGAGTGAGCACCACAGAGCGGGAGGCCGGAGCGCGGAAGATGGACTTCCAGTGCATCGAGTGCGGCATGACCCTGGAGGAGGCCCAGCGGGAGTCCGCCCGCTGCCTGCGGTGCGACCACTTTGGCTACGGTGTGTTCAAAGGAGGACGTGAGGAGAAATGGTGACACTGACAATCAACGGACAGACGGTCCAGGTCCCGGCGGGGACCACGATCCTGGAGGAGGCGGAGAAGCCCGTCCGGGCGTTCTCCGGCGGCATGCGGCGGCGGCTGGCCCTGATCCGGGCGCTGCTGGCGGAGGAGCCCCGGTACCGGCACGTACCGGTCCCGGAGGACGCGGGGGAACAGAGGGACCTGCTGCGGAGCCTGATGAATGTGCGCCCGCCCAGGCCTGTCAGCGGGGAGTTTCTCCAGATCCAGGACGCCTATCTGGGCGCGGAGCGGGACCGGCGGGGCGTGGTGGACGGGGATCAGCTGCCCGCCGTCCCCGGAGACCCCCGGATCGCCCTGTGGCAGGGGGACATCACCACACTGCGGGTGGACGCCATCGTCAACGCCGCCAACAGCGCCCTCCTGGGGTGCTTCTATCCTCTCCACGGCTGCATCGACAACATCATCCACTCCCGCAGCGGCGTCCAGCTGCGGCTGGCCTGCCACGACATCATGACGGCCCAGGGCCACGAGGAGCCCACCGGGGGCGCCAAGATCACGCCGGCCTTCAATCTGCCCTGCAAGCATATCCTGCATACCGTAGGACCGATGATCAGCGGCGCCGTCCGAAAGCAGGATCGTGAGGATCTGGCCTCCTGTTATCGTTCCTGCCTGCAGCTGGCCGTGGAAAACAACTGCCAGAGCATTGCTTTTTGCTGCATATCCACCGGGGAATTTCACTTTCCCCATGAACCAGCGGCGGAAATCGCAGTCCAGACGGTGACATCCTTCCTGCATGCACAGCAGGCAGATATCCGGGTCATCTTCAATGTGTTCAAAGATGCGGACCTGCGCATTTATCAACAGCTCCTGGGGGTATCCGCATGTTGATGCGCACAAAGCAGATCGAACAGGATATCCATCGGTTTCAAGAAGCCCTAAGCAAGGCAGACGCTGTGTTGATCGGCGCAGGTGCCGGCCTTTCCACATCCGCCGGCTTTGCTTATGACGGAGAGCGTTTCCAGCGTTATTTCGCTGATGTTGAAGCAAGATATGGCTTTCACGATATGTACACCGGCGGGTTTTTCCCATTCCCGACGCTGGAAGAGCAATGGGCATATTGGAGCCGGTTCATCTATGTCAACCGATACTGTGACCCGCCTAAACCAGTATACTCGGATCTGCTCAGATCAGTAAAAGATAAAGACTATTTCGTCCTCACCACCAATGTGGATCACTGTTTTCAACGCGCTGGATTTGACAAGCGCCGCCTCTTCTACACCCAGGGCGATTATGGCTTGTGGCAGTGCTCCGCGCCTTGTCACCATCAGACTTATGATAACGAGGAAATCGTCCGTCAGATGGTGGAAGCCCAGGGCTTTCGCACGACGAAGGAAGGGCTGAAGGTGCCCGATGGCATTACGATCAGCATGAGCGTCCCCTCCGAACTGATCCCCCGCTGTCCAAGATGCGGCAGGCCGATGTCGATGAACCTGCGAGCCGACAACACCTTTGTTCAGGATGCAGGATGGTATGCCGCCGCCGAACGCTATGATGCGTTTATCCGCCGTCATGATCATCAGCCTATCCTCTATTTGGAGCTTGGCGTTGGCATGAACACGCCGGGCATCATCAAGTATCCCTTCTGGCAGATGACTTACCAGAATCCGGAGGCAACATATGTGTGTATCAATTACGGAGATGCGGCGGCGCCGAAAGAGATTGCGGAGCGCTCTGTCTGTATTGACGGGGACATTGGCGATGTATTAAAAAAATTAAAATGAAAAGAAGCAGGTTCAGTTTCTGCTATGGACGCTGTGTATTGATGAAAGAAATTCAAAAGAGCCAAATAGCCGAAAAAGCAACTGCCAAAATGCCGAAAATATATTTGCCAAAATGCCGAAAAACAGGTATGCTTTTGGGTGAACAGGAGAAAATATAAATAGGTATTGTGTGGCAGGAGGCTCAAGTTAAATGAGAAAATATAAAGCAAGAATTGCAGACAAAATATTAGAAAAACGGCTGCTTGGAAAAGGTGCTGTTTTGATTGAAGGGGCTAAATGGTGTGGAAAAACAACAACGGCTGAGCAGATTGCCGGCAGTATTCTTTATATGGCAGATCCGGAAAAAGAACAACAAAATCTGACAATGGCAGAAATTAGTCCAGGGAGACTTTTGAAGGGAAAAGTCCCGCGGCTGATCGATGAATGGCAGATTGCGCCGAAGCTGTGGGATGCCGTCAGATTTGAGGTCGATCACAGGGATGAAATGGGACAGTTTATTTTAACAGGCTCTGCAGTTCCGGCTTCCCATGAGCATATCCATCATACCGGAACAGGACGCTTCTCGTGGATATTGATGCGTCCGATGAGCTTATATGAATCTCTGGACTCGACTGGAGAGGTGAGTTTAAATGCACTCTTTGAGACACCGGAACAGATCGAAGGCGAAAATTCGCTTGACCTGAATCAATTGGCTTTTCTGGTGTGCCGCGGTGGCTGGCCCAGGGCAACCGACCTGAAAGGAGAGGTTGCGCTTGAACAGGCCTTTGATTATTATGATGCGGTTGTAAAATCTGATATCTCCAGAGCGGATGGAATCACAAGAAATCCGGAGCGGGTAAAGCGCCTCATGCGTTCTTATGCCAGAAACCAGGGCTCACAGGCAACAAATACCTTGCTTAAGGATGACATTATGGCGAATGATGGGGAATCTCTTGACACAGACACGGTATATTCTTATATCAACGCATTACAAAAAATATTTGTAATTGAGGAAATGGAGGCCTGGAATCCGAATCTTCGCTCTAAAACAGCAATACGGACTTCGAATACCCGCTATTTTGTGGATCCTTCCATTGCAGTTGCCGCACTGGGATTAGGTCCCCAGGATCTGATTGGAGACCTGAACACATTTGGCTTGTTCTTTGAAACAATGTGCATCAGGGATTTAAGGGTATTTGCGGATGCACTGAATGGGAAAGTATATCACTTTCGGGATAAAACGGGATTGGAATGTGATGCGGTGGTTCATTTGAGAAATGGGTCTTATGGATTGATTGAAGTGAAACTTGGCGGAGATAAGCTGATAGAAGAAGGAGCAGAGAATCTTAAGACATTAAAGAACAAAATTGATATAACCAAAATGAAAGCCCCCTCTTTTTTGATGGTTCTAATTGGGGTTGGAGACTACGCGTACAAAAGGCAGGATGGAGTATATGTAGTTCCGATCGGCTGCCTGAAGGACTGATTGAATGAAAATATGGTGCGCAATAAACATGATCCCCCTGGGATAGTGAATTTTTCCTTCTGGAGGATGACCGCGGAGAATCCTAAGGCGGTCTATGTCTGCATCAACAAAGGAGAAGCTTATGCGCCAAAAGAAATTGCAGATCGTTCGATCTGCATTGACGGGGATATTGGCGAAGCATTAAAAAAAATGAACGCCCCCTCTTCGCTGTTGAGCAGGCACATGGCTCCCTTCCGATCTATGTCATGATTTGTAAAACCATCGTAAAAAGGATTGTCTTCCCTTTCTGATTCTGGTATCATGATCCTGCTTAAGGGAGTAGCTGGCTCTTGCGGAGCGATTAAGTCAACATCATGATTTCCAGTTGAGGAGAAATCTGGCTTAAGATGAAACAGCGAGACTTTTGCGTGTTTGTTGAACACGCGAAAGTCTCTTTTTTTCAGGGGAGGATCACTTATGTCATTATTTTCTGTCTTTCTGATCGGCATCAGCCTGAGCATGGATGCCTTTGCCGTATCCATCGCCAAGGGCATGTGCGTAAAAGGAAACCGGCTGCGCTGCGCGCTGATGCTCGCGTTCTGGTTCGGTGCTTTTCAGGCACTCATGCCGCTGCTGGGATGGCTGAGCGGCTCACTGTTCGAATCCTTGATTACGGCCATCGATCACTGGATCGCCTTCATCCTGCTCGCCCTCATCGGCGGCAACATGATCCGCGAGGCGATCCGCGGCGAAGATGAGGATGATGCGGACTGCAATCTCGCTCTGCCTCACGTCCTGCTTCTGGCCGTAGCGACCAGCATCGACGCATTCGCCGTCGGCATCACCTTTGCTTTTCTGAAGGTGGACATCCTGTCCAGCATCGCTATCATCGGCGTAACGACCTTCGTGCTCTGCTTTGCGGCGGTCTATCTCGGCAGCAAGCTGGGTTCCCTGCTGAAGAAATACGCCGGCATCCTGGGCGGGGTCATCCTGATCCTGATCGGGGCAAGGATCCTGATCGAACATCTGTTTTTCTAACAAGAAATGCGGCACAAGTACGGGAGCGGTCATCCGCTCCTTTTCCTATGCCGCATGTTCTGCGCGCATGATGTCAGATCGCAGAAAACAAAGCGGAGAATTCTCTTTTCTGCGCTTTCCTACAGAACAGATAATAAGTCACTGAGCCGCTTGGATCAGAGATCGGGACATATACGCGGTCAGTTTCCACCTTGAGGTATTTCTCCGCAAGATCAGACGTGAAGGAAGCCAGCGTGGACGCCTGCACGAGCTCATTGAAGCTGAAACGGTCACTCTGCGTCAGAAAGCGGGAATCTGGCATCTTCTCCGTGCAGACAAAGTCCCAGAACCCGATATCCCCCATCAGCAGCATGTTCTCTCCGTTCATCTCCGCAAAGGATAATGATTTCCTTCTGGCATATCGATGCCCTCTTGGCAGGGCGAACAACAATGACTCTTTTCCGCACATCTTGCAAAAATAGCGCTCATCCTGTACGGGTTCATGCAGCACCGCAAGCTGGATCTCATCTTTATCCAGCTTCTCCAGCAGACGTGCATCCGAATCGGTCTCCGTCTGTAAGGACATCTGCGGATAAAACCGGGAAAGCAGCGGAACGATGAGCCAGACCGGCGCCGGCGCACATACCCCAAGACGGATCATCCGCTGCCTGCGGTCAAATTCCCGTGCCTTTTCTTCCAACGCATCCGCTTCCTCCAATACCTTACGGGCCAGCGTCAGGACATACTTTCCATTTTCGTTGAGCATCAGCTTGTTCTTCTGCCGGTCGAACAGGGTGATCTCCAGGTGTTCTTCCAGCTTTTTCATATTGCGGCTGAGAGCAGGCTGAGACAGATGCAGGATCTCAGCCGCTTCCGAAAGCGTTCCTGCATCGGCAAAGGTGACAAATTGGCGGAGTTCATGTAATTCGATCACACGCTCATCCCCTTTCAGTATCCATATCGTTTATACTGGCATACCCGTCTGGCATTGTACTTCTCTGTCAAAACGAAGGATAATACAGACAGAACATGGCGCAGCACGGGAAAGATGATATTCATGCTGAGTATAACAGATTCCCCATTGATCTTCAATCACCCATGTTCGCCGCGGTAAGGAAAGGGGAAAAGATGCCATGTTGTTTTATTTTACGGCCACTGGGAACAGCCTGTATGTGGCAAAGCGGCTGGATCCGCGCTGCATCAGCATCGCACAAGCCATCCACGATGATCCTCAACCTTATCAGGACGCGCAGATCGGCATCGTCTGTCCGGTGCATGCGCAGCAGATCCCCGAGCTGGTCAGCACATTTCTGCATGACGCGCATTTCGATACGCCGTATTTCTACATGATCCTCACTTACGGGAGCCACTATGGCAAAGCGCCCCAACAAGCGTTTGAGCTAGCCCTTCGCCTGGGCATAAATCCTACCTATATCAATGCCGTGATGATGGCGGACAGCTTTTTGCCCGCAGCGGATATAGAGAAAGAGATGGCCGCAGACAAGCACATCTCTGCGCAGATCGATGCGATCCGCACAGACCTGAACGCCCGCCGGCACTTCATCTTGCCGCCAGATGCACAAGACGAACCAGAGCGCTGTATGCGGCCGGATGCAAAGAGGACCATGTTCGTGATCAGCGAAGACTGCATCGGATGCGGGATCTGCAGAAAGATCTGTCCGATGGATCGCTTCACCATCCAGGCGCAGAAAAGCCAATATGATCCAAAAGGGTGCATAGCCTGCATGGCCTGTATTCACGCCTGTCCGATGAACGCCATACAGCTGACGATCCCAGAGAAAAAACGCAATGCCCGTTACCGCAATGCGCACATCACCCTGTGCGAGCTCATCGAAGCCAACGACCAGCACCCTTACAAGAAGGATATGCACGACGAAGAAGAAAAGAGGTAAACAGATGAATACGATCATATTGAACGATGGAAACGACATTCCGTCAGTGGGATTCGGCGTCTTCATGATCCCCAGCGACGGACCGACTTACGACGCTGTGCTGCAGGCACTTCAGGCCGGCTACCGGCATATCGATACCGCCGCGGCGTATTTCAATGAATCCGATGTCGGCCGGGCCGTTCGAGACAGCGGAATCCCGCGACAGGAGATCTTTATCACGAGCAAGCTGTGGCTGCAGGACTATGGCTATGAGGCCGCAAAGAAGGGTATCGAAGCATCGCTGAGCAAGCTCAATATGGACTATATCGATCTGTACCTGCTGCATCAGCCATATGGAGATGTCAGCGGGGCATGGAAGGCGCTGGAGGAAGCCAAGGCAGCAGGCAAGCTGAAATCGATCGGCGTAAGCAATATGACACCGAAGATCTGGAAGACATATGTTCCCTTCTTCTCCACCAAGCCTGCGGTCAATCAGGTCGAATGTCACCCGTTCTTCCAGCAGCGCGAGCTGCGTGAGCTGCTAAAAGAGGATGATGTGAAGATCGAAGCATATCAGCCCCTTGGTCATGGTAATCCAGAGCTCCTTACGCATCCGACCGTGACCAGACTGGCAGAGCGTCATCAGAAGGATCCCGGGCAGATCATCCTGCGCTTTGAGATCCAGGATGGCTTGATCGTCCTGCCGAAATCCACGAATCCAAACCGCATCCGCAGCAACATCGACTTATTCAGCTTTGCGCTGAGCGACGCAGAGATGGAGGAGATGCGAGCCATGGATACCGGCAAAGGAAATCATGATCCACAAGCCCCCGGCATCGCGGAAATGCTGCTGGCAAACTATAAGGTCCACGACTGATCCTTCAGGCGAAGACGATCCAGCTCTTCGCCTGTTTTGATGTTTCGTTTTCTCATGGAAAACCCTCCCTGCAAAGATACAGAGAGGGTCCCAAAAAGGAGAAGTATTGATTTATCGCTCAAGTTATCATCTTGAACGAGCTGGCGGACATATATATGCCGCCAACAGCTTTAGTATACACTTTTTTCATCCCGGTGAACATTCAAAAAACACGTCAATTTCGCTGACGCGTTTTTTACAGGATATATAAAAGTGGATGGGGTATCTAGTGTATTTTGTTTTATATGGGGATGGGAAGAGCCTGCTTGGGGTCTTCCTTTTCAGTTTCATGGGGTCTTTTATGTTATGATCAGTATGAAAGGACCTTGATACGCGAGCGTTATTTGAGCCCAAAAAAGGAGCGCCCTAAAACCTACCACAGCTCTCGTTCGCTCCCGTTCATTGATGAACAATTCTATGATATGCTTTATTGCCAGTAATTTCAACTCTTATTCTCAATTTGATTACGATGCTGATATCCGTTCCATCGTTCTTTTCCTCGTCCCTTGCCCGCATTGCTCCGTATGTAGCAGGGTTTAGCTTCAAAACAGGAGATTTAATTGAACGAAAGAGTCAGAAAAACATCGCGACAAAATTAAAAAATGACAAAAAATAACTTTATTACATCTGAGTCTTGCTTTATAGAAATATTATGGCAGTATGGTAATAGAAGGCCCAGTTGTTATAAAAGAAAATTGCACTTTTGACTATTAAAGAATTAAAAATGTACCTTTCGATCATTCCCTGGCATACAAAATGTTTTTATGGCATTTGAATCCAGTCAAACTAACAAGGGAACTTTGATAATACCTTAACTATTTAAAATCTGACATCAAATAGAAGCAGTTCTTAACGGTATGATTTATTTTCTGGATTTCAAAGCCTCCTACACTATTTACATGATACAAAACGAAAGCAGAGTATCCAAGCTCTGCTCATGAAGCTTCAAAACAATGTGGGGCGACAACTACCCCACATTACTTGAAACTCAAAATTTTATGACTCCATGTTATTTTGGAGCGCCAAAAGAAGTATCTAAACTTCTCACAAAATCTAAATACTTCTCTAATTTTCTCACAACAATTATTACTAACGTTTTGAGAACTCCGAAACCTAATAAAATAAGAGTTTTAAAGCCTTTTTGTCGCTTACTTGTTGCATTGTCAAAAAATCTCAAAACGTTATTAAACGTGTCTATTCCAATATTTTTGGCATTGAAACTTGTACATCATAAGATAAATACTCTTCATCTGAATCTAAATACATTCTTTCATTAGAGTCTTCATAAACTTTATACCCTCTTTCATTTGACTCCTCTTTACTTAACAAATCTGCTTTTTTTAAGCAATCATCAATATATGGATCAATGGTATATATAATACTTAATATATCATCGTCAGATGTTAGAACTTCTTCTTCTAGGCAACCTTCAAATTTCTGAGGACTATCCATAAAGTAAAATTTTATATGTTTTTCATACTCTTCATCTACTTTTAAATATGAAATGCTTAAAGTGTTCAAATTACTACCTTGATTCAAAAAATATTTTTCGTTAGCGGCGTCATCTTGAGTATTAATATAGCTAAACTCTAATTCAAAAATATTATCCCCCTTATAAAAATGCCCAACTTCCATATTATCTTTCATTATTAGATAATACTTATCGCATTCGACTCGTCCTGCTCCAGGGCTTTTTCTATTGATTTTATCAGTATAATCAATTAAATTTAAATCTGTTTCAGAGAAAGAATCTACTAAAGAATCAAAAGTTAACGATTCAAATTTTTCCACTGATGTTTTATTACTATTTCTAATTAAGGTGACCGTTCCCCATACACAAATGAAAATAACAATTAATACAGGGAAAACAATTTTTAATTTATTTTTCAACTTATTAATTTGTTCTTTTTTTTCCTCTTCTTTTTGTTTTCTTATTTGTTCTTTTTCTTGTTCTTCTTTCATAAACAGATTAAAATCATTCATCAATTTGTCCGATATATATGGTTCGATTGACAATAATTCTGGATTATAAGTATCAATGAAATTTCCATCAAAATCAATAATTGTATTTTTATAAAGTCTAGGAATATTTGAATTAATATCTACATTATAATGTTTAAATATTTCATTAAACTTTTTAAATTTTAAATATTTAAATTGATCATCATCTAACCTTGTGGAGAATGGAACAAACCTTTCAATTGCTTCTTTATTATTTTCGTCATATGCAATTTCTCCTGTAGATGTTATTACAGTATTAATTTTAATTTTAAAGTCAGCTACATCACTTTCTTCGAAAACGATTGTTTTATCATCACCAAAACTAAAATTTGAATCTTCTTTTTTTCTTGTTATTTCAAAGTAATTTATTTTACCACTTAATTCTCCAAAAGAATTAATCGATTGAGCTTCTAGTTTTACTGTTCTTATTTCTTTCATAGAAAAATTAATCAATTTGCATTGGCCTAAATATTTATTTTTTAATTTATATGTAAATTGAATTTATCAAAATTGTTATTTCACAAAAAAATATTTAAACAAAGTGTTTATGAAGATAAATTTCATATCATATGATTTCCTACTAAATTTGTAGCATTTTCTTTTAAGCAAAGTTCACAAAATTTTCAGCTATTTTTTTCAAGAACTATCACGACTGTAGATATTGTGAAAGATGTATCAATGGTTGTAAAAATCTATTTGACAGAGCCAAATATTTGAGGTAGAATTGTGATAAAATAAACTAACTAGAAATTTGTTTAAATTTTTAAATTACTAGTATGAATTTTAGGAGGATGAATATGGCTGAATTTACAAAGTGCAGTAATGAAAAAGTAAACAAGTGGCTGGAAGAGCAAATTGCTATGTGCCAGCCTGAAAGTGTTGTATGGATTGACGGAAGCGAAAGCCAGCTTGAGGCTCTCCGCGCTGAGGCAGTATCAACAGGCGAGCTTATTAAGCTTAACGAGGAAAAACTTCCGGGCTGTTACTACCACAGAACAGCTGAAAACGACGTTGCCCGTGTTGAGGACAGAACATTTATCTGTACTCCGACAGAAGAAGAAGCCGGCCCAATCAACAACTGGATGGAACCAAGTCAGATGTATGATAAGCTCAAGGCTCTTTATACAGGCGCAATGAAGGGCAGAACAATGTACATTATCCCTTATTCAATGGGACCTGTCGGCTCACCTTTCTCAAAAATCGGTATAGAGCTTACAGACAGTATCTATGTTGTTCTTAACATGAATATCATGACAAGAATCGGTCAGGAAGTTATGGACGTTCTTGGAACAGACGGAGATTTTGTAAAATGTCTGCACGCTAAAAAGGACGTTAATCCTGAAGAAAGATATATCGTTCACTTCCCGCAGGACAATGCGATTATGTCAGTTAACTCTGCTTACGGCGGAAACGTTCTTCTCGGCAAGAAGTGTTTCGCTCTGAGAATTGCCTCATATCTCGGAAAGCAAGAAGGCTGGATGGCAGAACACATGCTTATCCTTGGTCTTGAAAATCCTCAGGGAGAAGTTAAGTATATTGCTGCCGCATTCCCAAGCGCTTGCGGTAAAACAAATCTCGCTATGCTTATTCCGCCGGAATATCTCCAGGAAAAAGGATATAAGGTTTGGACAGTCGGCGACGATATCGCTTGGCTGAGAATCAATCCTGAAGACGGAAAGCTCTATGCTATTAATCCTGAAGCAGGTTTCTTCGGAGTTGCTCCGGGAACAAGCGAAAAGACAAACTTCAACGCTTTGGAATCTACAAAGAAGAACACCATTTTCACAAATGTTGCTCTTAACAATGACGACCTGACAGTATGGTGGGAAGGTCTTGACAAGAATCCTCCAAAGAACTGCACAAACTGGCTGGGAGAAAAGGTTGACGGAACAACATACGAAGGCAACCTCGCTCATCCTAACTCAAGATTTACAGCTCCGGCTATAAACTGCCCATGTATTTCTTCTGAGTTTGAAAACCCACAGGGCGTTCCGATTTCTGCTATTGTATTCGGCGGACGCCGCGCTAAAACCGCTCCGCTGGTATATCAAGCACGCGACTGGGAACACGGTGTGTTTGTAGGAGCTACTATGGCTTCTGAAACTACCGCTGCCGCTGCCGGCGCTGTAGGCGTTGTAAGACGTGACCCTATGGCTATGAAACCATTCGTTGGATACAACATGGCTGATTATTTTGGACATTGGCTCGAAATGGGCAAAAAGCTCGGTGACAATGCTCCTGCAATATTCCACGTTAACTGGTTTAGAAAAGACGATGAAGGCAACTTTATGTGGCCCGGATTCGGCGATAACATGAGAGTTCTTCTATGGATACTCGACCGTGTTTCAGGCAAAGCTGACGCCCATGACAGTGCTATCGGTCTGCTTCCTACAGCTTCTGACATCGACACAACAGGCCTCGGCATTTCTGCTGAAGAACTTGACGCTCTGCTCAGTGTTGATAAAGAAGTTTGGAAAGAAGACGTTGAGAATATTAAGGAATACTTTGCTCAGTTCGGAGACAGACTTCCGGCTGACATTAAGAAACAGCTTGAAATCCTTGACAAAAATCTTAACGACTAGTTATAAACAAGCCTTAAAATATTATATAAAAACCGCACCGGACTATTCTGCAGTTCCGGTGCGGTTTTGTTATTACTATTTCTGAACTTACTTTTGAGCCAATAATTCGTTTCTGCACTCCTCAAGCTCCTCTTTATCTTCTTTGGAGACTTCAGGATACTTTGGATTCATTTTTTTAAGCGTCTTTAATATTATTTTTGAAACTAAGTATCTTGTAAACCATTTCTGATCAGCCGGGAGCACATACCATTCCGATGTTTTTGTTGCGGTTTCGTTTATCATATCCTCAAAGGCCTTCTGATACTCGTCCCACAACGCTCTTTCAGATAAATCATCAGCAGAGAATTTCCAATTTTTTGCCGGGTTGTCTATTCGCTCTAAGAAACGTTCCTTCTGCTTTTCAGCCGAGACATTAAGAAATATTTTGATTACCCTATATCCGTTGTCACTGAGATATTCCTCATAATTTCTAATATGCTTATAACGGTTTTTAAAGAAATCTGCGGCGGGCATATCTACGCACCGCTTAGGCATTTTATAAGTTTTTTGCAGATTATGCACCTTTACAACCAACACATCCTCATAGTATGAACGGTTCATAATTCCTATATAACCTCTTCTAGGAACAGCTTTTTCCGCCCGCCACAAAAAACCGTGAGCAAGTTCCTCAGATGAGGGCTGTTTAAACGCTGTTACAGACACGCCCTGGGGATTCACTCCGCTCATCACATGTTTAATAGTGCTGTCCTTACCGGCCGCGTCTATAGCCTGAATAATAATTATAAGCCCCTCTTTGGCTTCGGCGTAGAGTTTCTCCTGCAAGTCTTCTATCTGAGGTTTCATTTTTTCGGTTTCGTCAATTATCCGTTCTTTCTCCACATCATATGGCTTGCTTGAGGTCGGAACATCTTTTATTTTAATTTTCTTATCACCATAATATGCAAACTTTTCTATATTCATATTATATCATCCCTTCCTGACTAATTCTCTTATCAAAATATTTAACATCATAATAGATAATTATACACGTATTTTATTTATTCTACACCGTTTTAACTCTATTGTCAATCTAACCGGCTATGTACAAAATATAAATTTTGTGGTATAATTTTATGATACAAAATTTCAATCAATAATTCCCCATAAAGGAGGAAAACATATGTCTAAAACTCTCGTCTTAGCAGAAAAACCATCCGTCGGAAGAGAACTTGCACGGGTCTTAAAGTGCAGCAGAAAATCTGACGGATGCCTTATAGGAGACAAATATATAGTGACATGGGCTCTCGGTCACTTGGTCACTTTGGCCGACCCGGAAGCCTACGGAGATGAATACAAAACCTGGAGCCTGGAAACGCTCCCTATGCTGCCGGGAAAGATGAAACTCGAGGTCATAAAGCAGACTTCAAAACAGTACAGCATTGTAAAACGCCAGCTGCGAAGCTCAGAGGTCAGCTCCGTTATTATTGCAACCGACGCCGGGCGTGAAGGCGAGCTGGTTGCCCGCTGGATAATTGAGAAAAGCGGAGTTAAAAAACCAATAAAAAGACTTTGGATATCGTCACAGACTGATAAAGCAATAAAAGAAGGCTTTCAGAAACTAAGAGACGGCAAGGAGTATTATAATCTCTATATGGCGGCCCAGGCAAGGGCTGAAGCCGACTGGCTTGTCGGATTAAATGTTACGAGAGCCCTTACCTGCAAGTTTAATGCTCAGTTATCCGCCGGACGAGTACAAACTCCTACACTCGCACTATTAGTGCAGAGAGAAAATGAGATAAAGAAATTTGTTCCTAAGGAATATTATACAATAGAAGCCGATATAGGCAAATTATTTGTTTCCTGGCGCAGCAAAGACGGGGGATTATCTACATTTGACCGTGAAAAAGCAGAAAGAATATCCAAAGAGATTAAAGGCAAACCGTTCAAGCTCACATCTTTAAGAAGCTCTGACAAACAGACGTATGCGCCCATGTTATACGATTTGACCGAACTCCAAAGAGACGCAAACAAGCTCTACGGTTACTCTCCGAAACAAACTCTCAACATAATGCAAAAATTATATGAACAGCATAAGGCACTGACGTACCCTAGAACTGATTCACGCTATTTGACTGACGATATAGTTCCGACGTTAAATGAACGTCTGCGTGCTGTAACCATCGGCGACACAAAGGCGGCGGCTGAAGATATACTCCGCAGGAAATTAAAAATCAACAAAAGCTGCATAAATAACAGCAAGGTCTCAGATCACCATGCCATAATACCAACTGAACAAAAGGTTCCTATGATTTCGCTCTCAACAGAAGAAAAGCGCATATATAATCTTGTGGTCAAACGGTTTTTGGCCTGTTTTATGGGTCCGTATAAATATAAACAAATCAAAGCTGAATTTGAGTGCGGAAGTGAAAAGTTTACAGCCGGGGGCAAAGAGGAGGTTTCTCTTGGCTGGAAAACAGTATACTCCTCAGACTACTCGTTTGATGATGAGGATACTGCTGACGCACAGGAAAGGAAACAAATACTCCCCAAAATGAAATACAGCGACGAGTTTATCTGCAAAAACACATTCGTCAAATCAGGCAAAACAAAACCTCCGGCACGATATACGGAGGCAACATTACTTTCAGCTATGGAAAACCCCTCCCGTTTCGTAAACGACAAAAATATGAAAGAATATTTGGGCGGAGGGCTAGGAACCCCTGCCACAAGAGCCGATATAATAGAAAAGCTATACTCCTCATTCTATGTAGAAAAGCAGGGAAACAGCATGGTTCCTACTTCAAAAGGCGTTCAGCTCATAGATTTGGTGCCGCCGGATTTAAAAGAACCCCTGCTCACCGCTAAGTGGGAACAAGAGTTAGAAAAAATTTCAAAAGGCAAAACTCAAAAGCAAAAATTTATTGCTGAAATAGAAAAGTATTCTGCCGACCTTGTTAAGACCGTTAAAAACAGCAGCGCCGAATACAAACATGACAACATGACCAAAAAGACTTGTCCCGACTGCGGAAAATATCTGTATTGACAAAACAGAAGAAGGAGAATTGACATGACGATTTACGACGAACTGAAAGCCCGCGGCCTGATTGCCCAGGTAACGGACGAGGAAGAAATCAAGGAAGTAATCAACAACGGCAAGGCTACTTTCTACATCGGCTTTGACTGCACAGCCGACAGCCTGACCGCCGGCCACTTTATGGCCCTGACCCTGATGAAGCGCCTGCAGATGGCGGGCAACAAGCCCATCGCCCTTATCGGCGGCGGCACCACCATGATCGGGGACC
>ENA-ORNG01001565-ORNG01001565.1-human-gut-metagenome-genome-assembly--contig:-NODE-1565-length-15998-cov-4.930565_pt1 | contig 15998 bp, 10 predicted proteins | sample MGYA00242113_ERZ509018 | MGnify/ENA primary metagenome ERZ509018 (study PRJEB26280, sample SAMEA2338711) | human gut metagenome | biome: human gut; feature: human-associated habitat; material: faeces... | reverse complement strand
TGCCAACCACTTCTTCCAGTGTTTTCGAATCATCTTTCATCACCACGCGCAAGGCAGTTCCCTTATAGACAACTTCCTGCGTAAGCATACCGATATAAGAGAAAACGAGTGTACTTCCTTTTTTTCCACTCACTGAGAAATTACCGTCAATATCGGTAATGGCACCCGTGGTAGTACCCTTCACCAATACATTCACGCCCACCAAAGGCTCACTATTTGCATCCGTCACCGTTCCCGTTATGGTCACATCTTGTGAATAAGCGGTAGCTGCAAACACAACAAAGAATAAGAATAAGATTTTCTTGATCATTTTTTATAGAATTAGATTTTAAAACTATGCGGAAACTAACGCCCGCTTTTTAAATACACCGCAGAAAGTGATTAGTCACTTCTGCCAATCATAGAACATTGATTAGGATTTGTTACGTCATAGGCATAGGGGTCATAGTATTATAAATTGTTGGCTTTCGGATGCAAATATATCCGCATAAAGCTAAAATTAATGCAAATATCGCTTCAATCTATGCAATTATAAATCCAAAAAATGCCCCTGAGATGTCTCTCAGGGGCATTTGATTGGATTGTTATATTTAGCAAGCATTCCATGCTATCATTTCACGAAGTCTTTGGGCAGAATACCAAATTGTTTTTGGAAGCACTTGGTAAAATAGGAAGGAGTATTGAAGTCGGTCATATAGCAAACCTCATTGATTTTACACTCTCCTTCCTTTAAAAGCTGCGCCGCTTTCTTCAACCGCTCCAGGCGGATGTAGTCATTGGGAGTCATATCCAATATGCCCTTTATCTTCCGGTTCAGGCTCGACCGGCTCATGTTCAGCAGGCTTGCCATATCATCCAGACAGAAATCCGGATTCTGCATATTGGCAACCACCACTTCCTTCAATGTTTTAAGGAAAGATTCATCTGCCTTTGTCATTGCCATACTGCCCGTCTGCACAAAAGGAGAATTGACAAAAGAAGCCCGTAGCTTCTCACGGTTGTTCAGCAGATTGGCCACACAAACTTTCAGATATTCCACGGAGAAAGGTTTCTCTATATATACGTCAGCCCCCAGCTTCATTCCCTCTATTTTGGCTTGAAGGGTCGTCTTCGCCGTAAGCAGGATAATCGGTATATGGCTATAGTCAAGCTCGGACTTCAGATGCTCGCACAGCTCCAATCCATCCATCTCGGGCATCATAATGTCTGAAATGACAAGATTTACAGTATGTTCCTTCAACACCTTCAAAGCTTCCACCCCATTCACGGCAGTCAGCACACGATATTCCGAAGAGAGCTGTTTCACAACAAATGCCTGCATTTCCAGACTGTCTTCCACCACCAAAAGAGTATACCGGTGCTGTTCCAAGGCAGTACCTGCACCACTTTCCTCAGAGGATTCCCCGCCCGTTACCGGTTCTTTATGCTCCATAGCCACCGTCTGCTCGTGCTTCAGCGGAAGTGACAGCAGGAAACAGTTGTTCTCCATCGAATCTTCCATGCACAACGTACCCTCATGGAGTTCGGCCAATGAACGGGCAAGTGCAAGCCCGATACCGGTGCCGGGCACAGAGCGCAAGGTACCAGTTTTATACTGGATGAACGGCTTGAAAATCTCCTCGCGCATCTCTACCGGAATGACAAGGCCGTCATTACATACAGAAAGCAGCAGTCTTTCACCTTCCGAATATAGCCTAATGCGTATATAGGTCTCCGAATACTTTATCGCATTGGTCAGCAGATTGCTGATAATCTTGGTAAGCCCTTCCCTATCAACCGAAGCATACAAGCTTTCGGGAGTCTCTATACTCAATGCCAGCCCCCTTTCACGTGCCAAAGGCTTGAAACGCTTATACGTCTTTTGTAAGAGCTCAGACACGTCACATTCCACAAAATTCAATTGGAAGCCTTGCGTCTCCGTCTTCCGGAAGTCCAGCAACTGGTTCACCAAATCAAGCAGCCGGTTGGTGTTCAGTTCCATGGTCTCCAAATCATCCCTGATGTCATCCGAAACAGAACGGGAAGCCAATACATTCTCGAGCGGACTCTTTATCAGTGTAAGCGGTGTACGTATCTCATGCGCCACATTCGTGAAGAAGTCTATCTTCGCAGTATACAACTCCCGTTCCTTTTCCCGCTCAAACTTGTCCATAGCCTGCTGATGCTTCTGCCGGGTCCGTTTTCTGAAATAGATAATTACAGCAGCCAGTGAACATAACGCCAATACCGTATAAACAGCATACGCCCAAGTGGAGAGATAGAAAGGAGGACGGATATGGATGTCGAGCACACGTTCCGTCGCGTTCCACTTGCCATCGCTGTTGGAACCTTTTATACGCAATGTATAGCTTCCATAAGGAAGGTTTGAATAGTTGATGATGGAATTCCGCCCTACCGTATACCAGTCGCGGTCAAAGCCTTCCAGCTTACATTCAAGACCATTCATTTCGGGTGCCTGGTAACTCAGGGCCGCAACCTGAAAAGAGAAAGAATTCTGGTCGGCATCCAGCTCTATCTCATCCGCATAGGTGATGCTCTTCTCCAAAGGAGAATCCGGACTGTCCACCGAAAGCCGTTTATTGAACAGAAAGAAGTCTGTAATCACCACGGGAGGGAGGAAAGTATTCTCCACAAAGGTTTCCGGGTCAAAGGCAATGAATCCGTTGATACTTCCTAAATAGATGCGTCCTTTCTTGTCGATGTAACCGGACTGGAAATTAAACTGGTTGCTCAGCAGCCCGTTTGCCGTGGTATAGACATGTTTGCTCTCCGTATCGGGATTGAAGCAGACCAGACCATAATTGGAAGTAATCCATAAGTTTCCCCGCTTGTCCTCGACCATCTTGTAGATGGTATTGCTCGGAAATCCTTTCGACATGTCATAACGGGTAAAATTGTCCGTTTCCGGATTGTAGCGGCAGAAGCCCTCACCCAGCGTCATGAACCACAGACGCTTCCTGCTGTCTTCGTAGATACTGATTACCTTATTGTAGGGAAGAGAGGTCGAATCATTCTCATTAGACAGATAATTCCTCCACTGCTGGCTTCTTACATTGTAGCAGAACACTCCATTGGAAAAAGTAGCAAACCACAGATTTCCGTTGAAGTCCTCCAGAATGTTATAAGTAAACATATTCTTCAGCTGAGGAATCCGGGTAAAGTCATCTGTAGAGCGATTGTACTTCAACAGACCGGACGTGGTGCCTATCCACACGTCTCCCGTAGTGGTCCTGCAAATGGTAAAGGCGTCATTGGCGACCATGGAATTCTCACTCTCACCCTTGGCATAATGTTTCACCTGCCTGGTCCGAAGATTCACCCGGTTCAGACCACCGGAGAACGTACCTACCCACAAATCATCCCCGTCCAGGCAAAGGCCGTGGACATTCTGATAAATGGCCGGATGCTCAAAAGGCTCTATCTTTCCGTTTTCCGGATTGTAATTGAACAAGCCTTTGTCTTCGGTACCTATCCACAAGGTGCCATCATTACTTTCACAGATTTCCCGTACACGACGGCCGAAATGCCTGAGATTGTCTCTCGGATAGAACTTCTCGAAATAAGTCCACTGATAAGGGCAATAGTTCACTCCACCGAAATAAGACCCTATCCACATGCCGTTCTCCTTGTCGCAGCAGAGCGAATAAATGGCATTGTCCGACAATGCATACGAATCATCCTGGTCGGGAACGGTCAAATGGGTAATCTTGTCATTCGTCAGATTGTAAATATACAAGCCGGACTCTGCGCCCACCCACAGCTCGTTGTCAGATTTGAACTGCAAAGCCCTCACATAGGTGTTCAGCAGCTTCCGCGTCTTGCCTGTAGTCTGATTTATCTCTGTCAACCCGTTCAGCGAAGCGATATACACGCAGTTATGGGGTCCGCTGACCTGCCAGTTGATAATATCATTCTTGAAAATCTCATTTCCTTCCGCATCCTTGAAAGGCTGCAGAGGAGTTTCAAAGTCAGCTTTCGTATAGTAAAGATTATCCGCATACAAGGCCAGCCAACACGTATTCCCATTCAGCCAAAAGCGGGTTACATTGGGCAGTCCCGAATCGTGCAGATGGTTCAGCAGCCTCCCTTCATCCGGTTTATAGCAGAACAACCCCTGGTTTTCTACCGATATCCAGATATTGTCGTCCTCGTCACTTCCAATCATGGTGACGAAATCCCTGATGATACTGCCATTATCACTGGCCTCATCGAAAGCGGTAAAGGAATCCAGTACCGGGTCGTAAATAAAGACTCCCCCATCGGTACCAATCCAGATATTGCCCCGGCGGTCCTCGTAGAGCGCGGTTATGAAATTCTTGCCTAAACCGGAGTTCTCTTTCTTGTAGACACGGAAAGACAACCCGTCATACCGGTTCAGACCGTCCTTGGTTCCGAACCACATAAAGCCTTTCCTGTCCTGCAAAATCTGATACACGGTGTTCTGCGAAAGACCGTTCCGGATATCCATCGTTCTGAAATAGTAATGAACAGCATCCTGCGCACAGACCGGCAATACCGCCCATAGGCACAGACTAAGGAAAAGCTTTATAATCAATCGTTTCATAACAACATTTTTAATGCACAATTTACCATTTACAAAGTACAATTTGGCTGCGCTGTCATCTGCATAGTTAAATTGTACTTTGTAAATGGTAAATTGTAAATGCCCCTATTTCTTAAGTGAATTGCAGATACGTGTATTTATCTCTTTCACGCGTTTCTCATCCAGCTTTATCACCTTGCGGTCGTAAGTCATCAGACCGTTCACTTCCACCTCCACATCCGTGGTCTGTGTATAGACGGCTGCCGAGAAACCTCTTTTTATCATCTGATACAGCATATCGGCATATTTCACGTACTCATCAGTCACTTCTTTGGAAGAGTTGAACTGAACATATCCCCAGTTGCGGTTCGGTTCCCAAAGATGATCTTTCAAGACAAGGCCAATGCCGCCATACTCACCCAAAACCGTGGCGCGCTGTGCATCATACAAATACATTTCCGGTTGGGGATAGTTGTGGAGGTCGAGCATGTCACCGCAAGTATAATGGTTACCGCCACTTGCCGGATTCACCAGGCGGGTCGGGTCATACTGTTTCGTCCATTCGGCTATCTCTACCGTCTTGAACTGCCCCCAGGCTTCGTTGAACGGTACCCATGTACCGATACACGGATAAGAGTAGAGACAATCCATTATTTCCTTCCATTCCTTGTGATAATAGGCTTCGGATTCGGTGGAGCGTTTCAGTTCTGTTCCGTCGAAATAGCGCCGGTTCTGCCATTCCGGATTACGGTCACCGCTCGGCATATCCTGCCATACGATGATACCCAGTTTATCACAGTGTGTATACCAACGTGCCGGTTCCACCTTGATATGCTTGCGAATCATATTGAAACCGAAATCTTTCGTCTTCTGTACATCATACAGCAAAGCCTCGTCTGTGGGAGCTGTATACAGTCCGTCGGGCCACCAACCCTGGTCCAGCGGTCCAAACTGGAACAAAGCCTCGTTATTCAGTTCCAGGCGTACGATGCCATCCGCGTCACGACGGGTGGAGTACTTACGCATGGCAGCATAGCTGTCCACCTTATCCACTACCTTGCCTCCACTTTTCAGAGTCACTTTCAGCGTATAGAGGAAGGGGGAATCTGGACTCCACAACTTGGCATTCCGGGGCATGGACACCTCCACCGGCTCTGCATTGATACTTTTGCCGGTGGCTACCAGTTGATTGCCGTCATACACATTCACTTCCACAAAGTCGGAAGGGCATGCACTATTCAATTCAGCCCTCACTGTCAACAGATTACGGTCAATATCGGGAGTGATACGGAGATTCTCGATATGTTTTCCGGCAACCGGCTCCATCCATACCGTCTGCCAGATACCGCTTACGGGAGTATACCAGATACCTTCCGGATTGCTGACCTGCTTTCCACGGGGTTGAGGTCCTTTATCCGTCGGGTCCCAAACCTTTACGACCAACTGATTATTGCCTTTGCCAGAAAGGGCGGCAGTAATATCGAAGGAGAACGGAGTAAATCCACCCGTATGGCTGCCTACTTTCACATCATTCACCCATACATCCGTTTTCCAGTCGACAGCACCAAAGTGCAACAGCACTTGTTTTCCCTTCCAGGCGGAAGGAATATCAAAACTGCGCTGGTAGACCAGTTCCTGGTTTTCATTGATTCTTTTTCCAACTCCGGACAAGGAGGATTCGATGGCAAAAGGAACAAGTATCTGCCCTTCGAACTCTGCCGGAAGATGCTCACCTTTATTTATAACGGCATAATTCCACAGTCCGTTCAAGTTCTTCCAGTCACTCCGTTCCATGATGGGACGAGGATATTCGGGCAACACATTCGCGGGATTAATCTGGGATGCCCAGTCCGTTTTGATTTTATCACCTGCCGGCTTCCATTGCGCCGAGCTTCCGATTGCAAACAACGCCAAGAATGACGATATGAGGAAAAATCTTCTCATAGTATTATAACTTTTTATTGGTTTCTACGAAAGCAAAGATAAGCCGATTCAGAAAAAAAGAATAGAAATTTCGAACCAATAAATAGTATTTTTGTGGAATATCAAGGTATTACCGTCTCATTTTATCAAAGAAATTCATCAAAGGCACCTTTTTCCGCTTTTCTTGCCACGCCTATGACAAGGTTTTGCCTTCCCATTGGCAAGACTTTGCCACCGCGTTGGCAAAACTTTGCCATAGGCGTGGCAAAAGTTTGCCAAGGCAGTGACAACTTGTTGGCAAAATACCTCCCTGATATACAAGGAGTAGCAAACAATAGACAGCAGGGAACGACTAATATCCCGGATTCTGCTGGTTCTCCAATGCCGGATTGGCATTTATCTCATCTTGCGAAATAGGAAGCACAATCTTCTCGAAAGTACGGTCGATTGTTTTTCCACGGTGACTCACCGGAATATCTTGAAAATCGTCGTTGAATTCGATGGTTCTGCCCATACGCATCATGTCGAAGAAGCGTTGTCCTTCACCAAAAAGCTCCTTGCTGCGCTCGTCCAGAATCATATCATCGGTAATGGTAGCGGCAGTGGCCGGTGCCAGTCCGGGAGAACGCCTGCGGATTTCATTCAGGTAACCGGCGGCGGCATCTGCGCCTGCTTCCTGCTTCGTGGAGTGCAAGGCTGCTTCGGCGGCAATCAGATATATCTCGGAAAGACGGATTATCTTGATATTGACGGCTGTATTGGTTGCCTTGCCGTCACCTGCCAGAGTGGTACTGCCCATATACTTGTAGCAGGCTCCCTTGCGTTCAATCTCATTGTCCACCCAGTATTCATCGTTGTCCATGATTCCCCAACGCACATCCGTCTCGTCTTCACCCAGACGGTTCAAGAAATAATCGCTGGCAAGATACCAGCCCATGGCATTCTTCAACTGTCCGTAGCGCATCAGGTAAAAGCCCAAAGAAGAAGTTCCCAGGTCTGATTCCTCAGTGGTGATGCCCAGCTCAAAGATGGACTCGGAACCAAACTGCTTGCTCCAGGAAGCCGTCCAATCGGCAGGCTCATACAGTTTGTACACACCGCTTTCTATAATCTCCCGGGCAGCGTTCAAAGCACCGTCATAATCTTCCATATAGAGTTTCACACGCGCTTGCAGGGCTATGTTGGTGTAATAGTCCGCATATCCGCTCTGCTTTGTCTTCTTCTTGGCAAGCAGGGCCGCCCCGTCCGACAAGTCCTGCAGAATCTGGCGATAGTTCTCCTCCACAGTAGCACGGGTGGGCTGGGCGTTCACCGTAAGCGGCTCGGTTACATTGGGAACTCCATAAGAGGTCTTGTTGTAATTGTAAGGAAGCCCGTAGAGACGGACCAAATCGAAATAGAACAGCGCCCTCAGAGTCAACGCCTGCCCTTTGGCTTCGGAAAAGTCTTCCATACTGCCCGATTCTTCCAGCTTCTCAATGTTGCTCAACAAGGTGTTGACCTGCAGAATGCAGTAATATCCACGGCTCCAGAAACCGGAATAAGTATTGCTGTTGGAAGTGTGGTTGAACGTATAGAATGCATCCAGTCCGCGTCCGGCAGCAAAAATCGTGAGGTCACCGCCCTTGGCATCACCGTACATAAAAAGGTTTCTGCCGTAATAGGACGATGAGGTCATCGCACTCATCACACCGTTGATAACCACCTGCGCATCGGCTACCGTACCGACAGCACCTTCTGCATTTCCGGAGTTGGTGGGCTGCATATCCAGAAAATCGTCACACGAAGTGAATGTAAAGGCACCAAGTATCACAAGTGCCAATAAATGATATATCTTTTTCATTGTTAGTTCCTCCAGTTCATTAAAATTTCAATTCAACGCCAACGACAAACGTTTTTCCGATAGGGGTTTCCCAACCACGTGTGCCGTATTCGCTCACTTCGGGGTCTGCCTCCTTGTATTTGGCTATTGTCCAAAGGTTGCTGGCAGTGAAGAAAAGGCGGGCATTCTCGATGAAAGCCTTGCGGGTCATGGCTTTGGGCAGCGTATAGGCCAATGAGAGATTCTTCAAGCGCAGATAACTGGCATTGAACAAGTGGCGGCTGCTGTATTGTTGCGGGTCATCGAGGTCTACACCTTCGATACGGGGCTCTGTACCGTTCGTATGGTCTGGCGTCCAAAGGTTGTTGTAGTAGCTTTTAGCACGGATACGCTCCCAATAATAACCGTCGTCGGCCACATCCATGTAGGCTCCGTCGTACAAGTCTCCTCCTATCTTATAGGTAAAGCCCAACGAAAGGGCTATGCCTTTGTAGGAGACCGAGGTATTGATGCCCCCATACACTTTGGGAACGGCATTGCCGATGATGGTGTAGTTGGCATTGTTATAGTCATAAGTAGCTCCGCGCCCGTTATACTCAAAATCTCCGGCCTTGCCATTCTTGGGGTCATTTACATAGTAGACGTTCTTGCCGTTGGTCTTGTCCACACCTGCCCATTCGTATCCATAGAAAGCCAGCGTGGACTGACCTTCCCGGTATACATATTGCGCACGGCTGTCGCTACTGGTGGGGTCGTACCAGATAATGTCCGCACCGCCATACAACTCTTTCACCTCAGAACGGAGGAAGGTTGCGTTGGCACCGGCACTCCATAACCATCCTTTACTATCAATGATGTCACCACTCAACTCCACCTCTACCCCATGGTTGTTGATGCATCCTACGTTCCGCAACGTAGAGGAAAATCCCGTAACCATCGAAATGGGAACATCCTGGAGCAGGTTCTTCGAATCACGGTTGAAGTATTCCACCGTACCGCGCAGACGTTGGCCGAAGAAGCCGAAGTCGATACCCACATTCGTGTTGTAGCTCGTCTCCCAAGACAGCTTGTCATTGGTGACGGTAGTGATTGTACCGCCCGGGTTACCCATGTACTTACTGGTATAGCTCATCAAGCTCATATAGCCGTAATTGTCCGAAGGCAGCGTACCGTTAATACCATAAGAGGCACGTATACGCAGGTTGCTCAGGAAAGAATATTTGCTCATAAAACCCTCGCGCATGATGTTCCACGCTCCCGCCACTGACCAGAAGTTTCCCCAACGTTCCTGCTTGCTGAGCCGGGAAGAACCGTCGCGGCGGTAAGAACCGGAAATGAAGTAGCGTTCATCGTAATTATAATCCAACTTGGAGAGCACGGACACCATCGAGTTTCCCCAGGAATATCCGGCAGAAGTCTGCGTTCCGGCAGTAGAAACTGTATGAATGGTGCTGACCGCAAGATTGCTTCCTGTGGCACGCACATAGTCTGTCTTGTTCTTCTCCGCTTCGAAACCCACCATGGTGCCAACTGTGTGTTTGTCGAAGGTGCCGGTATAATTGGCGGTAGTGGAGGTAACCATCTTCTCGTATGTAGTACGGTATTCGTTGACATTCCCATTGTCTGCCGAGCCTTTATAGTGATTGGCACTGTAATAGATATGGTCTTTTACAGTAGTATTGTCGTAAGAGTAGATAGAACGAAGGTCCAGGCCCGGCATCAGATGCAGGGTGAGCGTCTCCGCAGCTATGATTTTGGTACTGGTAGAACCGTTCTCCCACTCTTTGTCATAATAAAGCCCATTGTAGGCGTAGCTACCGTAACGTTCGGTCCAGAGCTCGCCGGTCTTGTAATCAGTGGGCCAGTAGAGTCCCCACAGCAAGTTACGGGTCTGCATGAAGTAATTACTGCCCGTGTTGCGTGTATCATTATAACCGCTTTTCTTGGTACGCGCCAGGCTGGCATTGGTGGTCAGTTCAAGGAATTTCCCCACCTTCTGGGTGAGGTTCAGGCGACCGGAAACACGGTCGAAGCTGTTCATCTTCAAACGTCCTTCGTCCTGGGTATAGGAAAGGGAAGTGTAATAGTTGGTATTCTGCGTAGCACCGCTGACGGACATATCGTAGGTCTGGTAAATGGCGGTACGGAAATATGCCTTGTCCCAATCGTAGTATTTGCCTCCACGCCCGGAGTTGTCGTACTCAAGGATATTGACGTTCTCGTAAGCTCCCGTACCATTTGTGGTAAATTGGTAGCCATGTTTGTTGAAACGGCTGTTCAACTGGCCTATGGCATAGGCTGCCGCCTTTTCGTCCGTTTCGCCCTTACCACTTGTACGGGCATCGTGAAATACGGTGTAGAGCATATTCACATTCTCCTGTACGCTGGCCGTTTCATAGTTGTCCGTTGCCCAGCAGGGCGTGAAGCCCACTTCGGCTTTCAGCGTCACCACCGGCTTGCCAATCTGTCCTTTTTTGGTAGTAATCAGAATGACGCCGTTTGCCGCACGCGACCCATAAAGCGAGCTGGCCGCCGCATCTTTCAATACAGAAATAGATTCGATGTCTTCCGGGTTCAACGTATTCATGATGTTGTTGGTAGAATAGAGCTCACCGCTCATCTGCCCCGTATTGCCCGAAGAGACCGGAACACCGTCCACTACATACAACGGTTCATTCCCGGCATTCATAGAACCTATGCCACGGATGCGGATGGCCGGTGAATTATTCGTCAGTTGCAAGCCCGCCACTTTACCGTTCAACGCGTTTTCAAAGCTGGTCGTCGGAATGTCTTTCAGCGCATCCGCTTTCACTAAAGAAGCCGAACCTGCATAGCTGCTCTTTTTGGCCGTGCCGTAAGCCACCACCATCACTTCATCCAGCAGTTCCGAATCCGATTTCAGCACCACCTTCATAGCAGGCTTTATGGCAGCTTCTACTTTCTGCATACCTACAAAAGAGACAATCACTGTCTTTGCCGTGCCCGGCACATTCAAGATTGTAAATTTACCTTCGATATCGGTCACGGCCCCCAGCGTTGTACCCTTCACCAATACCGATGCCCCAATAATCGGCTCATTGTTGTCCTCGGCAAATACTGTTCCCGAGACCGTAGACGTCTGAGCCATCACTCCTGCCCCCATAACCAGGCAGACAATGATTAACAAGAAGAATTTCTTTCTCATGCTTCTCTTCCTTAAAATTAGTCAATCAAAACACTTTTTAATATCCAAACGCTGCAAAGGTATGTATCTTTTTCAAAAAGAAAAGCAATAGTATTCAAAAAGCTTCATTTTGATTGTATTTTAAGCTAAACACAAGCAATATGTCTATAGCCTAAGCATTCCAAGCAATAAGTATGATGCTGGATACGGAAATATAAGCAATGCCAAAGAAGATATATCCGGATTTTAAGATATGACACGTCCCGGCATACAACTTTTTTCGTAACTTTGCACAGTTTTAAAATACACTGAACGAATGGAGTTTAAGTATGACGTTATTGTAATCGGCGCCGGACACGCAGGATGCGAAGCCGCTGCCGCTGCTGCGCAAGACCGTCCACAACCCCGCCCAGTCGGGACTGAAGGAAGCTGCCGCCCGCCGGGCCAATGTGCTGGGGGTCTATGAGGCGGTGGACCCGGAGCGGATCTCGGGGCATCGTATCCTGCTGGTGGACGACATCTGCACCACCGGCGCCACCTTGGCAGAGTGCGCCCGGGTGCTGCGGGAGGCCGGAGCGGCAGACGTGGTCTGCGCCGCAGCGGCCTTGACGCCGCTGGAGAGGGACAGCGGGAAAAAGGCCTGAATCGGTGGAAATTGTTCACAAATTAGTGTTGCATTCCCAGGAAACTGCCAGTATAATAAAGACTGTATGATTGTTCGCGGGAAAACCGCTTATACTATAAGACAGAAAGATCAAATGAGGTGGAGTCAGTATGTCCATGACGAAGGATATCGGTATCGATCTGGGTACCGCGTCGGTTTTGGTATATGTAAAGGGGAAGGGAATCGTCCTGAACGAGCCGTCCGTGGTGGCCATGGACAAGACAACCGGCAAGCTGCTGAAGGTGGGCGCAGAGGCTCAGGCCATGCTGGGCCGGACCCCCGGCAACATCATCGCCATCCGCCCCCTGCGGGAGGGCGTCATCTCCGACTACGACATGACGGAGCGGATGCTGCGGGAGTTCATCCACAAGGTGGCCGGCGTGTCCTTCTTCAAGCCCCGGGTCATCATCTGCGTGCCCTCCGGCATCACCGAGGTCGAGGAGCGCGCCGTCATCGACGCCGGCATCCAGGCCGGCGCCCGGAAGGTCTACCTCATTGAAGAGCCCGTGGCCGCCGCCATCGGCGCCGGCATCGACATCACTCAGCCGGACGGCCACATGGTGGTGGACATCGGCGGCGGCACCGCCGACATCGCGGTCATCTCCCTCTCCGGTGTGGTGGAGAGCGCCTCCATCAAGATCGCCGGCGACCAGCTGAACGAGGCCGTGGTGAAATACATGCGCCGCAAGCACAACCTGCTGGTGGGCGAGCGGACGGCCGAGGAGATGAAGAAGCAGATCGGCTGCGTCTTCCCCAAGGACGAGGAGGAGACCATGGATGTGAAGGGCCGCTGCCTGCTGACCGGCCTGCCCAAGGTGGTCACCGTCAGCTCCACGGAGATGATGGACGCCTTTGAGGAGCCGGTGGAGCGGATCATGGAGGCCATCCACTCCGTACTGGAACGGACGCCGCCGGAGCTGGTGGCGGACATCTCCACCAACGGCATCGTCATGACGGGCGGCGGCAGCCTGGTCTCCGGCTTTGACAAGCTGGTGACGGCCCGGACCGGCATCCACACAGTGATTGCCGACGACGCTATCAGCTGTGTGGCGCTGGGCACCGGCAAGAGTCTGGACTCCCTGAACGCCATGCAGGACGGCACGATGAATCTCAGCCGCCGCAAGCAGATGAACTGATGTGTGACGCAGCGGCCGCGGGCTGGCACCCGCGGCCGTTTTCTCCGCTGACAGCCCGGAGAGCTGTTGCGAAAACGACTGCACCCCTGCGGAGCGGGGCATATACTTTGCGGGAAGAGTAGGAAACGGCACAGGCATATCCCGTGCTTTACGATCAAGGACAAGGAATGAAAGTATGCTAGAGTTCAAACCAGTGACAAAGCAGGAGGCTCCCCGCCTCCGGCGGTATTACCAGACCTGTGAGTTCGGCCTGTGTGAGTATTCCGTGGGCACCAAGCTCATGTGGAAGGCCGCGCTCCACCCGGCCTGGGCGGAGATTGCCGGATGCCTGGTGGTCCGCAATGAGATCGACGGCCAGGTAGTCTTCGACTACCCGGTTCCCGGCCCGGAGGGGGACGAGGATGCGGCCCTGGAGGCCATTGAGAACGACTGTCTGGAGCGGGGTATCCCCCCTGTGATCTCTGTGGTGCCGGAGTGCAGGGCCGCCAAGCTGCTGGGCCGGTATCCCTATGTGCGGGTCAGCGATGTGCGGACCTGGCGGGACTACGTCTATTACCGGGAGGATTTGCAGTTCTTCGCCGGGCGGCGGTACTCCGGCCAGCGGAACCACATCAACAAGTTCCGGTCCAAGTGGCCGGATGCGCAGTTCCGCCCCCTGACGGCGGCGGACGCACCGGTGATCGAGCAGTTCTGGCAGGACTATGAGGCGGAGTTCCCCAAGGACAGCAACGCCAAGGCCAAAAATGAGCTGGAGCTGGCCAAGAAGATGCTGAAGATGACCGGCAAGCCCTACTTTTTCACCGGCGGCATGTTTGACGGGGAGAAGCTGATCGCCCTGTCCCTGGCGGAAAAGTGTGGGGACACCCTGATCATCCACATTGAAAAGGCCCTCTACTCCTATACCGGTGTATATCCTGCGCTGGTCCAGGCATTCGCCGACGCCTTTGGCGATGGCTGCCAGTGGATCAACCGGGAGGATGACGCGGCGGACAAGGGCCTCAGGACTTCCAAGCTCCAGTACGGCCCGGCCAGGCTGGCGCCCAAGTACCGGTTCGATCCCCAGAATGAGCTGCTGAACCACGTGCAGGCCATTCCGGAGCTGAAGACGGAGCGGCTGACCCTCTCCGCCCTGACAGAGGCGGATATCCCCGCCTACAACGCCCTGGTGCTGGACGCCGACCGGAACCGCTGGTGGGGCTATGACGATGTGGGCGGCCTGGGCGGCCGGGTGGAGGAGCGGAGCTTCTTCGACGTGGCGAAACGGGATTTTGAAAACCGGCAGGCGGTGAACTTTGCCGTCCGGCTGGATGGGAAGCTCATCGGCGAGGCGGTGCTGTACCGGTTCGACTGCCGGGGCGGCGCGGAGCTGGGCTGCCGGATTGACAAGGCATACGCCGGAAACGGATACGGCACCGAGGCCTTCGCTGCTGTGGCGGAGTGGGGCCTGTACAAAATCCATCTGAGCCGGGTGGTGGCCAAGTGTTACAAGGAGAACCAGGCGTCCTACAAGATGTTGTCGGCCTGTATGCGGAAGAAGGGGGAGGACGACACCTTCTTCTACTTTGAAAAGCTGGTATAAAGCCCATGCCGCCGGTGCCTCAGCACCGGCGGCATGTTTTGATTCAGATGTGCAGATCCGACCGGCGGCAGAAACCGCCTGGGAGAAGGCCCAGCTCCGCGGCCTTGGTGGCTGGGATCCGGCGGGAGAGGCGCTTTCCGGTCCGGTCCTCTGCCAGCACCCACATCTGGGACTCGGCCAGGACCTCCCCGCAGCAAAAGTCCACCGGCTCCAGTTTCAGGATGCGCAGCGCCCCTTCGGCGGGAGCCGTCACTGCAGGTACTCCGGGCCAAAGCTGTGGGGCAGCAGTTCTTCCAGGGTGAAGGTCCGCTCCTCTCCGGCGCCGTTGAGACAGATGATCTCGATGTTGGGGGCAAACTCCCGCAGCACCTGGCGGCACACGCCGCAGGGGACGCAGAGCTCACGGCTCCGCCCGGCGATCACGATGCGGACAAAGTCCCGGTGCCCCTCGCTGACGGCTTTGGCCACCGCGGTCCGCTCGGCGCAGATGGTGGGACCGAAGGAGGCGTTCTCGATGTTGCAGCCGGTGAACACCGTACCGTCGCTGCACTCCAGGGCGGCGCCCACGGGGAAGTGGGAATAGGGGATGTAGGCCCGGTCCAGCATGGCGACGGCCGCGGCCTTCAGTTCTTCACGGGTCATGGAAATACACTCCTTTGCAAGATGCGCTCAACTGACGGCCGGAAGCGACACCCAGCTCACCGGCAGAGCATTCAGGTCGGTGTCCGTGCTGGTGGTGGCCGGGATATCATACTGGACGATCACCCAGCCGCCCAGGGTGGGGGCATCATAAATGTCCCCGAACAGGCCGGACAGGCCGCCGCCCGGCTTTCCCCAGGCGTCCAGAATGTCCTGGCGGCAAAAACCGGACAGGGCCTCAGCGGCTTCATCATTCGTCATGCCCTCGATCTCAGTCAGGGAGGGAACCTCCTGTTCTGCTTTCCCGGAGCCGCAGGCCGTCAGCCCGGCCACCAGAAGGATGGACAGCAGAAACAAATAGACACACCTTTTCACGGTGGCTCTCCCCCCTTACGCCCAGTCGATCTCCCGCTGGGGACGAACCGTTACATCCATGATATCCTTTGCGTCGTAAAATTGCAAGTACCGGTCTCTGGAATGGCGCAGGGTGGTGCCGTCCGGGTGGAGCCGGTCGCAGATGACGGCGCAG
>ENA-ORNG01001564-ORNG01001564.1-human-gut-metagenome-genome-assembly--contig:-NODE-1564-length-16000-cov-3.330386_pt1 | contig 16000 bp, 13 predicted proteins | sample MGYA00242113_ERZ509018 | MGnify/ENA primary metagenome ERZ509018 (study PRJEB26280, sample SAMEA2338711) | human gut metagenome | biome: human gut; feature: human-associated habitat; material: faeces... | reverse complement strand
CGGCGGACGGCTGGCGGTGATCTCCTTCCACTCGCTGGAGGACCGGCTGGTGAAGTCCGCCTTTGCCCAATGGGCTTCCGGATGCACCTGCCCGCCGGATTTCCCGGTGTGCGTATGTGGGAAAAAATCTAAGGGAAAAGTAATTACAAGAAAGCCAATTCTTCCGTCAGAAGAAGAACTTGAAGAAAATAAAAGAGCAAAAAGCGCAAAGCTGCGTGTGTTTGAACGCAGGTAGCCAGACGAGATTTTTTATGCAGCATGTTGATACAAGACGGGCCTGAACAGGCAGAATTCAGGAGAGGAGCGGTGACTATGGCGGACAACAGAACAAGGAGAACGATAAGACGTACGTCCGATTATTATATCGAAGGCAGCGCCGTTCGCAAACTGGAGACACTGCCGGAGGAATATCCGTCAAGGCCGCGGAGAAAAACAGCGGAGGAACGGCGGCTTGAAGCAGAAAGAAAACGGAAAAGAGAAATAGCCCGGAAAAATCAGGAACGGGCGCTTCGGTTGAATTTAACCTATACGGTGTTTTTGATTGTTTCTGTTTTTGTGACGGTGGTCGCCTGCGTGGTTTACCTGAGCCTTCAAAATGAAATTCTCCAGACCAGCGAACAGGTAGCTTCACTGAAATCGGAGCTTAGCACTATTACAAATGAAAACACGGCGATGGAAGAGCGCATTAATAGTGCGGTTGATTTGTCGGAGGTATACCAGAAAGCTGTTAATGAATTTGGAATGACAGCGATTACGGAAGGGCAGATCCATTATTATTCCAATGAGAATCAGGATTATGTCAAGCAATATCGACGAATCCCGACGGATGATTGAATACGAAAGCCCTCAGCTTACTGGGGGCTTTTCCTTAGATAGATAGGCGGTGTGACATCTTGGCGAAGCAATACCAATTTCCAAAACGACCTATAAGAAAGAAACAAAGAAAACAGGAAAAGAAGTTTGGAACAAGCAATCGAAAGAAGCTGCTGCTTGTTTTTGCCATACTGCTCCTGTTTATTTGCGTTTTAATCGGGCGATTGCTTTATATTAATTTATCGAACAGTGATACTTATGCGCGGATCGTTATGGCGCAGATGGATTATGACAGTAAGAGTATCCCTTTTAAACGGGGAGACATTCAGGATAGAAACGGAACGGTTCTTGCGACCAGTGAAAAGGTTTATAATCTTGTGCTGGATCCTTATGTTGTGCTGAATTCCAATGGAGACTGCGAAGAACCAACGGCGGAGGCTATTGAAAAATATTTCGGCATTGACGCCTCGGAGGTTTATAAAATTTTGGATGAGAGCCCGGACAGCCGGTATGTGGTCATGGCAAAACAACTGGATTATGAGACGGTAAAGGCGTATCAGGATTTTATCAATTCAGAGGATGAGGCGGATAAAGAAGCCAGCGCCTATATTAAAGGTATTTGGTTTGAAGAAGAATATATTCGAAAATATCCTTATGATTCGCTGGCAGCGGCGTTAATTGGCTTTACTGTCAGTGGTAATGAGGGAACCTGGGGCCTGGAGGGCTATTATAATGATATGCTCAATGGAACCAATGGACGTGAGTACGGTTATCTTTCAGAGGATACGGATTTTGAACGGACAACAGTGGCGGCGATCAACGGATATAACGTGGTGTCGACCATTGATTTGAATATTCAGCGCATTGTGGAAAAATACATTAATCAGCTTGCCCAGGAACGGGGCAGCGAGCATACCGGAGTTATTGTGGCAGATCCGAATACGGGAGAGATTCTGGCGATGGCCAGTTCGCCAACCTTTAATCCCAATTCTCCGAGGGATTTGTCTGCTTACTATACGGATGAAGAAATCGAGGCCATGAGCGATGAAGAAATCGTTAATATTTATAACGGTTTGTGGCGTAATTTCTGCGTCAGCGATACCTTTGAAGCCGGTTCGACGGTGAAACCGCTGACAATCGGCGCGGCGTTGGATGAAAATAAGGTGTCCGTCAATGACACCTATATGTGTGATGGCGGAGAAGACTTATTTAACGGTGTGGGCATGCAGCATATTGCCTGTCATAATGTTTATGGACATGGAACAACGACGCTTCAGGAGGCGATCATGTGGTCCTGTAATGATGCGTTGATGCAGATCGGAAACAAGCTTGGGACAACGGACATGTTAAAATATCATCGCCTGTATGGTTTTGGACAGGCTACCGGCATTGACCTGCCGGGGGAAGCCGGGGCAGAAAGCCTGATCTTTAATGAGTCGACGATGGGGAGCTTTGAGCTGGCGACAAGCGCCTTTGGTCAGGGCTTTAACCTGACGATGGTACAGATGGTTGCGGCCTTTTCTTCGATTGTGAATGGAGGACATTATTACCAGCCCCATGTCGTTAAGGAAATTACGACGGAGAGCGGTAATGTGGTACAGTCCTTTGATAAGGTGCTTGTGCGAAATACCCTTTCTGAAGAAACCTGTAACTGGCTGAAAGAGGCCATGTATCAGACAGTGGCCGACGACGGCGTATATACAACCGGTACGGCGGCCAGAGTGGAAGGCTATACGATTGGCGGAAAAACCGGTACGGCAGAAAAACTGCCTCGTGGTTCAGGTGAATATGTGGTTTCCTTTATAGGTTTTGCTCCGGTGGAGAATCCACAGGTTGTTGTATATGTTGTTATTGATGAGCTGCAGGATAATCAGGAAGACAGCGGTGCGCCGACAAAGATGGCCGGCGATATTTTGCGGGAAGTTCTTCCTTATCTTCAGATATTCCCGGAAGGCAGTGAAAACAGCGAAACGGGAGAAACAGATTTAGGGAATTATCAGTGGGGAGCCGTTTCCGAAACCAATGCGGACGGTACTCCGGCGGAAAGCGCTGAATCAGAAAGCGGTAATACATCCGGCAGCAGTGATACCCAGGATTTGGAAGATTTTCTGAGTCAGTGGACGGATGAAGATGGTGACGGCTATGATGATATTACCGGTGAATATTATTGGGGTGATTTAGCCGAATATATGGAGGAGAATGGTATAAACTGAAATAAATTTTAATATAGTATACTAAATGTCTGTGGAGAGGCTTCATGGAAACAAGAACCTATCAGCGCAGGAAGATGCTTGTTGTTTTGCTGATGATGACGTTTATGCTGGCCGTGCTTCTGGCCCGCATGTGGTACATCATGGTGAGCCGTTCCCAATACTATAAAGAGAGGGCAGATGACCTTCATGAAAGGGAACGAAGCATTAAAGCGGAACGGGGAATTATTTACGACAGAAACGGTGTGGCTTTGGCCACAAATCAGTCCGTATGTACGATTTCCGTGATACATAACCAGATCACAGATTCGGAGAAGGTGATTCAGGTGTTGTCTGAAATACTGGAACTGGATGAAGAAAAGGTGCGTAAGCGGGTGGAAAAGGTATCGTCAATTGAACGAATCCAATCCAATGTAGCAAAGGAAACCGGTGATTTGATTCGCAGCTATAAGCTGGACGGAGTTATGGTCGATGAAGACTATTCCAGATATTATCCCTATGATGAACTGGCATCAAAAATTATCGGCTTTACCGGTGGTGATAACCAGGGAATCATTGGGCTGGAAGTGATGTATGATAATTATCTTCAGGGTGAGGATGGCCGTATTCTGACAGTGACTGACGTCCGGGGGATTGAAGTAGAAAACAGTGCCGAGACTCGAGTGGATCCGGTCATGGGCCAAAGTCTTTATCTGAGTTTGGATTATAATATTCAATCCTATGTGACTCAGGTGGCTGAAAAGGTGATGAAGCAGAAACAGGCAAAAAGCGTATCGGTCATTCTGATGAATCCCCAAAATGGTGAGATTTATACAATGGTCAATGTGCCGGAATTTAATCTTAACGAGCCTTTTACCCTGATCCCGTCAGTGGCGGATGGTGCGAGTGTCAATACCCAGGATTTATTGAATCAAATGTGGCGGAACGGCTGCATTAATGATACATATGAACCCGGTTCCACATTTAAGATTATCACAGCCACCTCGGCTTTGGAGAAAAATGTGGTGACTTTAAATGATACATTTTCATGTCCGGGATTTCGGATTGTGGCAGACCGGAAAATTCGCTGTCATAAAACGAGCGGTCATGGAAGCGAGACCTTTACCGAGGGCTTTATGAATTCCTGCAATCCGGTATTTATGGATGTGGGCGCCCGGGTGGGCATTGAAGGTCTTTATGAATATTTTGAAAAACTGGGACTTTTTGAAAAAACCGGAGTGGATCTTCCGGGGGAGGCCTCTTCGATTATGCATAAGATTGAAAATGTGGGCGCCGTAGAGCTGGCAACCATATCCTTTGGTCAATCCTTTCAGATTACACCGCTCCAGCTTTTAAGGGCGGTGAGTGCCGTCATTAACGGCGGCAATCTGGTAACTCCCCATGTGGGAATGTATACGACGGACGCGGAGGGAAATGAACAGACTGTCTTTAATTATCCGGTGAAATCTGGAGCCATCAGTTCCGAAACATCGGAGACGATGAAAGAACTGCTGGGGCTGGTTGTTTCCGAAGGGACCGGAAAGAACGGCCGGGTGGCCGGGTACTTTGTAGGTGGAAAGACGGCGACGTCTCAGAAGCTGCCCCGGAGCTCAGGAAAATATATTGCATCCTTTATTGGCTTTGCTCCGGTGGATGACCCGAAGATTATCGGCATTATTTTAATTGATGAGCCGGTGGGTACTTATTATGGAGGTACAATTGCGGCGCCAGTGATGAGTGAAATCTATGAAATGGCGCTGCCTTACCTGTTTCCGGAGGATAAACAGGAGGAAATACAAGAAGAAACAGGGGACAATTAGTCCTGAATACTTTACAAAGCAATGGTAAGGTATTATAATTCTTAATTTGGACAGAATACGAAAGAATTCAACGAGAGGTGTAATTATGAAATATACAATTGTGTTACCGGCAATTATTGCTTTTGCGATCAGCGCGCTGTTGTGCCCTGTAGTCATTCCATTTCTTCAAAAATTGAAATTCGGACAGTTTATCCGGGATGAAGGGCCGAAGGCTCACCAGAAAAAATCCGGGACGCCGACCATGGGCGGTGTGATTTTCATTGTCAGTGTGATCATCACATCTCTGTTTTATATGAAAGATTATCCGGTCATTATTCCGGTGGCTTTTGCAACCCTGGGATTCGGTATTATCGGATTTATGGATGACTATATTAAAGTTGTAAAAAAACGAAACCTTGGTCTGACGCCGCTTCAGAAGATGGCCGGTCAGTTTATTATTACAGGAATTTTCATTTATTATATGATGAATTTCACCGATGAAGGGACAGGAATTCTTATTCCCTTTACCGGCGGCTTTGAAAATGGTCTGTATATACATTTGCCTTGGTGGCTGTTTATCATTTTTATGTTCATTGTATTTTTGGGAACGACGAATGGAACAAACTTTACGGATGGTCTGGACGGTCTGCTTTCGAGCGTTACCGTTCTGGTAGCTGTATTCCTTACGGTCGTTACTATTGGTACAAACAGCGGCCTGTCGCCGATCACATCAGCGGTGGCTGGCAGTCTTTTGGGATTTTTATTATTTAACGTGTATCCGGCGAGAGTCTTTATGGGAGATACGGGGTCTCTGGCGTTGGGCGGTTTTGTAGCCGCAACGGCCAGTATGATGAATATGCAGTTATTTATTCTTATTTTTGGCCTGATTTACCTGGTGGAGGTTGTCTCTGTTATGATTCAGGTGGCATACTTTAAAAAAACCGGGGGAAAACGTTTCTTTAAGATGGCGCCGATCCATCATCATTTTGAATTATGTGGATGGCCTGAGACAAAGGTAGTTGCTGTTTTTTCTATTGTAACAGCCGTATTATGCCTTGTTGGATTTTTAGCGCTTTGATTTGGAAAAATAGATTGGGATAAACAGGAGGGAAATACATATGGATTTGAAAAATAAGAGAGTACTGGTAGCTGGTACGGGAATCAGCGGTATGGGTGCGGCCGGACTGCTTATGAAAACCGATGCGGAGATGATTCTTTACGATGGAAATACAAACCTTACAGCAGAGGCAATCCAGGCAAAACTTCCTGAAAAGAAAGATATTCAAATTATTATCGGCAATCTGTCAGATGAAGTTATCCGTACATTGGACATTGCTGTTTTAAGTCCGGGAGTTCCGACAGATGCAGAGTTTGTGAAACGGATGCGTGCTGCGGGAGTTCTCATTTGGGGGGAACTGGAGCTGGCCGATCAGTTCGCCAGAGGAACTGTTCTTGCGATTACTGGAACCAATGGAAAAACAACGACGACTACGTTGGTGGGTGAGATTTTAAAAAATTATTACAAAGAAGTTTTTGTTGTAGGCAATATCGGTACGGCTTATACTGGTGCGGCTCTGGATACGACGGATGATTCCTATGTGGTGGCAGAGACCTCCAGCTTTCAGTTGGAAACTGTGGATGAATTCCATCCGAAGGTCAGCGCGATTCTCAATTTGACGCCGGATCATTTAAATCGTCATCATACGATGGAAGGTTATGTGAATGCCAAGAAAAATATTATGAAAAATCAGACCGCAGAGGATTTTATCGTTCTTAATTATGATGATCCGTTGACAAGGGCGATTGGCGAGACGGCGGTACCTCAGGTGATTTATTTTTCAAGTACCCAGGTGCTTTCTGAAGGCTATTACTTTCATGACCGGAAGATTTATTATGCGAAGGACGGTGAATTGGAGATGATCTGCAGTGCCAGCGGTTTGAAAATTCTCGGACTGCACAATATGGAAAATATTATGGCAGCTGTGGCTATGGCCCGATGTGTCGGCGTACCGATGGAGAAAATCCGGGAAACTATCACTACCTTTATGGGTGTGGAGCACCGGATTGAGTATGTGACAGAAAAACGGGGGGTTTCTTATTATAATGATTCAAAGGGAACAAACCCGGATGCGGCGATTAAAGCGGTTCAGGCAATGGTCCGTCCAACGCTTTTGATTGGCGGCGGTTATGATAAACAGAGTACTTACGATGAATGGATAGAGGCTTTTGACAGCAAAGTACGTTACCTTGTATTGCTTGGAGAGACAGCCAATAAGATAGCTGAGTGCGCCCGCCGTCATGGGTTTGAGCATATTATAATGACAGAAAGCCTGGAAGAGGCTGTAAAAGTTTGCGCTCAGAAGGCGCAGAGCGGTGATGCGGTACTGCTTTCCCCGGCCTGTGCAAGCTGGGATATGTTTAAGAGCTATGAAGAGCGGGGACGGATATTTAAAGAGTTGGTTCATAAGCTGAAAGAATAGAGGTGTTTTGATGGCACGGGGAGCGGCAGCAATTGAAGAGAAAAAGAATAAAAGCCGAACAAAAACGGAGAAATATTTTGACTACAGTCTGATGTTTATCGTTGTTTTTCTTGTTTGTTTTGGACTTGTAATGATTTACAGTACCAGTGCCTATAATTCGCAGATTGAAAATAATGGAGATTCTTTTCACTATCTGAGACGGCAGGCAATGTTTGCCGTACTTGGTCTCGTTGGGATGATGGTCATCAGCCGTATTCCGTATCATTTCTGGAAACGGTTTACGTTGTTGGCTTATGGAGGTATCAATGTTCTTCTGGCAGTGGTTCTTCTTTACGGTGTGGCCAGCCATGGACAACGGCGATGGATACAGATCGGGCCGGCCCAGTTCCAGCCATCAGAAGTAGCCAAAGCTGTATTGATTGTTTTTCTTGCCCACGTGGCGAGCAATGGCGTTAAACAGTTGAAAAACTGGAAGGGTGTAATTAAGTGCTTTGCCCTCATCCTTCCGATGGTCATTCTGGTTACTGTTTCCAACTTAAGTACGGGAATCATCATGCTAGGAATGTCATTTATTATCATTTTTGTGGCAAGTAATCAGTACAAAATATTTGCCGGGGTTGCCGGCGCCGGTGTGGCGTTGATGCTTGTGTTTTTGCAGGTGGCGGCCTATCGTATGGACCGTATTGACGCATGGCTTCATGTGGAAACCTCCGATTCCGCTTATCAGACCCGTCAGGCCCTTTATGCCATTGGCTCCGGCGGCGTTTTCGGCAAAGGACTCGGACGGAGCATTCAGAAGCTTTCCTATGTTCCGGAAGCCCATAATGATATGATCTTTTCGATCATTTGTGAAGAATTGGGGTTGTTCGGAGCGATTGCCATTATTTTATTATTTATTTTATTACTTTGGCGGTGTATGATTATTGCAAATAATGCGCCCGATCTGTACGGAGCTTTGATTGTTATCGGCGTTATGGCTCAGATGGGATTGCAGGTTATCATTAATATCGGTGTTGTTACAAATACGCTGCCGAACACAGGTATTCCTCTGCCCTTTATTAGTTACGGCGGAACCTCGGTCAGCTTTTTGCTCTGCGAGGTCGGCCTCATATTAAGCGTTTCACGCAGTATTAAATTTAAACGATAGCAGGAACATTTGAAAACTTTCCGCATAGAATATGTTATAGTCTGTGTTCGGAGGTTATCAATGTGTCATCTTATCTAATATCCGGCGGCCGGCCGCTTGGCGGGCAGATTACTGTCCATGGCTCTAAAAATGCGGCGCTGCCTATTATTGCCGCCTCCCTTTTACATCGGGGAGTGACGGTCCTCCGGGGGTGCCCGGATATTCTGGATGTAAGGTATATGCTGGAAATTTTGCGCAGTATTGGATGTGAAGTTCTTTATCAGGAAGATATGCTTCGTATTGATGCGTCAGAAATTGATTTGGCCAATCTTTCCAGGGAATGTATCGGAAAGATGCGTTCTTCCATTTTACTCCTGGGAGCCATGCTGGGACGATGCCGCAGTATGGCGTTGGATTATCCCGGCGGCTGCACAATCGGCGCCCGTCCAGTGGATATTCATCTGGCTGCCTTGGAGCAGATGGGCGTACATATTGAAGAACAGGATGAAGCGATTCATTGTGAAACCAGGGGGCTTTTAGGGGCAAGAATCGTCCTGCCTTATCCGAGTGTCGGTGCTACGGAAAATCTGATGATGGCCGGAGCCATGGCAGAGGGGATTACCTGGATTGGGAATGCGGCAAAGGAACCGGAGGTTGTGGACCTGGCGAGATTTCTTGAAGCGATGGGCGTCACAGTTTATGGCGCCGGGACAGAGCGAATCGGCATTCTTGGCAAATGCAGGCTGCAAGATGCAGAATATACGGTCATGAGCGACCGGATCGTTGCCGGAACATACCTGCTGGCTGCAGCGGGCACCGGTGGTGAAATAGAAATTTTGAATGTGGCAGAGCAGCATATTCACTGTCTGTTGCATGTATGTGAAGCGATGGGTTGTCAGGTCCGAATGACGGACCGGGGAATTTTTCTCAAGTCAGCCCGGAGGCTTTTTGCGGTTGAGGATATTCATACCCAGCCATTTCCCGGATTTCCGACGGATATGCAGTCTCAGTTGATGGCAGTACTTGCCACAGCCCGGGGTGAAACAACGATTTATGAGCATATTTTCGAAAATCGTTTTCGGACGGCGGAAGAGCTTAGGAAAATGGGGGCGGATATACAAATAAAAAATAACAGGGCTGTAGTTCGTGGAGCTGCAAAGTTAAAAGGCTGCCAGGTATCTGCAAGAGATTTGCGGGGCGGCGCGGCGCTGGTAATTGCAGGCCTGATGGCGGAAGGTGATACTATCGTCGAGAACTCCATCTTTGTAGAACGTGGTTATCAGGATATATGCAAAGATTTGACACAGCTTGATGCAAGAATAAGGCATTGCAGAGACGCCCATAAGGGCAGGATTATTGGAAAATAGGTGGATATACCGTGGATAAGAAATATTATCAGGATGAAGAGCTTGAGGAATTTGAAGAGTTAGAAGATTTTAACGAGTTTGAAAGTTTAGAAGAAGAATTTGAAGAAAACCAAGATGGGGAAGCCGAATGGGAAGAAGAGGAAGCGAGCGACGCTTCTGCTCCGAAACATCGCCGGGGTTTGAAGATCATTGCAGGCATTTTGATGATTCTGGCGGTCATGACTGTCGTAGGTATTTTTGGATTTCGCCTGGAGGAGGTCCGGGTAATTGGAAATAAAAATTATACTGACGACGAGATCAAAACACTGATCGGCTTTCCTGAAGATGCTCCGAACACATTACTTTGTTACTTTAAATATATTAGGTATAAGGTGGCGGACACCCCGTTTATTGAAGAAATCCATGTGAAGATGGAAAGCCGGAATATGATTTGCATTGAAGTCGGCGAGACGGAGATTTACGGCTGTCTGAGAAGCGGGAAAACTTATTATTATTTTGACAATCGCGGTGTGATTCAGGAGTCATTGCCTGAGCGGCAGGATACGGTGCCGCTTATTGCAGGCATAGATGTCGGAGATATGGAAATTGGTCAGGAGATTTCTATAGAAAATCAGACAATCTATAAAGGAATCATTGAACTGTGCGGACTACTTCTGGAGTATGATGTTGCCGCAGAAGAGATAGATATTGACGAAAATGGACATTTTACGGTCTATATAGACAATGCCCTCCGTGTGGGATTTGGCATACCGGTGCTTCTGGAAGAAAAAGCCGCTGAAATGGCAAATATACTGCCGGAACTTCGGAATATGGAAGAGACTGAACAAATTCGTGGAATATTACATCTGGAAAACTATGATTCTACAAAAAATTCTATAATTTTTACGAAAGAAAATTAAAAGAAACGGTTGATTATTTTTACGAAAAAATATATTATATAATATGATAGTGCAAATTGAGAAAAAAGATATTAATATTAAAAGGAGGAACTACCTTGCTTGAGATAAAAACAAATGAAATGGATGCAGCAGCTAAAATACTTGTTATTGGTGTCGGCGGAGCTGGAAACAATGCAGTAAACCGGATGATTGAAGAAAATATTGTCGGTGTAGAATTTATCGGCGTAAATACAGATAGACAGGCTTTACAGTTATGTAAGGCCAATCAGCTTGTCCAGATTGGCGAGAAGCTGACAAAGGGTCTCGGCGCCGGTGCAAAACCGGAAGTTGGCGCAAAGGCGGCTGAGGAAAGTGTGGATGAACTGACAGAACTGATTAAAGGCGCAGACATGGTATTTGTTACCTGTGGTATGGGTGGCGGCACTGGAACCGGTGCGGCTCCAGTCGTTGCGGGGATTGCCAAAAGCCTTGGATGTCTGACCGTCGGCGTTGTCACAAAGCCTTTCCGTTTCGAGGCAAAACAGAGAATGGTCAATGCGAATATGGGAATTGAAAACCTGAAAGAAAATGTAGATACATTAATCATCATTCCAAACGATAAGCTTCTTGAAATTGTAGACCGCCGTACGTCCATGCCGGAAGCTTTAAAGAAAGCGGATGAAGTGTTGCAGCAGGGTGTTCAGGGTATTACTGACCTGATCAATGTTCCTGGTCTTATTAATCTTGACTTTGCAGATATCCAGACAGTTATGAAGGATAAGGGTATTGCGCATATCGGTATCGGTGAAGGACATGGCGATGACAAGGCTCTCGATGCTGTGAAACAGGCTACGACCAGCCCATTGCTGGAAACAACGATTGAAGGCGCTACAGATATCGTTATTAACATTTCTGGTGATATCGGTCTGATTGAAGCAAATGAGGCAGCTATGTATGTTGAAGAGCTGGCTGGCGAATCTGCAAATATCATCTTCGGCGCTATGTATGATGAAAGCACACCGGATACATGCTCCATCACAGTTATTGCAACTGGACTGGAAGCACAGGAGAGCGCGGGACAGACAACGACTTTCATGAAGAAAGCGAATGAACGTCCGGCTTTCAACAGCAGCGCTTCTTCCTTTAAAACACCAGCTCCGACCCAGAGAACACCGATTACTAAGAGTGAGACAACGGTTGGAACAAGCACCATCCAGATTCCAAGCTTCTTGCAGAAGAAATAATAATTACAGCGAAAGTTTCCCTGGAAAACCTTAAGAAATGGTTTTCTGGGGATTTTTTTTGCCTTTTTTGCGTGTTTTGTAGAAAGGAGCGGAAATATTTTATGGAATCAGGACAACCGTTTGACAAAATATTTCCGGCCTTTGAGTTATAATAGGGTCAATGATTTTCAGGAGGTGATTTGAACCCGTTATTCGTAACCACTTGTCAAATAGAATATCATATTATTTCTCACACTCTCATCGGATAAAATCTGTTCACCACCAGATTCTTTTATGCGGGGGCTTCTTCCTAATCGGAAGCTTGTGCCCAATCATTTTTTACCACACCCATTTTGCAAAGGACTACCAATTTAAAAATTACTGTGGAAAGCTTCAAATATACCTGAATGGACAACGCATCGTTGTCAAAGCACTTTTGGATACGGGAAATCGTTTATATGAACCGTTGACCGGAAAGCCAGTCTGTCTGGTGGAATATGGACGTCTGAAAGCCTGTTTAAGAAGTCGGAGCAAGTTCCCGAAGCTTCGGGCTATTCCGTATCATTCCGTAGGGGAAAAGCACGGGGTGCTATTGGGAATTACGGCGGATAAGCTGATTTTTAAAAATCATCGGCAAAAATATGAGCAGAGTGGGTGTATCATTGGCATTTATCCGGGAAATTTGAGCGAAAGTGGGGGATTTCATGCCATTGTGCATCCGGACATTCTGAAAAAGTAAGGTGTGCGGAAGGAGCAGATTATGATATGTAGTGCAACATTACCGGGAAAGTTTCGATATGCAGCGCGTCGAAATCCTCAGAAGACGATTCGTCAAAGTGGCGGAGATATTTTTTATATCGGAGGAGCAGATGTATTACCGGTACCGTTGGAGAATGAAGCTGAGGCGGAAGCTATAGGGATGCTTGGAACAGAAAGGGAGAAGGACGGCCGGGCGGTACTGATCGAACACAATCTCAGACTGGTGGTATATATTGCGAGAAAATTTGATAATACGGGCATCGGCGTGGAAGATTTAATATCTATAGGTACGATCGGATTGATTAAAGCCATAAATTCTTTCAATCCGGAAAAAAATATTAAGCTGGCGACCTATGCGTCGCGGTGTATTGAAAATGAAATATTAATGTATTTGCGGAGAAATAATAAAACCCGGATGGAAGTATCCATCGATGAACCTTTGAATGTGGATTGGGATGGCAACGAGCTTCTTTTGTCGGATATTCTCGGCACAGACGAGGATGTCATTTATAAAGGTATAGAAGGCGAAGTAGACCGAATGCTTTTGAATAAGGCGATCAATAAGCTTTCACCGAGGGAGCAGACGATTATTAAGCTGCGTTTTGGGTTAAATACAAAAGACGGATATGAGCGGACGCAGAAAGAGGTCGCTGATTTGCTTGGTATTTCCCAATCCTATATATCCCGATTGGAAAAAAAGATTATGCTTCGGCTTAAGAAAGAAATTAGTCGGATGAGCTGAGAATTTATTTTTTGTCAAGCCCCAATAATTTTTTTATTTTTTTCAAAACCGTATAATAAAATTTCATAATGTGAAAAATCTTTACTGTACTTCAAGTTGATAAGCAAGTATGGTAAGGAGGATTCTTATTATGGCTCAGGGTAAGGTTGAAATATGCGGTGTTAATACTTCAAAGCTTCCTCTCCTCAAGGAAGAGGAGAAGGAGGCTTTGTTTTTGCGTATTAAGGCAGGAGATATGGCAGCAAAGGAAGAGTACATCAAGGGAAATCTTCGACTGGTGCTTAGTGTCATTAAACGTTTTTCCAACAGCAATGAAAACCCCGATGATTTGTTTCAGGTCGGCTGTATCGGGCTGATGAAGGCTATTGACAATTTTGATTTGAGTCAGGGCGTCAAGTTTTCAACCTATGCGGTGCCAATGATCATCGGTGAGATTCGACGGTATCTTCGGGATAATAACAGCATCCGGGTGAGTCGGTCTCTTCGGGATACGGCTTATAAGGCGATTTATGCTAGGGAAGCCTTCATTAAAAAGAATAACAGGGAGCCTTCGGTTATGGAGGTGGCCGGGGAGATCGGTATTAGCAAAGAAGATATTGTTTTTGCCATGGATGCCATTCAGAGTCCTGTTTCCTTATATGAACCGGTGTACACGGAGGGCGGCGATAAGCTGTGTATTATGGATCAGGTTCGGGACCCGAAAAACACCGAGGCGGCATGGGTAGAAAATATAGCTCTCCAGGAGGCGATTCAGAAGCTTGGAGAGCGGGAGCGAAAAATTATTGAAATGCGTTTTTATCAGGGGAAAACCCAGATGGAGGTGGCGGCAGAGCTATCGATTTCCCAGGCACAGATTTCAAGAATTGAGAAAAATGCACTGAAAAGTATGCGCAATTATCTTCAATAAGCATGTTTTGCAGGGGACCTTGTTCCGCGGGAAAATCCCCTTTAATGTTGACTTCGGGAGAAGATGGGGTATAATAAAACATGAACAACGTGCAAAATTGGAGGAAGAAAGAAACAATGTTTGAAGTTTTTGAAAAAACAGAGTCACAAGTACGTTCTTATTGTCGAAAATACCCTGTGGAATTCAACAGAGCAAAGAATGCGGAGCTGTACTCCGTTGACGGTGAAAGATATATTGATTTTTTGGCTGTGGCAGGTTCTATGAATTATGGCCACAATAATCCGGAGATTAAGGCAAAGATTCTTGAATATTTAAGTGAAGATAATATTATCAATGCTTTGGATATGTATACGGCGGCGAAGGAGGAATTTCTTTCAACATTTGAAGAAAAGATTCTTAAACCAAGGAATCTGGAGTATAAAGTGATGTGCTGCGGACCGACAGGGACCAACGCGAATGAAGCGGCTTTGAAGCTGGCCAGAAAGAATACGGGGCGGATGAATGTCATTGCCTTTTCCGGCGCTTTTCATGGGATGACCTTGGGAAGCCTGGCGATGACAACAGACCGTACAAGCCGGGAAGGCGCAAGTCTGCCGTTGACGAATGTGACCTTTGCACCGTATGATGGTACGCTGGATTCTATTGCATACTTAAAATGGATACTAGAGGATGATCATTCCGGTATTGAAAAACCGGCGGCAATTTTCCTCGAAACGATCCAGGCCGAGGGCGGTATTAACATAGCCAGTGTGGAGTGGCTGAAGGAAATTCGCAGAATCTGTACAGAGAATGATATACTGATGGTCTGTGATGATATTCAGGTAGGCGTTGGACGGAGCGGTCATTTCTTCTCCTTCGAACGTGCCGGTATTGAGCCGGATATAGTAGTGCTTTCTAAATCTATCAGCGGTTTTGGTATGCCGATGGCATTGCTTTTGATTCGTCCGGATTTGGATATTTTCCGTCCGGCAGAACATAACGGAACCTTCCGTGGAAATCAGTTATCCTTTGTCGGCGGTACTGCAGGCATTAACTACTTTGTAGAGCATCACCTTGATCAGGAAGTGCAGAGAAAGGCAGCGATTGTGGAGAAATTCATGCAGGAAGAGATTTTGCCATTGGATTCCCGGCTTTCCTACAGAGGTATGGGACTTATGTGGGGAATTGATTTTGGCGCGGTGAATCCGGCTTTCGCGTTGGAGGCCGTACATGAAGCCTTTGACCGTCATCTTATTTGTGAAGTGGCGGGACGTAAGGATGGCGTATTGAAGTTGATGCCTCCATTGACGATTCCGGATGATGTATTAAATGAAGGATTGTCGATTGTCAAAAAAGCTGTTATCGCAGTATTGAAGAAATAAGAAGATGAAAAGCGCCGGAACGGGAAATTAATCCCGGGTCCAGCGCTTTTTTGAGTCCTTATATTTTCTGTTCAGCCAGTCAACAGCCTGGGAGAGCCCTTCCGGCGAAAATTCAAATGCTTCCCAGGTTTTTTTTTTGTTGTCGGTTTTATCAAAGCAGAAGGGCTGAGGCCATATGCAGACCCGCAGAACCGTCTTCTTTTCTTCCGAATCTTCGGCTGCCTGGATATCTGCCTTTTCCATCCGGTAACGCATGCCCTGATAGCTTCCTGTGAAGGGTTCTTTTTTTAAAAAGGAGATGGGCATAACCTCTTTTAAATCAATCATTAAAACACCTCGTCTTTTCTATAGAGTTT